>Ga0247843_1008741_pt1 | contig 11634 bp, 16 predicted proteins | sample LaCruzMarch2017__FD_192420 | JGI IMG/M metagenome (GOLD analysis project Ga0247843, IMG submission 192420) | Freshwater microbial communities from meromictic Lake La Cruz, Castile-La Mancha, Spain - LaCruzMarch2017_8m | ecosystem: Environmental > Aquatic > Freshwater > Lake | place: Spain...
TTTTTATCATTCATTTCTTTACCAATAACAGTATTGGAAATTCCGGCATTATCATTTCCTTTATTTGGTGTTGCCTTTATATATGGTGGGTTAATCAAAAATAATATTTCTTTACCATTTTCAATATCATTTATTAATTTTTTAGGTAAAAAATTATAATCGTCATTTAAAAAATCAAACTGAAACTTAACCGCTTCAGGATTGTACCCCATCTGTTCTGCAGTTTGTATATCAGAATAATTTAAAGTGGAAACATATAGTTCTTTAAACTTATAATCACGAGTTAGGTTACCAGTACCCCAAGCACAGTCCCAAACAACGAATCTTTCTTTCCAATCATCACCAAAAGTATCTGAAACATATTTATGAGCCAAATCAACAAACGGTGTTGGTGTAAAAAACTCCCCTTGTTTACGTCTTGTTACATCTTGGATTAGACGGTCAACAACAGCAGTAAGATCTTCTTTTTGTCTTGGCGTATAATCATTAGAAAAATGACTAAAAAACGACGTAAACGATTCTCTTGATTTTACAGGGACTTCATTAAAAGCCCTTGTTACTATAGTTTTTCTTTTTTTAACCGGATGTAAGTAATTATCATCGGGATTAATTAATATTTGGGTAAAAAGATTTGCTAACTGGTTTGTGTTTAAACTATTTTTTGCTAATACGTTTTTTTCAAAATGAGTAAAAACGTCTACCATGTTTTTTGGGGTAATCGGAACAAGTCTTACAACATTTTTAGCAAGATTTTTTATTTTACTAACAATTTCATCAATCTGAGTTACATCAAAAATAAATGGATTAATTTCATTGTCATTCATTAATAAATCAAATAAAACCTTATTTGTGTGAGCACTAGACGGTGATATTGACCAATCAACATCTAAATCTAGATATTTAAATAATTCATTTACATGTAAAACAAACCATTCATTTTTATCACCAACTAAAACTATATTTGGAATTTTTGTACCATCTAAAACAAATTTTTTAATATAGACAATCACCTGACACAGTACAATACCTATATCACTTTTTTTTCTAAAATCAAAGTCTTTTTTAAATTCACATAATATTCTTATTTTGTGTTTTTTTGAAACACCATACCCGTCACATAAATATGGTGATGTAAAAATCATATCTGGAATTTTGGTTGATAAAAATTGTCTATAACTATTTTCAACATCTTTTTCTACTTCAGAGACATATAATTGATTTAGTGTTTGTCCTGTTATTGTTAGTTTTTTCATAAAAATTTAATATATAATAAATACAAATTTACAAATAATATTTTAATCTACCAAAAGTTTTGAGATATTATTTTGTTTTCTAATCTTTATCACACAATCTGCCCATTGTGAGACCATAGGGTTATGTGTTATTACAAATACTTTATCAAAGTATTCCTTAATCTTTACAAAAAATTCAGATACCATCTCCAAGTTGTCATTACTTATTTTACCGAAAACCTCATCGAATACAACCAGATTGGGTTTTGGTAGAGAACATACTTTACTCAAAACTGATCTTAAGGCTAGTGATGCAATTGTTTTTTCAAATCCAGATCCACTCACCATTAATTTTTCAATTCCAGTATTATTATCTACCTGGATGAACTCAACTTCTGATTTTTCGTTTATTCTTATTTCCAATTTGAAATAGGAAGAATCTTCCATCAACCTTTGTAATTCAGAATTAATAAGTGGCATCATAGTCTTCATAATGATTTTACTAACACCGTTCTTACCGTAACTTTCAAGATACATTTTATATATCTTATCCTTACTTTCTTCTTCTTTAATTTTTACAATCAAGTTCTTGTTATTGGTAATCTTTTCCTGGTTTGATTTAATGTTATACTCATTTGAACTAATCTGGTTATTCTTTTCTTTTAAAAGTCTGTCATAACTTTCAAGTTTTAAATCTGCTTTGATTAGCATTGAATCAATCTGGTCGTTGGTCTTAATTTTATCCTGAACATCACCCCACCTTTTTAATTTATCTTCCAGACCAGAAATTTTTAAATCACAACTTTCAATACTCAACTCATATTTTTCTTTTATAAGTTTGTTCTTCTCATATTCATCAAATTGTCTTTTCGTTTCAACAAATTCTTTTTCTTTGTTGGTTAAATCCGTCATTAACTTTTCAATAACCTTTTTTTGTTGTGTAAATCCATCAAGTTCTGATATTTTTTGTTGTGTAATTGCAGCGTTCATAAGTTCAATACCACAATGTTCACATTTAATACCACCATCAACTTCTGACTTTAATTTTTCTATTTCAGAAATTTTAGTTTCAAGTTCAATTTTTGATTGAAATTTATTTTTGTAATCTTCTTTTACTTTATCGTGTTTGTCTTCTTCATAGAATTGTTTTGGTTCAACAACCTTTAGCGTTGAAAGTAGGTCAACGTAAGTTTGTCTTTCTTTTTTTAAAGTCTCTATCTGTTCTTTTGTTTTCTCCGGATTAAGTAAGGCAATTTCTTTATCAATGTCTGAATGTTTCTTTTTTAACATTGAGTCTCTAAAGTCTTTTCCTTTTGCAATACCGTCTTCAATTTCCTTTACTTCATCTTTAAAAGTTTCAATTTGTCCTTCTAATTCGGTGATTTTATTTTCAAAAGATTCAATATCTTGTTTTAACTCCTCAGAGTTATAGATATTTGATAACTTTGATTTACTAAATGAAGAATATATTTCTTTTGCAACTTCATCTTTCTTTTTCAAAAACTCTAAACCCATAAATCTTGAAAGGACTTGTCCTCTGGCTGTTGGTTTTGATTCCAATAGTTCTTCCAGGTTTGTTGCTGTTGTAAGAATCGTCATTAAGAAATCCTCTTTGGTTCCAATAGAGTTTTTAATGAATGCTTCAGTCTCCCTTCTTTGTTCACCAGTAAAATTTTGTAATGAACCATCGTGTAGTTTCTTAAAAAAGTCTAGTTCTGTTTTAACATTCCATTCACCTTTTTTTGATTTTTTCCTTTCAATGTTTCTTACAATAATATAATCTTCACCATCAATTGTGATTTCACCTTTTACAACTACCGAGTCTTTATCGGTAAATCGGTTAAACACTTCTTCAGCTTTTGATGTCTTTGTTGTTTCATTAAAAAATAAAAACATAAGTAAATCCACCGTAAGTACTGTCTTTCCTCCAAAGTTTGGTGGATCTGACTCAACAACAACAATACCATTTAACTTATCAAAGTTTAATCTTTGGTTTTCACCATATGATAAAAAGTTGGAGAACTCGATGTTTCTAATATACCACTTTTTGAATTGCGTTGTTTCAGAATCGTCTTCTTTCATTTTATTCTCAACTGTTTTATTCAGTTCAAGAATACTTGTAAGATGTTCTCCATAGCCTTTGGACTCCAAGAATTTTTTAAGTAAGTCAAGTTGATAGTTAACGTCCGTAATATTCATCGACACGTCAACTGTTTGCATAGTTTCAGTATCAACATTTTTTACTTTTGTAACAACATTAACGTTTGTAGTGTTATACTTCTTTTGGAAGTAATGTTTAACACTCTTCATCTTGTCTTGTGTGAAATTTTCTTGTAGGTCTGTCCACACCACCTGGATAGATGGGTTTTCAAACTTTGAGAAATTCAAATCTTTTATCATAATATCGTAATTGTATAATTTTGGTGGATTAAATAAATCCATATTTATTATTTTTCAACCGGACTAATATCTGGTCCGACATCTTCAGAATTAAGGATCTCTGGATTTTCCTCTTTGAATGACACATTTCCTTCAAACTCAAAACCTTTAATGGAATTTGATGTCGGTTGAGCAACAACTTCAAAAGGTAAATTTTCATTACCAATTTTAACTTGTAATTCCTCATTTTCTCCTTTCTCTTTTGCCATTTTTTCCATCATTTTAGTTAAGGCATTTTGCATTGCATATTTTGCCCGTCCTGCTTTTGCATTTCTTTTTGTAACTTTTGCTCTGTGTTCTTTAGCTTTCTTTCCCATTTTTATTTATATTTAATCGTTTAAAATTTCTTGTTCATTTTCTGGTTCTTGGTAATATTCCACTTTTGGTGGTCTATTTTCTTCAAACCACTCAATAACTGCATTGATTGCCCATACAGATCCAGCGGATAACATTCCGTCAAAAAATACAGAATAATATTCATTAAGTCCAATGAATGTTTGTACCGGAGAAAACATTGTCATTGATAAGAAAAAACCAAGCCAGGTTGATGTACATAAAACACACTTTATTAATTCCGAAATAAACTTAAACATCGGTCTGGTTAAGTTAAACCCTTCTTCGCTTCCAGCTTTATGGATTGTATTTCTTAAGTTATTAAAAATTGATCCGTAGACCAGAATTGTTGTCATTCCATATGCGACAATCATAAAAATTATTAAATTTATCATATTGTATTATTTAAATTTGAACCTTTTAAAAACACCGCACTTAACTTTCCTTGTCTTGTGTTTTGTAGGTCCTGGTTTATTTTTGTTAATTCTTTTATTTTTTCATTTTTTTCTGTGAGTTCTTTTCTCAACTTTTGTAAGGTTTCTTGTAACAATCTTACATTATCATTTGTTACGGTAATGTCTAAATTACGTCTAACTTCGTCTAATTCTTTATCCTTTTTAGACATTTCTCTTTGGTAAAAATTTACCTCTTTTTCGGTTTCAGTGGTAAATTTTTGTTTTTCATTATCAAGTTCTTGATTTAATTGTAAAACACTTTCTTCCAATTGTTGTATTTTTAACAAGAGTTCACTTTCACCACTTTTGTCACTAATATATTCTATTTTTGTGACAATCTTTTCAACTTCTTTGATTACCTCAACCGGTACTTCCACCCGTATTTCACGGATTACCTCAATTTCTACCTGTTTTTCACTAACAATACCCGTTTTTAAGTCTTTTTCATCCCCATTAAGTGTTTTTTCCAATAATCCGTACTTCTCTATATTATATCCAGATTCAAAACATTTTTTAATGAAACCATCAACATCTTCAATTTTGTTTACATTACAATAAGATGTTATAGAATCTAAAAGTTTATTATTAAAAATTTTTGAGTACTTCGGTTCCATTTTCAATATCTTCAAAAGATTTTATTGAGAACTTCAAAAACGGTTTTGGGTTTTCAAGGTCTGTATATGTATATTCTTTAGTTCCGAAATCATAAGTTCCGAAACCGTGGTTTCTGATACTCTCCCCAATGTTCTGTTGAATTGGTGATCCAATCATATATCCTTTACCTGTTTTAAACTTAAATTCTTGTCTTTTATGAATATCCCCACATAATACAATGTCTAATCCGTTGAATTTCTCTACATCATAAGCTTCTTCACCAAAATCAAACCCCAAATCTGTTTTCATCCCTTGGATTGGTCCGTGAAATAAACCAACTTTAATTCCAGTTGCAACATTTAAATCTGGTGGAATATTTCCTTGGTATTGAGAATAAACACACCAACTAATATTATCATCTTCATAAACACCACGATCTTTGTAATAAACAATGTTTTTGTTATTTAATGAATCAATAATCGGAGATAAAGCGTCTAACCTATCAGTATTATTGGTTAAAAAGTCGTGGTTACCAGGAATGATAATTGTTTTTGCAATGTTTGCACATTCTGATAATACCCAACTAACCATATCAATAAGTTCTGGTGTTAACTGATTTTTTGAATGGACAAGGTCGCCAGTGAACACAATTCTATCTGGTTCAATTTCTTTCCATTGGTTGATGGCATCTTCCATTATTGATCTATAAAGGTCGTGGTCTTTAAATAATCTGATGTGAAGGTCAGAAAAGTGTATTAATTTTTTAATCATTACATTACAATTTTTGGTGGTTTACCTAACTCATCTTCGTCAGTGTTAAATAAAGGGACTGTTATCCTATTAAACGTCTTTGGTATTATAGTTACTGGATTTGGAAAAAATGTATCAATCTCTTTAACTTCCTGCATTTTTTCAACAATAGGTGATATATCAATATTCTTATCTTCCAATTTACCGATTAAATAACCTTCTAACCAAATATAAAATTCTTTATAACTTAACATACTTAATCCTCCTCAATACTAAAATCATATTCATCTTCGTCTTGGATTTTATCCCACTCCAATTCTTGATCTCCTCTGAAATCAACCTCTTCATAAAACTTTTCTTCATCTTCTTCAAAAAGTTTTGCTTCTTCATCTATTAACTCTACTGAATACTTACAAATCGTTTTGTAAGATTCAAACCATACTAATCTTTTTCCCATTTTTATTTAATTTAATTCACGATTATAAAGGTTTGCCAAGATTAATCTTGCAAACTTAAATTCTCTTACTATGTTTAATTTTAAACCATAAGTGTTTGCAATCACTTTAAGGTGTGGGTAGGCTTCACTTATTGTCATTTTTCCTATTTCCATATTAATCAAATAATTCAAATTCTTCATTCACAAAACCACAATTATTGCACATATACGTTGGGAATGGTACAATGGTGTCTTCGTGACTTCCGGTTAATAGTTTTGAAACTTTTTTTAAGAGTGTAACTTCCTTAAAATACTTTGAACCACATTCAGTACATTGAATTGTTTCTTGTTCTTTTAAATTGATCTTTGGTTTGATTATTTCGTCCATTTTATTTATTTTTTTAGTTTATTTAGCATTGGTTTTATATCCATATCAAGTATAGTATTTATTGTGGATTTATCAACTCTGTATTCCACATATTCTCGGTTTTCTGTGAGTCTTACTACAATACATCCTAATAGTTTTAAATTCTCGTATTTTGATCCTTCAAGCATTTTAAGGAGTAGTTTACCATACAATGGAAGTTGTGTCTTATAATGACCTAAAGCGTTGTTTGGTAAGTCCTGGAATGGTTGTAGCATTGGTTTTGTATACCATTGTTTTATGAAATTTTTTTCTTTATTCGTCTTGTAGTCGGTTATTATAAAACCAAATCCTGTTTTGTTCTTGTTTTCAATTAACCAACCAGTATCTCCCTGACCAGTATATCCTAATTCCGGGTGCCCCAAAACAATTTCGGTGTCAAGCAAATAAGCGCCTCTTTCTTTCATTTTTTCTAAAAAAAGTTTTCCGGCCGTAATCATCGCATCTCCTTTTGTTATTTGTGTTGCGTCACACTCATAAATTGGTTCTCTAATTGTTTTTTGATAATTAAACATATCCAACGAATATTTTTCAAGTAAGAAATGGACTCTACTCCCCATGTTTGTTGCATATTCACCAGACATTTTCCATTCATTCAATAACTTTTCTGTTTCGTCTGGATCCCCACCTGACATTTCAAAAGCCTTTTTTTCTGAAGGAAATTCATCGTAAAATAATTTCATCACCTTTGAAACTGATGGCCATTTATCTGTTAATTCCCCATCAAGATTTAACATTGTGTATTTATGACTATCCTCTTCAAAAGATAATTTAAACTCTTTTCGTCTTTGTGATAAGATATTTCTTATTTCTAATACCGTTTCTTCTATATTCATTAATCTCTTATTTCATAATAATATTCGTTTATTTGTCCCTTTAAATCGCAGACATCTCTATCATCTGGTAGTCTTACAATCTTAACCCTACCCCACAATTCACCACCGTTTAGTTCGTGATACAATCTTACAGCATTATTCCAAGCATCACCATCCAAACAAATTATAACATCACCTTTTGCGTTATTGTAGATTGTTTCAAAAAGAAGTTCTGACATATGTTTTCCAAGCATTACAACTGGGTTATCTAAAAACATTCCATCAAACGCTCCCTCAACAAGGTAAATGTCTTTATTCCAATCAATTAGATTTTCCCAAAAAATAATCTGTTCTTTTTCTGCTTCCGGATTTCTGTATTTTGCTCTACTGTTTGGGTCCCAGCTTCTACCAACATAATAGTTTAAATCACCTTTTGTGTTGTATGATGGTATAATAATTCTACCCATATGACTTCCTTTATCACAAAAACCAATTCCAAACCTTTCAATTATTTCATCGGTTATTCCACGATTTTTAAGATAGTTATAGGCTTGTTTTCTTACTGGATATATTGGGTGTGAATCTTTGAATAATGTAAAACTATCAGGGAGTACAACTTTTGATTTTTTTACTTTTACAACTTTTTCGGTTTCATCTGGTCTTAAAATATTATAAAGTTTTTTTAACTTTCTATTACCAAACTTATCAAAAAGTTTTCCAAGATTCCCGTGTGTTCCTTCACTATCACCACAAGCCCAACATTTATAAACACCATCAAAGTAATTTACTTCAAGGTTATGTTTATTTCTATCATCATCACATATAGGACAATTAAAAGAAATTTGACCACGATTAGGATAGTGTAATCCGTGGTCACCCAAAACCTCTTCTAATAATTCTACGATTGCTTCTTGTTCATCCATTCACTATAATATAAGTGAATTTTTTAACTTAATCAAATATTAATTTTTTTCCGTTTCTTTTTGATTCATATAAATCGGAAACGTTGATATAGTGTTTTAGAAATCTTTTTTCTTCAATTGAATTTGCATCAATTTTAATATTTTCATCTTTGTGTTCACACTTTGAAACCTGGATTGTGGACCAAATCCATAAATTTTCATATAACCAGGTATTAACCATATAATCATAATCCCAATTATTTTTTTCACACTCTTTATGAATATGTCTTCCAATTTCTACAGTACCAATTACGTGGTCACCAAGTTTTTCTCTTTTTTCAATAGATTTTTCGGTCCTAATTGCAAGACTAAGACCGCCTTGTGTTCCAATACCCATATAACCTAAGCCACGGTATGAATCAAGTTTTAAATCAGCTTCTGGCGTATTTAAATTTATTGCATTTTTTAAATCTAGTAGTTTTCTGTAGAAATACCTTCGGTATTTTTCTTTATTTTCATTCCAATAGTGGTCTCTTCTGAACTCATTGAAATATTTTTTTACATCTATACCCATACTGAAATTATATTATTCTACAAAGATAAGTAAAATATTTTAAATGGACAACTACACAAGATTTTTTGATTATCTATATTTATCTAAAAGAAGAATAATAAATGGCTACGGATATAACAATAACTGGACTTGGTGGAGTTTCTCCATTTGATTTGTATGTGTGTAACACCGGACAGACATATTGTGTGTATTCGGCAACAATAACATCTGGTGACTTACCTTATACTTTTGAAGTTCCGATTCCTTTTTTGAACTCTGAAGGTGTTAATTTAAGAATTATTGATGATAATGACTGCCAAATAAATGAAATACTAATAATATAATGGCTTGTACTGAAATAAATTTTTGTGTGGATTCTGGTGGTAGTCTTTATGATGGTCAATATACCACAGATACTAACGTATATAATGGTTTTACATCTTACACTGGTGATAGTGTACCATTTTTTATTTACTATTCATTAACTCAAGACAGATGGTGTTTATCAACAAGTTTGGGTGGTCCTTGTTCACAATTTGGTCCAGTTGGTATTGGTAGTGATTGTCCAGATTTTGATGAAAGTTTTTTTATAACTGGTGTTTGTATTACAACCACAACAACAACCTCACCTTGTGATGTTTTTAATTTTGAGGCAATTTTTGATTGTTTGGTCCCAACAACCACTACAACGACTACGTTAGCTCCAACAACAACTACTACAACTACACTTCCTTTTGATTCTTGTACTGGAGTGTCGGTAAACGCCTCAATAACCGCTTACACAACTACAACGACAACAATTCCTATTACAACCACAACTACAACAGAAATAGAAAGACCTTGTAATTTTGATGGTATTGTGACATTTAATACATTTGATGAATATATGAGATGTGGTAATAGTAAGAAATTTAGGGATTGTTTAACGGGTATAGAGTATTTTTCAAATGATTTAGTGTTTAACGAATCTGGTGATACTTTAATTCAAAATTGGGTTTACAAATCAACAATAAATGGTGTTTCCACTTGTGTTACATTTGCAGGTCTAGTTGATAATATTAGTGGTTCCGATTTAGTTGTAATAAATGAAACTTTGGGTTCCGAATTACAAGGTGCTTGTTTAGAGTGTGTTCCGAACCAAACAACTACGACCACAACTACCGCGGCACCAACTACGACTACAACTACAACTGTTGGTTGCCAAATAATTCAATATATTGTACAAAATAATGGACTTCTTGTTCAAGAATTTAAATATTATGATTGTGATGGAAATACTATAAATTGTATTGTTTCGGGGTATGGAACGAGGAATATATGTTCAAGTACTCCACCAACTGTTTTACCTAATTCTAATGTATTGGTATATCCAGTTACACCACAAACTTTTTGTAATTCCGCAACAATTTGTTAAAAAAAATATCGTCTAAAAAGACGATATTTAAAATTATCGGTATTTTAAACGATGTTATCTTCTTCTTCTAAAATATCTTGATTCTGTCATTTGTTCTGAATCCATCCTATCTTGACCCCAATTTTGGTTTGGTCTTTGATTTGCAACATCCATATCATTTCTTTCACTTCTAATTGCAAATTCTAATTCTTTTAAGTCAGACATAATTTCATCTGGTGTTCTTGCACCCAATGTACCACCTCTTTCTTCTAAAAAACTTCTTACAAAGTCCATAGCACTTCTTTGTTCCATTTTTTCATCTTCCATTTCAAAAATGGTTCTTTTAATTATTCTTGATAAATCTCTTTCTGTTAACCTAACTATTTTTTTCATAACTTTTTTTATTATAAATATATCAATATTTAAAAAAGTTACTTCCAAATTTCTTTTAATCGCATATATCCTAACACACAAGTGTACGCATCTGTTTGGTCAAAATTTTCTTTTTTAAGTGTATTGTTTTTTGTATAGCTCCAAGTTATTTGTGGTTCACGTTTTGCAACCTTTTCCCAGATTAACATTTTTTTATCAATGTCTTTTGGTAGACCACCAAATAATACAAATTTACCTTTATCGTTTTCTTTAACAAATTCTGGCCAAGCATATTTCCTTGAGTTATATGTTGATACAAATTCTGGAATAATACCTAAAATATTATATATTTCTTTAAAAACAAAACTATTAAATCTTAATAAGGTTTGGATGGTATATACATTATTTGAATTTAGTAGTGGTTCTTCGATTATTACTTTAACAATTCCCAAATTAACATATTGTTTTAGTTTTTCAGCAAAAATTTCTGATTTTAAAATTAACTCTTTTAACTTATCATCATCACCTTTAACCACCTTTGGTCTTGGTGAAATATGTGAAAGCTCTAACAATTCCTGTGATTGTATATCAAATAATGCCCAACCGATTGTACGGGTTGAGATATCTAATCCCAATACTTTTGGTGAATTTTTAATTTGTTTTCCCATAATAATCTTTTTATTAAGATTATAACTTAAAAGGAATAAAACTAAATAATTAGATGTCTATCTTAATCACGTACTGTTGAATGCCTTGTCTTAACGTTGGTGATTGTAGTTTAGACATTACAAGAATATCCTTGTTATCATCAAGTAATGCTATTTCAGTTACGTACGATTTTGTACCTGGAGTCCAAGATGGATTTGTTGATACTTGAAACTCACTAGAACTTAAATTTATCTTATATTTCATTTCATAAATTGTAGCCATTATGTC
>Ga0247843_1008747_pt1 | contig 11626 bp, 9 predicted proteins | sample LaCruzMarch2017__FD_192420 | JGI IMG/M metagenome (GOLD analysis project Ga0247843, IMG submission 192420) | Freshwater microbial communities from meromictic Lake La Cruz, Castile-La Mancha, Spain - LaCruzMarch2017_8m | ecosystem: Environmental > Aquatic > Freshwater > Lake | place: Spain...
AGCATTTCAAACTTGTTTTCGTCAATATCATGAAGAACTGAACCTGGAATGGTTGTAGGTGAAATGTTGCCTTTAACCATTAGGGTCTCAGTGCTAATGTAGCTTTGGAATTTTTCAAAAACTTTCGCTAACTCGTCAGTGGTGTGAATCGTGACCTCAATCCTATCAGCGACATTGAGGTTTGAGTCTTTACGAGTTTTCTGAATGCGGTTGACCATCTCTCGAGCAAGACCTTCATCAATAAGATCCTGATCAAGAGTGCAGTCAAGATCAATTGTGACAAAACGGTTGGTCATGGCCTGAGTTCCTGGTTTAGCTGCACGGAAAACCAAGATCTCTGTAGAATCAAAAACGATATCTTTTAAGGTTATGGTTTGACCTTCTTCAATCTTTTGAACTTGAAGAGAACTCAGCCCTTCAAAAAGAGGACGGAAACTCGCAAAGTCTTTTCCAAGTTTTTTACCAAGGACCGGAGAGTTTGGTTTGGCCGAAAGAACCACAAAGTCCGCCTCATTAGTAAGGTATTCTATGTTTTTGATGTTGAGTTCAATCTTGATGTACTCTTCAAGATTTTTCATCTCATTTAAAAGATCCTGATCCTGATGAATCACTTTAAGATTTTTAAGTGGAGTTTTAACTTTTACACCTTCGATTACTCGTTTCTGACGACCTAAAAGAATCACTTGTTGCATTCTTCCTACAGCAGTCTCAAGGGTGTTGTTTATCATACTCTCTTGAGCTTCAGGGAAAGTTGTTAAATGAACTGATTCTTCCATATTTCCACCAAAAACTTTTAGCTCTTGGTAAATGTGATCAGCTAAGAATGGAGCAAAAGGCGCCATAAGGCGAGAGAGGCTCTCTAATGTGATATATAGAGTTGAATAGGCAGCGATCTTATCTTCCGACATACCTTCTTCCCAGAAGCGGCGACGGTTAAGACGGATGTACCAATTTGTTAAATCCTCGATGAAGTTAAAAAGCTCGGGAACGACATTATAGAGACGGTAATTCTGCATTTCATGGTTAACGTTTTTAACCAGAGTTTGTAGTTTGGAAAGCACCCAGCGATCAAGAATATTATCAGAGGAAGATCCTTTGAAAGCAAAAGATCCATCTGGAGCAACTGAGATTTCATGTGCGAGCTTATTATCAATTTTCCATTCATCGACTTTGGCGTAAGTTGAAAAAAACTTAAAGGAGTTATACCAAGGAAGTAGTGCACGGCGAACCATGTCCTTGACTCCTTCATCAGTGAAACGAAGTTCTTCCGCACGAACCAGACCTGAGTTAATTAAGAAAAGTCTTAAGGCATCGGCCCCATAATTGTCCATGATCTCTTCTGATGGGGTATAGTTTTTTAAACGTTTACTCATCTTTTTTCCATCTTTTGCAAGAACGAGACCGTTAACGATTACGTTTTTAAAAGCTGGTTTATCAAAAAGAGCAGTAGAAAGAACTGTCAGAGTATAGAACCAACCACGAGTTTGATCTAAACCTTCAGCAATAAATTCTGCAGGGAAACCATCTTTAAAAACTTCCTTATTTTCAAAGGGGTAGTGCAGTTGAGCATAGGGCATTGAGCCTGATTCAAACCAACAATCTAATACTTCAGGAATGCGTTTATAAGTTCCTTCTTGGCCAGGAACTTTAAAATCTAATTGATCAACAAATTCTCGGTGAAGATCGTTTACTTTTGTACCTGTGTATTTTTCAAGATCAGCAATAGATCCCATACAGATCGTGGCACCTGTGACATCGTTAATCCAAATGGGAAGTGGGGTTCCCCAAACACGCGTGCGAGAAATGGCCCAGTCTCGGGCATTTTCGAGCCACTTTCCAAAACGACCTTCTTTGATATTTTCAGGAACCCAAGTGATCTGCTCATTGGCCTTGACCATTCGGTCTTTAATCTTTTCTACTGCTAGATACCACTGCGGCATGGCCCGATAGATGAGTGGTGTGTCCGTGCGGTAACACATGGGATAACTGTGGACTAAAGTTGATTGAAGGAAAAGTTGTCCTCTTTCTTTGAGATTTTTTATGATCTCCTTGTCAGCATCCTTAATTTTCATGCCAGCAAAATCTTTGATTTCTGCTGTGAATTGGGCCGACATATCAAGTGGAACCACTACTTCAGTGAGTCCTGCTGCTTTCATCACACGGTTATCGTCTTCACCAAATCCTGGGGCCTGATGAACAATTCCCGTACCGTCACTGGTTGTAACGTATTCATCGTTGAGAACAACAAAATAGCCTTTTTTCTGAAGGTCAGAAAAATAAGGGAAGAGCGGCTCGTAGGCCATGCCTTTCATGGAGGCACCTGAGAACATCTCTATTTCTTCGTATTTAAAGTTTTTTTTGTAAGCTTCAAGTCGTCCCTTTGCCATAATGATGAAGATGTTTTTATCTAGATCTTTAACCTTAACGTATTCAATTTCTGGGTGAACGCAGAGTGAGAGGTTAGAAGGAAGAGTCCAAGGAGTCGTAGTCCAAGCTGCTAAATAGGTATTTGCATCGTCTTTGGTTCTGAAAAGGATTGTTATAGCTGGGTCTTGAATGTCTTGGTAGTTTTGTCCTGCCTCAAAATTAGAAAGTGCGGTTTGAAGAGCTGGAGAATAGGGAACGATTTTATTTCCTTGATAGATAAGTCCTTTATCCCAGATGGTTTTAAAAACCCACCAAGTGGATTCCATGAATGAGACATCCATGGTTTTATAATCATTTTCAAAATCTACCCAACGGCCAAGGCGGCCAATAGTTTTTTCCCATTCGTTCACATAACGGTCTACGATACCTCGGCATTCATCGTTATATTTTTTTACTCCATATTGGGCCACAAAATCACTGGCCGAAGAATTAAACTTTTTATCAATTTCTTGTTCGATGGGAAGACCATGGCAGTCCCAGCCAAAACGACGATCAACATAAAAACCCTTCATCGTAAAATAACGAGGAATAATGTCTTTAAGAGTTGAGGCGACGAGGTGTCCATGATGAGGAAGACCTGTAGCAAAAGGAGGGCCATCATAAAAAATATAGTTTTTGCCCTGTTTGGTTTTTTCCAAAGATTTTTTAAAAATCTGCCGCTCTTGCCAGAACTTTAAAACTGACTTTTCTGCTTCGACAAAAGAGAAACTTTCGTTCTCGCGTACTTCCATGGGGTAACTCCAAAAGGGTGTTAGGTAGAATGAGACCTTACTCTAGCAAAAGTAAGGATAATCGTAAATTTTCAACTTGATGTTCCGAAGAGAAATCATAGGAAATCAATGATGAATAAACTGTTTTTGTCGGTCTTTGCATTGTGTCTAACTATAATGCCCTTTGGGGTTTCGGCCCAGCTTGAGCATGATTTTGAATTTATGGGCCTTGAAACTGAAATTCTGCCAGAAATTAAAAACGATAAAAACTTCACACCCCAAGACCTTTTTCAAAGTAAGTCTCTGGACTGGAATGTGAAAGTTAAAGAAGTTGAACAAGATAAAGAACCCCTAAAGGGCCAGAAATTTTCCCTTATTCCATGGGAAGATCAGGACCCAGAGGAGTGGTTAGATATTAATAAATGGATGATAGAGCGCTCAGTAAAAGATCAGATACCGGATTGGAAAATGCGTTTACGTGATGAGCGTCATGCAGAATTAGTGGGCAAACTCATCCAGTGTCACGGAGTGTGTCAAATATATAGAGGAACCCAATCGGCCAAAGGTGGTCATTTATCTCGTGTGACAGAAGGTGATGAGCTTAGAACAAATAAAGATTCTACCGCCTGGCTCTATTTGATGGACGGCACCCTTTTAAGATTAAGTTCAAACAGTTCTATTTCCTTGTTGGAAATTAACTTTGGCCAAAGCGAAGTTTTTTTTCAGATCCGTCTCAATCAGGGGCATGTTTTCTGGCATCCCAGACAGGTGTCTAAACTGCCCATAAATGAATCTCCTGAAACCGATGCTGTGAGTTTGCCACTTATGATTCGAGAAGCGAACCAGGAATATTTTGAACGTCATATTTTTAAAAAACAAAAAGATATCGAACAACTTTCAGAGCTTTTAACCTTGGATGATAATGCCATCCAGAAGCAGTTTGATAAAATCAATGAGATGCGAGCACTTTCTGGACCGTCTAAACTTAAGACTAAGGTGATGATGGTCGCTCCCAATGCAACGATCGTTTCATCTGAGGTGAGTTTTGACTTAGTATTTACTCCAGGTGGGAAATCATATTTTAAAAAAAGGGTCTCGGTTTCTGGAGAGGAATTCTCACTTTATCTTAGAGGTTATAATCTCATTGAGAACTTCCCTTTATCAGAGATTGCTTGGCATGAGGTTGACCCTGATGGACGGTCTCATGCACTGATGAATAATCCTTTGGGTATTTTGCAAGTGACAGAGTTGATCACAAAAAGAATTAAGACCTTGGAGCTTGCCCGTGAAGTATGGTTTGAAAAACTAACACTTCCTATTTTGAACGCCATTGATGATTCTAAAAAAATGGCCGTACAGTTTGGTTATACTTTATGGGGAGATGAGATTGGGAAAAGATTTAATTATTTAGTAGAGTATACTCGCAGGGTAGAAACCACGAATCTTCGTTCCATTGATAACCTTCTTCAGAAATTGGAGGCCAATGGAGAAAAAGTAGTGCGCGAGGCCACTGCAGATCATTACCAAGAGTCACTAAACTACTATCTAAAAGGTCTTAAGCAACGTTATACTGATAGAAAAATGGAAGTCCGCGAAATGAGCGACCTTCAGTATTATGTTTGGATTTTAAATCATGGAAAACTCTAAGTATAAACTTATCCTTGCTAGCACTTCACCTCGTAGAAAAGAACTTCTTGGTCATTTAAAAATTCCCTTTGAGATTATGACTAAAAATGTTGTTGAAGAATCTAATGCTCAAAACCCAAAAGATTTTTGTATGGAAATAGCCTTTCTTAAGGGTGAAGCGGTGGCCACAGAACTTAAAGAACAAGGTTCCTTACAAGATTATTTTATTGTTTCTGCCGACACCATCGTAAGTCTAAATGATAAAATTTTTGGTAAGCCTCGAGATCGTGCCGAGGCCCAAATGTTTTTAAAAGAACTTGCGGGTAAAACTCATTCGGTCTACACAGCTGTTGCTGTGATTGTGCTCAAAGATGATATAAAAACAACTTTTTCTTTTGTTGATGAGTCATTAGTTACTTTTGATAAGATGAGTGATGAACTTTTGAAACTTTATCTTGATACAGGTGACTCTTTAGATAAGGCCGGAGCCTATGGCATTCAAGGCCCATCTTTAACTTTTATTTCTAAAGTCGAAGGAAGTTATTCCAATGTGGTAGGTTTTCCTTTGAGTCGTTTTGTGCAAGAGACGGCAAAGTTTTTTAATAACGAGGTTTTATGGTCTACCTATTTTCAATTTTAATTCTTTTATCTTCAGTAGATGTGAAGGCCGATTTTTTTTCCTTGGGAGCAGATAAGGGTTATAAAAGTAAGATCCCTGAGCAGTTGGAAAAATTAAAGGCCACTCCTCAGACTAATAATCCTGAATACGAAGATAATTTTAATCAATCGGTGAAGAACATAGAGAACAGTGTAGAGGAAGAAAAACTGCTTTGTGCAGGGGAAGCTGCTGATGGCGCTGGCCGTATTATTCCTAAGGATCAAAAACAGCTTTGTTTTCGTGATCTTAAGAATAATTATTTGGAAGCGACAGAAGTGATCTTGGAATTAAAGAAAAAATACCTTGCACTCATTCATGCAAGACAAATGGATCAATTAAGTGAGATTCAAAAAAAGCTTAAAGCAGATATTGATAAAAACTTCTAATTAAAGAGTTTCCACCGAAATTGTTTCAGCTTTTAATTCGAATGCAAGAACACCTGTTTTAGGCTTAAGACTTCTTACCGCAACCATTGAGCGCATTGGGCGAAGACTTTTAGGTTTTGCAGGGTCTGCTTTTAAAGTTTTTTCAAAATTTACAAATTTAGCAGATACGTTTGTTTTTGTTTTCATAACATCCTCACGGGTTTAAAGCGTTCATTCTATGCTTTATCCCCTGGCCGTCAAATGAAAGGGGGGATTAAGTGGTTATTCGTTGATCACTGGACAATGGTTATTCTCCTGCTACAAACTAAAATACTTGTCGGAAATTATCTGAAATTCTTTAATTTTTCCCGTCATTTCCAACTTTTTTTAAATTATAGCACTGGCCCTATGGTTTTTGACTCCCTGGGAAAAAATTCCGGTCCCATAAAAAACTGTTAAGATCATGTACAGCTCGTTATGATTAAGGAAATGTAATAATAATAGGTTAGGTCATATGCGTTTATGGATATTCCCTCTTTTGTTAGCCTTTTCTTCGTGCGGCACTCTTCAAAAGATGGCCGTAAGGTCTTCATCTCCCATGTTTCGGGACTCAAGTAACAAACTGGTCAGAGAAAGTAATTGGGAATTTTTTAAAGATTCCGCCCCTGGAAATTTAAAGTTCTTAGAAATCCTTTCTCTGCAAGATCCAGACAATACAGTGCTTTTAAGTGTTTTGGTTAAGGGTTATGCGGGATATGCCTTCGGGGTACATGAGACCATGGCCTTGGAAGATGCCTTATTGGATAAAGAGGTCTCACCTGCAAAAAAACAGGCCATCTTTTTTTATACGAGAGCTTTTGATTATGGGCTGGATTATTTAAATAAAAAAAATCTTACCCGTCAGGATCTTTTATCGTTGGATGAAACAGAACTTAAAAAGAAAATGGATGATAAATTAGACAAAGATGATGTTTCGGCAGTTCTTTATACTGCACAAGCTTGGGGAAGCCTCATCAGTCAGCAAAAAGAAAACATCGTTTTGGTTTCTCAGATTAACAAAGTCAAAATTCTTTTTGATTGGTTGTGCAAAAAAGATCCAGATATCGATTTTGGGACTTGTGATGTTTTTTTTGCTCAGTACGATGCCATCCGTCCTCGCATGGCAGGAGGAAGTCCTGAAAGGGCCGAAGTCCTTTACAGGGCCGTCATCAAAAAATATCCACATAATCTTTTAAATCGGGTTGCTCTCATTCAATTTGTATATCTTCCAGGTTTTGAAAAAGAAAAATATGAAAATGAAGCAAAAGTACTTAAAGAAGAATTTAGTAAATGGGAGGATGTTAATCGAGATCAATTGGAAAATACCTCGATTTATAAAGATCATCAGGAATACAATCTCTTAAATGCGATTGCTAAAAAACGTTTTGATATGATTGAAACAAATAAAACGAAGATATTCGAGGAATAAACATGTTTAAAATTTTAAGTCTCTTTTTTGTTTTTGCTATCTCTTTGACCTGTTTTGCCGGTCAGCAGATTAAATTGGCGGTCCTTGTTCCTGAAGGAACTTCATGGGGCACAAGTTTAAAATCTTTTTCTAAAGAAGTTGAAACTGCAACACTCGGTGAGGTGACTTTTAAACTCTATTACGGTGGAGTGGCCGGTGATGAACCGGATGTTTTAAGAAAAATTCGCATAGGTCAACTTCATGGAGGGATCTTCACAGGAAAAACATTAGGTGAAATTCACGGTGATGTTCGATCAATGGAAATGCCTTTTACATTTTATAACAACGCTAAAAAAGCGAGTGCTACCCTTAATAAACTTGCTCCTGAGTTTAATAAAGGTTTGAAGTCCAAAGGATTTGTGGGGCTCGGTTTTTATGAGATGGGTCAGGTGTATCTTGTTTCAACAAAAAAAGTGGGAAATCTAAATGAGCTTAAAGGCATTAAGATTTGGTCTTGGGAAGGAGATCCTTTGGTTCAGGCCATGGTGGATTCATTAGAATTGGTTTCTGTTCCATTGGCCCTTCCTGATGTTCTTTCTTCGTTATCTACAGGAATTATTAATGCTGCTTATGCTCCACCTCTTGGGATTTTAGCACTTCAGTGGCATACAAAAATTAAGTATTTGGTAGATTTTCCAACCGCTTATTCCATTGGTGCTCTTTTAGTTTCAACTAAAATGTGGGATCAAATTAAACCGGCCAATCAATTGAAGATCATGGAAATTTCAAGTAAGTACATTAGAATTGCCAATGAAAAATCAGCTTCAGAGAACGCAGCTGCTCGAGATCAGCTAAAAAAATCAGGTGTTGAATTTGTCTCCTTTCCACAGGCCGACTACAAAGCGGCGGCCTCAGTTCGTACTAAGGTTATAGAGAAAATTAAAAATAGCTATATCTCGGCCAAAATGATTGAAGTCTTAGATAAAGAGGCCAAGTAATATGAATAAAGCGTTTAGGGCATTTGATCATTTTTTGGAGCGCTTAAGTCGCTGGGCAATAGTGAGCTGCCTTTTTGGAATTCTCATTTTTGCCGTTTTTGCTATCGTGCTTCGTTGGTTTGGGAAAAGTAATATGTGGATTGAACCCATGGTAAGGCATTTAGTTTTTTTATCGGCCTTTTTGGGTGGATCCCTTGCCACCGGTAAAAATGTTCACATAAGAGTAGACCTTTTTACGAAGCTTGTAGAAATGTCCCGATCAAAAATCATTCATTGGTTACATCGAAACATTGTCAGTGTATTTTGTTTTGTAACCTGTGCTGCTTTAACCAAAGCTGGTTGGGATTTTTACCTCGTTGAAAAAGAGTTTGGATCATCATCTTTTCTAAACATTCATAGTTCTTATCTCGTGGCCATCATTCCGTTTGGTATGGGACTTATCGCTTTACGTTTTTTTAATCAACTTATTCTCGGTTTATTTAATGGAGTCTCATTTGAGCATAATAGCCTACAGTAGTATTATCATTCTTGCGATGTTTGGTGCACCGATCTTTGCTGTTATGTCAGCACTTGCCATGGTGGCCTTTTATTTTAGTGGAATTGAGTTGTCGGCAGTGGCCGTTGAGATTTATCGTTTGGCCGGATCTCCGACAATTGTTACCATTCCACTATTTACTTTTGCCGGTTATGTGTTGGCCGAGTCTAAGGCCCCTGTAAGACTTTTAAGATTATCGAATGCTTTATTAGGTTGGCTTCCTGGTGGCGTGGCCATTGTATGTCTTTTCATCTGCGCTTTTTTCACGGCCTTTACTGGTGCCTCAGGTGTTACGATCATTGCTCTAGGTGGTTTGTTATATCCAATTCTTATTAAAGAAGGGTACTCGGAACGTTTTGCTTTGGGACTGATCACGACTTGTGGATCTTTAGGTCTTCTGTTTCCTCCAAGTCTTCCAATCATCCTCTACGGAATCATCGCGAAGGTAGATATCGATCAGCTTTTCATGGCCGGTCTTATTCCTGGTATCGTGCTTATGGTTGTTCTTGGAGCTTATTCTGTTTATCAGGCCCGTGGTATTCAGAAAGTAAAACGTCACTTCTCATGGAAAGAACTTCAAGGTGCCATGTGGGAAGGTCGGTATGAGTTACCTATTCCTGTTTTTGTTTTAGGTGGGATTTACGGTGGAATTGTGACGGCAACTGAAGCTTCGGCCCTTTCTGCTTTTTATGTGATTGTAGTGAACTGTTTTTTTACAAAAGATCTTTCTGTCACAAGAGATATTCCAAAAATTATTACAGAAAGTTTAACACTTGTAGGGGCAATTCTTTTGATCCTATGTTGTGCGCTAGGGTTGACGAATTATCTTGTGGATGAAGAAATTCCCATGAAAATTCTTGTTAGTATGCAGACCTTTATTACTAATAAGTATCTTTTTCTTTTTGTGCTCAACATCTTTTTATTGATTGTGGGATGCCTCATGGACATCTTTAGTGCCATCATTGTGGTGGTTCCTTTAATTATTCCAATCGCTGAGCAGTTTGGTATGAATCCGCTTCATCTCGCGATCATTTTTCTCACCAATTTAGAAATTGGATATATTACCCCACCTGTCGGAATTAATCTGTTTATCAGCTCCTTCCGCTTTAATCGACCTGTGTTAGAATTATATCGTGTCAGTGTTCCGTTTCTCTTTTTAATGATTTTTGCACTTATAATTATAACGTATATACCATGGCTAACTCTTTTTTGGTTCTCTTAAGTCTTCTCTTTATCCACTCGGGCCTTGCTGCTGGAGTGGATCGTTTATACTCCGAAAGTTATCTAGGGGAGAAGAGACTGGACTCATATGCCGGTCGTTATGAACCCTTGATTTTTCAAGATCTTTATCAAGGCAAGATGTCTTTTGAAGATGAAGTCTTTAACCAACATTTTTTTCAGCCCTATCTCTTTAATCTCGAAAAGGACTACTCTTTTTTCTTTCGTTCTGAGCTTAACGGCGCACTTTCATGCCCTAACGAAGTATTATCAGAACATTTTGATGAAATTCAATATTCTTACCGTCTTATTACTTTAAGTTATTTAATGGAGGCACAGTGGCACATGAATCTTGTGGGCCAGTCTTTGAAGTTAAAAAACTCATGTGAATTTAATTTACAAAAATGGCTAGAGACCTGTCGTCCTAAGTCTCAGAATATGAAGAAATTTTTAACCAAGCTGAAAACGTTTAATCCTCGTTATGAGGAAAGCATGCCTCGGGATTATCGGATGGCCGATTGGATGAAAGAATTTGATTCTAAAAAGTTCAAATGGTATTCCCATTACCGCATGAATAAAACATGCATCTCTGGCTGTACAGAAGCAGAGGTTGTGAGTCGTATGAAAAAAAGTTGTGAGGATGATCAGAATCTGATGACTCTTATTTGTTCTGAAATTGATGAGATTCATGGATTATCTACGCAGAGAAATGCTTTTTACCTGTTGGGTATCTCTAACATCATTAATACCTTTAATCGACGTGGTGAGGCCCAAGGATGTCTTAGACGATTTTCAGAGTCCCTATCTCATAAAGAATCACGTTATGAAAGTTTGGAGCAGCTTTTTCCGGCGATTCAATCTTTTTTAAGTCAAAAATACAAAGAACGTTATCTTCAAGGAAGAGTTTTCTTTTATGGTTCGGGACAGGAGTTTGAGAATAAAGGCTTAACAAATATTTATGTGGAGGAGCAGGACTTAAAAATTGATAGTATGACAAAAGGGTCTATTGCTCCAACTATCGCCACAGAGGTTCAAGATAGCAAACCTAAAAAAGTGGAAGTCGCTGAAGTCTTTCCTAAAAAAACAGTCAAGGAAGTACCGGTTCGTGAATTAAGAAAGAGTGCTTTTCTTCAATCTTCAGAAATTAGAGTTGCTCAGAACTTAGATCGCGCAGAAGTGGATATGATGAAACTTAAGTATGACTTTGTTTTTAGTCTGAATATGATCAATTCACTATCTGAAAAACTAAAAACATTCATGTTGAGAGAATCTCTGTATGAAATGCAGACTTATGACAAACTAGGAACTACCGAAGGTCCTGTTCCATTGTTATTTTTAAAATTCATGATTGATATGCAAGAGCACCAAGGACTGTGGAATATTATCCTGGTTTTGGGTGATAAGTTTTATGTTTCAAATGAAATTGATAGTCAACATGGGGCCCCAAAAGAACTTATTCAACTTGTGAATAATGAATCTACAGGCAGACAATGGCAAATTTATATCTTAAAACCTTGATATACCCATCGCAATTTAAATTTCAGTTAGGGCCTTCACGGCCTGTCTAAAAAACCTTAAACTTGATGAATGCAAGATTTTCTTACTCCTGAACAACGATCTGAACTTTTACATGAACTCAAGG
>Ga0247843_1008754_pt1 | contig 11619 bp, 10 predicted proteins | sample LaCruzMarch2017__FD_192420 | JGI IMG/M metagenome (GOLD analysis project Ga0247843, IMG submission 192420) | Freshwater microbial communities from meromictic Lake La Cruz, Castile-La Mancha, Spain - LaCruzMarch2017_8m | ecosystem: Environmental > Aquatic > Freshwater > Lake | place: Spain...
TGGCGCCGGTGCGTTAGATCAGGCCACCTTGGTCCTTTGGACGATGTCGTGGGCCTCGCGACCGGTAAGTTCGGCCATGTGAGCAAACGTCGCCTCGTAGGTCCCGAGTCCTTGCGTGATCGAGCGCAGGTCGATGATCAGGTCCTGACGGTCCGCCTGAGGCAGATAGGCCTCAATCCGGTCCCAGCCGGGCCACCCTTCGCGCGCGTCGAAGCCGAGGATCTGGCCGCGTCGCGCCGACAGCATGGAGTTGACCTTCGCGGTCGCGGTGTTCGGCGCGTAGATCGTCACTTTCTCGATGGGTTCGAGCAAGATGGGGTCGCACTGCGGCAGGCCTTCGCTCATCGCGATGCGGCCCGCCGTGCGGAATGCGATTTCCGAGCTGTCCACCGCGTGCGCGCCGCCATCGGTGAGCGTCACCGCGACATCGACAACCGGAAAGCCAAGCGGACCTTTCTCCAACCCATCGCGCACGCCAGCTTCCACCGCAGGGATGTATTGGCGCGGCACGACGCCGCCGTGGACTCTTTCGTGGAATGCAAAGCCCTTGGAGCGCGGCTGCGCAGCGATCTCCACGACCACGTCGCCGAACTGACCGTGCCCGCCGGATTGCTTCTTGTGGCGCCCGCGCACGGAGACGCCTTTGCGCACGGTTTCCTTGTAGGCGCTTTTGGGGCGCGATGTGGCGACGGATACGCCGTAGCGCCGCTTCATCCGGTCGAGCGCGATGCGCAGATGCACCTCGCCCTGTCCCTCCAGCACGAGTTCGTGCGTTTCGGGGTTCATGGCCAAGCGAAGCGTGGGATCTTCCTCCGCGAGCTTGGCGATGGACTGCGAAAGACGCACATCGTCCTTGCGATCGGCGGGTGCGATGGCGAGGGCATAGACGCCGAAGCGTTGTTGCGCGGTGCTATTTGCGGCGTGGGGGCGACCTTCAGCGCTCAGGAAATCGCCTGGGCGGGCGGCGTCCATACGGCCCACCGCGACGACTTCGCCGATGGCGGCGCCAAGGGCCTTCTTTTGTGCTGCGCCCGTCAGGTGCATGATGCCGGCGGCGCGAAGCTTTTCACCGCCCGGACGTACAAGGTCCGCGCCGTCCGCGACTGCGCCGCCAAAAGCACGGGCAAAGCTCTGCTTGCCCGCCTGCCCCGCGTGCGAGGTCTTGAACACGAACAATCCCGCGCCGGAGACGCCGAGGCGCTTCTGCGCCGCCTCGGGCGCGGGCGTGTCGTGGCGGAGCGCCTTCAGCAGGCGCGTCACGCCGCCGTCAGCCTGCGCTGAGCCGAGTAAGACGGGTGCAATCAGCATCTGCTGCGTCTCGCGCGTGAGGTCGGCGAACACAGCATCAACGCTCGGCGTCTGGTCGCAGAGCAATTGCTCCATCAATGCGTCGTCGTAGTCGGCAAGCTTTTCCAGCATGGCGAAGCGCGCTTCGTGCTCGCGGTCGATGATGTCTTTCGGGATGTCGATGTGTTCGGATGGCTTGCCGGCGCGATAGACGTACGCGCGCTCCAGCGCGAGATCGACGTAGCCGGTGGCTTTCTCGTTTTCCCAGATCGGTATCTGGCGCGCGACGAGCGGCACGGTGCTCACCGCCTGCAGCGCTTCCAAGAGATCGCGCAGGCGACCGCGCGCGATATCCATCTTGTTCACGAACACGAGCCGCGGCACGCCGAGGCGGTCGAGTTCGATCAGCGTCGGCTGCAGGAGGATCGCCTTATCGGGATCGGGGTCGCACACGACGATGGCGAGATCGACGGCGGCGAGCGTGTGGTCGAGTTCGCCTGCGAATTCGGTGGAGCCGGGGAGGTCGATGAGGGCGTAGCGGTCGCCCGCATGGGAAAAGCTCGCGATGGACATTTCAACCGATTGTCCGCGCGCCCGCGCTTCAGGGCTCGCGTCGCCTACCGTTGTACCCGCCAGGACCGCGCCTTGCCGCTCGATGGCGCCGGCCGAGTAGAGCAACGCTTCCATCAGCGTTGTCTTGCCGGCGCCGTTCGGTCCTACGAGCGCGACTGCTCTCGCAGCCGCTGACTTGCCTTTCGCCATGGTACGCTCCTCACCGCGCCCCGCTTCACGGGTCGTCGAGGCGCATTGCTGGCGCGTGCGGGGCATTCCGCCCGCGCGGAGAGAAGGTCACGCCGGTTTCGCTTCCTGCGCAAGTGGGAAATGCAAGGGTACGGCGTGGGGGGATTGAGATTGTCGCGTCTGCCCGGCGGTCCCCCGATGGCGCATGGTCATCACGTCGCAGACGCGAAAGTTCGGGGGCGCGATTCTGGCCGCAGCCTTTGCGGGCGCGCTCTATGCCATCGACCCGGCGCTGCTCGGCGTCACTGCGTTGGCCGGACTGTCCCTCGCGACAGTGTCCCCTGGAGGATCGCTACGGTTTGGCATTGTCGCTATTCTTGCTGCCTGGGCGATGCTTGTCGCGATGTTCGGGCTATCTGGCGCGGGGTGTTTCATTCTGGCGCAGATTGTGGTCGCCGCGTGGGCGCGCACGATCGTGACTGTCCTGCGTCCGATGGACGCCATTCTCGTCAGCTGCGCCATCGCGGCGTGCGGCGCGCCTTTGCTGGCAGTGGCCTTGGGCGAAAGCGGGTCAGTCACGGGAACCCTGGTCGCCATCTTGATGCTCGCGGCGCCGGGGTTTGTGCTACAGTACCTCACCGCGGGTCTGCGTGGTCGTTCGCGCCCCGACCCGGTGCTTCAGGCTTCGCTCACACCATTTCTTGTCTGTCTTGTGCTCGCAGGCGGAGCGGCCGGCCTGGCTGGCGCCGCTGCCCTATTCGTGATTTTCATGCTCGCTATGCCATTGATATCGTTAATGGCCCCCGGGCCGGGGAGCCGACTTCGACAGCCGCTGGCGGCCCACGCTATGGGCGTCATGGCTGCTGCATTCGTGGCGTGCCTCGCAACGACGGTGGCAATCGGGTTTGCCGGATCGCGCTTTGCTGCAATGGGACCCGCCGTAGCGGTCGGCCTGATCTCGGGCTTTATCGCCCTTAGAGTGCACGCGCCCGCGGCGCTCGACCGCCTAAACGCCAACCGAAGCAATGCGCCGGCCGCCGTCCAGGCGGGTCATGCCGCGCAGCGGTGGTAAAGCGGCGTTCAGAAGGCGGTGCGGTGGCACAACCTTCGCATGTGCACCATCCTGTCAGGACACCGTAAATTTGTCGCCAGCGCGATGAGAGCGTGTTTGCGACGACTGACTTGCCGCAGCCGCGAACAGGCGTGCTATGGGGCGCAGGCGGACGAGGCCTCGGCCCAGGTGAAATACTGCCGGCTGCGGAAGGTACGCGCAGCGCGGTGATGAACTTTGAGGGGAAGAGCATGAAGGTCCTCGTAACCGGCGTTGATGGCTACATCGGCGCCATTCTGGGCGGCTACCTGATGGAGCGTGGCTACGAGGTCACCGGTTTCGACACGGGCTATTATCGTCAGGGCTGGCTCTATCCCATGGGGGGGCCGCGTCCGCAGGTGATCACCAAGGACCTGCGCGAAGTCACCGCCAAGGACATGGAAGGCTTCGACGCCGTCTGTCACCTCGCGGAGCTGTCCAACGACCCGATCGGCCAGCAGGATCCCGGCCTCACGCACGAGATCAATCACGGCGGGTCGGTCCGCATCGCCAAGGCGGCGAAAGACGCGGGCGTGCGCCGCTTCGTGTACACGTCCTCGTGCAGCGTTTACGGCTCGATGCCGCCGAACGCGGAGTTCGTCGATGAGTCCACGCCGCCGCAGCCGCTGACGGCCTACGCGGAGTGCAAGGCCAAGGTCGAGCGCGATGTCGCGCCGATGGCCGACGCCTCGTTTGCACCGTGCTTCCTGCGCAATGCGACCGCCTACGGCGCCAGCCCCCGCCAGCGCTTCGACATCGTCCTCAACGATCTGTGCGGGCTCGCCTGGACGACCAAGAAGATCAAGCTGAACAGCGACGGCTCCGCATGGCGTCCGCTGGTTCATGTCCTCGATATCTGCCAGGCCATTGAGCTTTCGCTGCGCGCGCCGCACGAACGCATCAGCGGGCAGATCTTCAACGTCGGAAGCTCGGACCAAAACTATCGCGTCATCGAGATCGCCAACGCCATCAAGAAGGTGTTCACGGACTGCGAGATCGAGGTCGGCCAGCCCACCGCGGACAACCGCAGCTATCGCGTGAGCTTCGACAAGATCACCAAGGTGCTGCCCGACTACAAGTGCGATTGGAACGCCGAGAAGGGCGCTCGCCAGATGTACGAGATGTTCGAGCGTATCGACCTGACGGAAGAAGTTTTCCGCGCCGATCCGTTCACGCGCCTCAAGATGCTTATGCATCACCGCAAAACGGGACTCTTGAATGACAAGCTGTTCTGGCAGTACGGCTGAATCTTTCCCAACAGTGGCGTGAGCCCCAATTTCTCGAGCACCTGGATCGATCATGTTCATTGTTGACACCGCATTGGCGAAGAGGGCGGCAGAAGGTAAGCTCGTTCGGTTCGGCATGATCGGCGCAGGCTTCCAGGCCTCGGGCGTCGCCTTGCAAACCATCAAGTCCAAGCCCGGACTTCAGCTTTGCGGCATCGCAGCGCGGCGCATTGACCAGGCCCGTGCGTGTTTCGCTGGAGCCGGTATTGAGGATGTGGCCGTCGCAAACAGCCAGCACGAGATCGAGGCATGCATTCGCAACAACAAGCCCGTAGTCACAGAATCACCCGAAGCGTTGGCCCTGGCGGGCAATCTCGATGCGATTGTGGAAGTCACCGGCTCCATGGACTTCGCTCTTTCGGCGATCCTCGCCGCGATCGAGTCCGGCAAGCACGTTGTACAGATGAACGCCGAACTCGACGGTCTTGTCGGGCCGATTCTTAAGGTGAAGGCGGACAAGGCGGGCGTCATCTACACGTTCGCCGACGGCGATCAGCCGGGTGTGCAGTTGAACCTCTATCGTTTCGTGCAAGGCATTGGGGTGAAACCCGTTCTGTGTGGAAACATCAAGGGTCTTCAAGACCCCTATCGTACGCCGGCGACTCAGAAGGCGTTCGCCGAAAAATGGGGCCAGAAGCCCAATATGGTGGCGTCATTCGCGGACGGAACAAAGGTCAGCTTTGAGCAGGCCGTTGTCGCCAACGCCACGGGCATGCGCGTGGCGCGTCGCGGCATGATCGGTCCGGATTTCACCGGCGGCGACCCGACCGGGCCCTTGACGCCATTGGAGAAATTCGTCCCCGCGCTTGCGGAACACATCGATGCCAATGGCCCTGGAATTGTCGACTACGTGGTGGGCGCGAGCCCAGGTCCTGGCGTGTTTGTCCTCGGGACCCACGATGACCCGCGCCAGCAGCATTACCTCAACCTCTACAAGTTGGGGACTGGGCCTTACTACGTGTTCTATACCCCCTACCATCTCTGCCACTTCGAACTGCCGAATTCCGTCGCGCGCGCCGTACTGTTCAGAGATGCTGTTGCGGCGCCAATGGGAGGGCCCCAGGTGGGCGTGATTGGCGTTGCCAAGAAGGCGTTGGCGGCCGGTGAAACGCTGGATGGTTTGGGCGGCTACTGTCTTTATGGCGTTGCAGAAAACGCAGACATCATCGCGCGCGAAGGGCTGCTGCCGATCGGTCTGGCGGAGGGCGCGACCCTGACGCGTGCGTTCGCCAAGGATGAGCCGATCACCATGGCAGATGTCCGCATTCCCGAAGGACGTATTATCGATCGAGTCTACGCCGAACAGCAGGAGCACTTCGGGTTGTCGAAACTTCGGCGCCGCAGTGCAGTAACGGGGGAGTGACGTGATCTTTGAACGAACGCCGATCGACGGCGCGTATCTGGTCAAGCTTGATCGGCGACGGGATGAACGTGGCTGGTTCGCGCGAAGCTTCTGCGCGGAAGTGTTCGCATCGCACGGCCTAGAAACCCGCTATCCGCAGCAAAACGTTTCCGAATCCTTGAGAAAGGGAACCTTGCGCGGCATGCACTTCCAAACCGGCGTGCATGCTGAAGTGAAGCTTGTCCGCTGCGCGCGAGGGGGCCTGTTTGATGTGATTGTCGATCTGCGCAAAGGGTCGCCCTCCTTCGGAAAATGGTTCGGCGCGGAACTCTCTGCCGCCAATGGCGTCCAGATGTATGCGCCGGCCGGATGCGCGCACGGTTTCGTTACTCTCGCTGACGAGACCGAGGCTACCTATCTCGTGTCGCAGCCCTACGCGCCCGGTGCTGAAGGGGGGCTGAGGTTCGACGATCCCGCGATCGGGATTGAATGGCCGGCGCCAATTGACGTGGTCTCCGACAAGGACCGCGCGTGGCCCGATTTTGTCTCATTCTGAATGATGGTCAGGGCGAACGGATGAAAGCGGTCTTCTTTGCTGGTGGCTTTGGAACCCGGATTTCGGAAGAGACGACCATACGGCCAAAGCCGATGATCGAAATCGGTTCGCAGCCGATCTTGTGGCACATCATGAAGACCTATGCCGCTCACGGTGTGACAGATTTCGTCATACTGGGCGGATACAAGGTAGAGTTTATCCGAAACTGGCTGATGAACTATCGCCAGAGCGCCACCGATTTCGAGATCGATCTCGCAACAGGCGAGGTGCGTTACTTTCCTCGCGCCGCGGAGCCGTGGAAAGTCACGGTCCTCGATACGGGACTGGACACCATGACGGGTGGCCGGCTCAAACGTGCCCGTGACGTCATCGGCGATGAAGCTTTCTGCCTCACTTACGGGGACGGGGTCGCCGATGTGAATATTACGGAGTTGATCGCCTTTCATCGGCAAACAAAGGCGATGGCGACGGTGACTGCGGTTTATCCGCCGGGACGTTTCGGCGTGCTGGGCCTTACGGAAGGAAGCGATCTCGTCAGCACGTTCCGGGAGAAGGACGCCAAGGATGAGGGCCTCATCAATGGCGGCTATTTTGTGTGTGAGCCGTCTGTGTTTGACGCCATAGATGGCGACGATACGGTCTGGGAGCAGGAGCCTATGAACCGCATTGTGCACGCAGGCGGTCTCGCGGCCTATCGGCATCGCGGATTCTGGCAAAGCATGGACACCCTTCGCGACAAGGCGGTCCTGGAAAAGCTCTGGGAGTCCGGCAAAGCACCGTGGAAGATCTGGAACGACTGATCTTTAGGCCAGTGCATTGGCCCCGGGAGGAAAGCCTCGCCCGGCGATGAGACCTCGGACACGCAATGCCGACTACCTGGAAGGCGATGAGTGCATATGAACATCCATTCCGCCTACAGCGAAGGGCTCCAATGCACGGGCGGCTCGCCTGAGGTCGCTTGCTACGTAATCAATCTTGCCCGTGACAGAGAGCGGTTCGAGTCGGTTTCGGCGCGCCTCATGGCGCTTGACATCGCCTTTGTTCGCCACCCTGCCGTCAATGGCAAACGTCATTCTCAACTGATCGAACGATCGTTTCGCCGCCGCTACTTCTCAAGGGCCAAAGGAAGGCGCCTGACCGACGGTGAGATCGGTTGCGCGCTCAGCCACTTGACCGTCTACCGGCGCATGCTTCGTGAGGGTGTCCAGAAGGCGCTGATTCTTGAAGACGACGCCATGTTCGCTCCGGAGTTTTCGGCGTTCTTCAAACAGAATCTGAACGCCCTTCTGAACCGGTTCGACGTCATCAAGATTGAGGGCATTTTTTTCGATCACTGTTCAACAGATGCAGCGGTTCTGACGAAGGCGGGCGCGGTGGACCTCGTGTTGCCGTTGAGACCCACACTTGGATCAGCGGCGTATGCGGTGACGCGCCGCGGTGCGGAGCGTCTCTTCCGAGCGTGCGCGGCGATGGATGACCCGTTAGATGTGTTGCTTGTGCAGTATGAGCGGCATGGCGCTCCTTACGCCGAAGCACGGCCTATGCTGGTAAAACAGGCGGATTCGGAAAGTGTTCTTGAGGCCGAGCGCGTCTCCGCCGAACGAGAACTTGCGGCAATCTCGTTCATTGAGAGTCTCCACAACAGGCGCCGTTTTGCGACTCGCGTTCTCATGCGCCTACTGACATGGGTTGTGTGGACTTCCCGAGCGCGGATAGGTGGGCGCGCGCTGATTCGGCGCTAACGCGCAGTGCAGGGAATGATCGTCGCGATGGACGCCGGGGAAAACAACGAAGGGGCTGACCCCGGTCCGAACGCGTCGGACGTCATGAAGAAGAAGCGCCGTGCGCTCGACCTGATTTATGGCGTGGTCGGACTATTCATGCAGGTGGGCACGGGGCTTGTTATGCTGCCGCTCACCGCGACAATGCTTGCGCCCTCAGAGCTGACCTTCTGGTCCGTTTTCCTCGCGATCCAGGCTTTCAGTTATCTGATCGAGTTCGGCTTCACGCCCACATTCGCGCGCAATTTCACCTATGTGCTCAATGGCGCCGACAGGCTCGTCGCCGAGGGGGTGCCATCGGAAAAGTCCGGCGCGGTAAACCTTGTTTTGCTGCGCGAGTTGCTGAGCACGTCTCAAAAGCTCTATGCGATACTGGCGCTCATTGTCCTGCTCGTTCTGGGCATCGGCGGCACATACTACATTGCCATGCTCGCCCGCACCGCAGAGGACGTTTCGTACATCTGGACGTCCTGGGCGCTCTTCGTGGGCACTTTGGTATTTCACACCTATATGAACTGGCAGGCGTGCGTCGTTATGGGCGCCGATCGGATGCGGGAATACTACCAGGTGATCACCGTTGCGCGGCTGGCACAGGTGGTTCTTTCGGTAGCTGGCCTCATTATCTACCAGGGTATACTTTCTCTTGTTGTCGCCTACGCGATATCGGCGATTGTGATGCGGTTGCATTATCAGTTCATTGCACGTGATGTCGGGGACCTCGTGAAGGAAGTGCCCGAGGCGCGTGGAGCGGTGCGGCGCATCATGCGGGTTGTAGCGCCGAACGCGATCCGGTCTGGATGGACGACTGTCGGCGCCTATTTCACGACCCGGTTCAGTTTTCTCGTGATCTCGCTGGCGCTCGGCGCCAGCCTCGCAGCCGAGTACGCCATCGCGCAGCAGGCTTTTTTCGCCCTGATGGCGATCTCGATTGTCGTGGGCCAGCTCAACAACACGCGGATGACCTCGGCGCGGATTTCACGCGACATGCCGGTCCTGCGGGACATGTACGCATTCTCTGTGTTCTTCGGTTGCACCGTGTTCCTGTGCGGCTCCGCCGCGATGGTGCTGCTGGGTGAGCCCATTCTCCAGCTCATCGGCAGTCAGACCCTGCTTCCGCCGGTCCCCGTTCTCGCCGCGATGACGGTCATCATCGTTCTCGATATCCACGCTAACTTTGCGATGGGATACATCGTTACAGGCAACAGTATTCCGCACATGCGTGCAGTATTGGTGACGGGCGTCGCGGTCGCGGTCAGTGTGGGGATCGTCTACTATATGAAGGGAGACCTTCTCACCTTCGTTCTGGTTCAAGGCGTCATGCAGGCTTGCTACAATTTCTGGCGCTGGCCTCTGCAGGTCTACCGAGAGCTCGAGATTACGCCGCGCAACTTCTTGCCGGCAGCCTTCGCAGGCGCGCGGCGCATGTTGTTCGAGAGGCTTTGAGCACGAATACCTGAGCGGCGAACTGTCGCCGCTTCAGATGATGACGGGCGCGGGAATGGGTACGATGAACCGGCATCCCCACGATCGGACCTCCGCCATCTGAGCCATGATCTCTTCCTTGAGATTCCAGGGCAGTATCAGGATGTAGTCGGGCCGGTGCTCATAGATGGCGGCAGGGGCGAGAATGGGAATGTGCACGCCAGGAAGCAGCTTGTTCTGTTTGCTGGGGGCCTTGTCGACGGTGAACTCCAGAAATTCAGGTCCAACGCCGCAGTAGTTCAGGAGTGTCACGCCCTTGGCGGGGGCGCCGTAGCCGACGATGGATTTTCCCTGCTGCTTCAGCTCGATCAGCAGCTTCAGGATGGCGAGCTTCGAGGCGCGTACATTTTCGGCCCAGTCCAGATAGACCTGGTCGTCTTTGAGGCCGAATTGCAACTCCGCCTTCAGCACAGCGGCAACGTTTGCAGATTCAGTGTGGGAGGCGCTTTCGTGGCAGACAAACATGCGGATAGAGCCGCCGTGTGTGGGCAAACATTCCACGTCGAAAATGCGCAAGCCGGCAGCCAAAAAGATCCGCCGGGCGGCGAGCACGGAGAGGTAGGAGAAGTGCTCGTGGCAGATGGTGTCATACTGGTTGAGCTGCATGAGGCTCAGGAGGTGATGAACTTCGAAGGTGGCTACGCCTTCAGGCTTCAGTAGCGTCGCAACGCCGCTGACAAAGTCATTGATGTGAGGCACGTGGGCCAGCACATTGTTGGCGACAATCAAGTCTGCCGACTTTCCCTCGCGCACAAGTTCATCGGCAAGCGTGCGGCCGAAGAATCCGATGCGCGTGTCGATGCCTCTGGACTGCGCTGCGTGGGCGACACTGCCGCATGGTTCTATTCCGAGACACGGTATGCCGAGCCCTTGACGAACTGCAGCAGGTAGCCATCGTTGCTCGCAAGCTCGACAACCTGGCTGTCTTCGCCGATGTGGAAACGTTCGACGAATGAGGAGACGTACGTTCGGGCATGGTCCAGCCAGGACGTCGAGTGGGAGGAAAAATAGGCGTAGTCTTCCCGGAAGAGCGCGTCGTGCGGCAGCAGATCCATCGTCTGCGCCAGCCTGCAGTCGCCGCAGACAAACACCTTGAGCGGGTAATACGGCTGCATGGCATTCGCGCGTGACGGCTCGACATAGTCATTGCCGACCGGACTGGATCCGAGATCCGCCAGCACGAGCGTTAGCGGCGCGTTGCAATGTCGGCACTGGAATGCGCGTTGGATTGCGGCGTCGCCGACCTGTCGCCTCGGCTGCGTGTTCACTTCAGTCTCCTTCCGAACAACCCCCTACCGGGCGCCCCGACCCCACCGCTTCGTCCCCCATGGCCCTGCTGACGCGTCAGCAATGCGCGTCCCTGGTGCATGGCCCGTCGTCGACGTCACCTCTCGGGTGTGCACAAATCGTGCCTCTTGCCAGCAACGGCTATTGGACCGCAGTGCCGCGGGGGCTCGAAAGGCAGCTGGGTCGGGGGCGGTTCTGCTTTGGCCAAAGTCCTTCAAAGAACCAGAGCGCCCGATCTGGATCAGGCGTCTGGATGGATCTCGCGTTCCCTTGGGTCTTTTGTTCACCCATGAAACGCGTTGACATTCCAGATACTGTTGACGTTACGCCTTGATCCCGATCAGGAAGCGGCATGTCGACGGCATAGATTTCACGTCCGAAAGCGGTCGGGGACCCATCCGTGCGCCGTCGCCCGACCCAAGAGCATGATCTGCGGAAGGTAAGGTCGACAGCCGGGTGCGGCTCGCGGCCCTCGCAGGCATCGAGATAACGGGTGAGAACGCTGTCGAGAACCGGCGAGGGGCCCATTTCGCGGCCGTCGAACGATGAGATGAGCACCATGTCGTTCAGCGTCCCGACGGCGGCAATCTCGTCGGCGATTATCAGTTCCGTGCGGTCGATCGGCCGCATCCGGAATTCAATGCCCATGTCGGTGCAGAGCGCTCGGATGATGTCCACGGTGATGCTTTCAAATGCGCCCTCGCTCGCGGGTGGTGCATAGATGACGCCATCGCGCACCATGATCAGGCCCGAGCCGATGAACTCGG
>Ga0247843_1008755_pt1 | contig 11618 bp, 11 predicted proteins | sample LaCruzMarch2017__FD_192420 | JGI IMG/M metagenome (GOLD analysis project Ga0247843, IMG submission 192420) | Freshwater microbial communities from meromictic Lake La Cruz, Castile-La Mancha, Spain - LaCruzMarch2017_8m | ecosystem: Environmental > Aquatic > Freshwater > Lake | place: Spain...
TTTCAATTGGGAAATTACAAAGAAGCAATTTCCATTAAATTGGCTACCGACAAAAAGTATTCAGGAAATTCATTGCAACCGAGGTTTGATTTTGTCTATGCCGTTTGTTTGTTGCGTTTGGATGATGCCAAAGCCATACCCATTTTGGAACAACTTACTGTCGATTACCCAAATAGCGACGTTTCTGAAAAGGCAAAAACGCTAATTGAGGCTTACCAACGCATCAAAAATCCCATTGTGGTGGATTCCGCTTTGTTAGATAGTGCAAATGCGTTATATGTTAGCCAAAAAGCAACCGATCCCTTAAATTGTTTGCTAATTGTTCCCAAAGGCAGCAATTTAAATCTCATAAAATCAGCCATTAGCGACTTAAACAAAAAAGAATTTTCACTTGAAAATATGTTAATAGGTCAAAATGTGGTTGCCGGAAGTAAATATTTAATTTTAATTGAAAATTTCGAAAACCCGGAAACAGCCAAATTTTATCGGCAGTTTCTATTAAAACAACAATCCTATTTTAGTGGTAAAGGCTTATTTGAATATTCTGTGGTATGCATTAATCCTGAAAATTTTATACGATTGTCAAAATCCTTTGACTGGCAATCTTATATGGATTGGTTTGAAAAGGAAAATCAGTAATTTCAGTTATTTTAGACGCAGAATAAAACTGTGTTTTGCGTTCTGCATTCTGTAAGTATATTTGTTTCGTAAATATGTTCCGCGAATTTCGTTTTATTAAAAGTATTTGGATAGGTTTTTCTATCTGTATTGTGTTGGGATTGCTCTTTTTCATTGGGGTTTCTAAAGGCACATTTGGAGATATGCCGGAAGTGGCTGAGCTTGAGAATCCAAAAAATTCCCTTAGCTCAGAAATTTATGGTGAGGACGGCGTTTTAATTGGTACATACTACCTAGAAAACCGAACCAATTCTACCTATTCGGAAATTAGTCCAAACGTTTATAAAGCACTTATCGCCACCGAAGATATCCGCTTTTATGGCCATTCGGGCATTGATATGAGAGGTACACTTAGGGCCATTCTTAGTTTTGGCAGTGAAGGTGGAGCCAGTACCATTACCCAGCAGTTGTCCAAGAATTTATTTAGTCGTTTCGAAAAGCCAAAAGGAAAATTGGGACGTATCATGCAAAAATTTAAAGAATGGATTATATCTGTAGAACTGGAAAGACGTTACACAAAAAAAGAAATTTTGGTGATGTACTTAAATACTGTACCCTTTTCCGGTTTGTCATTTGGAATTAGTGCCGCAAGTAGAGAGTTTTTCGACAAATCACCCAAAGATTTAACCATTGAAGAATCAGCCGTGTTGGTGGGTATGTTAAAAGCCAATTGGCGTTACAATCCAAAATACAATGCAGACAAATCTTTATCCCGCAGAAACACTGTATTAAATCAGATGGTAAAATATGATTTATTGAGTGAAGATAGTTTTAATACCCTAAAAACCATCCCCCTAAAACTAAAATACAGATCTGCTTCGATTGAAGGAATGGCGCCATATTTCAAAACGTATATGGGTGAATACCTGAAAAAATGGTGTAAAGAACACAATTACAATCTTTATCGCAGTGGACTCAAAATTTACACGACCATAAATAGTGAAATGCAGCAACAAGCTGAAATGGCGGTGCGCAAACACATGACCGCTTTTCAACCTAAATTCGAAAAAAGTTGGGGCAAAGAAAAACCATGGAGATATATCACCGACCGGAAAGTCATTCCAAATTTCATTGAAGATGCTCTGAAAAAAACAGAACGCTATAAAATTTTACAAGCCGAATTGGGCAATAATCCTGAAAAAATCATTGCCGAATTAAAAAAACCAGTTAAAATGACACTTTTTTCGTGGAATGGCGAGAAAGATACTTTCATGAGTCCCTACGACAGCATGTCCTACATTAAAAAAATATTGCATGCAGGATTTATTGCTATCGATCCTCAAACAGGTTATGTAAAAGCTTGGGTTGGCGGCATTGATCACAAGTTTTTCAAATACGACCATGTGAATGTGAAAGCAAGAAGACAGGTGGGTTCTACTTTTAAACCCTTGGTTTATGCTACAGCCATTGACATTAATAAATTCACCCCTTGTACCGAGTTTCCTAGAGAACGAACCGTATTTTACAGTGGTGGACAAGAATGGTCTCCTCGAAATTTTGATGGTTCTTCTGGGGGGATTTGGACAATGTGGAAGGGATTGGCATTGTCAGACAATTTAATCACAGCGCAAATAATGAAAAGTCTTGGAGACGATGCTCCTGATTTAGTGGTGCAGTTTGCAGAAAGAGTGGGAATTGAAAAAAATACTTTGCCTAAAGTACCATCGATTTGCTTGGGAACCGTAGAATTAAGTCCTTTTGAAATGGCATCGGCTTATTCTGCTTTTGCAAACAAAGGAATGTGGATAGAACCGTCATTTTTAACCCGAATAGAAGACAAAGACGGCAACGTTTTGGAAGAATTTCAATCACCAAAACATGACCAAGTTTTGAGTGAAGAAAAAGCCTATATCATGGTGAATTTATTGGAGCGTGTGGTAAATCGTGGAACAGCAGCTGGTGTTAAATGGAAATACGAAATTGAAGGAAGCATTGGTGGTAAAACAGGAACCACACAAGGTGCTGCAGACGGTTGGTTTATGGGAATTACCAAAAACCTGGTTTGCGCCACTTGGGTCGGTGCGGATGATCCAACAGTGCGTATTCGCGGAGCAGCATTGGGACAAGGTTCTCAAATGGCCATGCCTATTTATGGATATTTTATGCATGGAATTCAAAAAAATACGACTTTCAAATATAAAGCAGAACCGTTTGACCTGCCCGAAAATTACAATCCCGATTTATTTAATTGCGATAAATCCAAAAGCAGTCAAATTGATGGGGTACCCATAGAAGTGCCTGGACTAGGCGAGTAATATTGCGAAAATTGCAATTCTTTTTGGATAAATTAATCTGTTAAATGGGGATTTAATCTCTGAATTGGAGTTTATTATCATTTATCATTTTCTTCTTTTGGATGGATGTATTCCTCGGTAAAATGTTCCTTGGTTTTTGGCTGAGAGAATTTATCCTGATTGTATTCTTGAGATTTGCCTTTAGGAATAGACAAGGAATTCCATTGGTCATTCACAATGAGTTTTGAAAGAAATATCATTTGTCCAATGTGATATGGATAATGGGCCAGTTGCCTATTTATAGCCTCCACAACAGTATGACCCTGATTGCGGATATAGATTATGGTAGTTAAATCCTCGGTTTTGAGCGCAGTTAACGTCCCCAAAAAACAAACCCATCCCCTATTCCAAGCTTCCCAAACTTCTTCTGGACTGTTAAAGTCTGCTTCAAATTCTGCTTCTCTGTTGCGCCACTCTTTTTCACCATCGGTGGTTAGAAAGTCCGTCCATCTAGACAACATATTACCAGACAAATGTTTAACAATCACAGCTAAACTGTTGCTTTCTTCATTTGGCGTATAAAAAAACTGCGTTTCAGGCACTTGATTTAAGGCCTTTTCTCCCAAAAGTTTATAATACTGAAATTGTTTAATAACGCTTTCCAAATAATCTTCCATGGGTTAAAATTAAGTCTAAAATTGAGAATTTTTTATGTCCAAAATAAAAAAAGGTGTCCCACTATTCACACGTAAGACACCTTTTAATTTAAAATTTATTCGATATTCCCTTCTAGTTTTGTCGATTGATTCAGGTTGTACCAATCAATTTTTCTCGACAAATACATTACCGTAGACAATACAATAAACAACCCAATGCTTCCAATGAGTAATGCCATGTCTTCCAGTTGAATAATCACAAAAATGAAGCTGTATAACAATGCCAATATCCCTGCTACCATCAGTGCAATTTTGGTATTTTTTAAAATGGCTTTTACATAGCCTGTCACCAAAATAAGGGTGGCCAAAGCCGAGACCAAATAAGCCAAGTTAAAATTCAACTGCTCTGAAATGGATAATAAAAGGGTGAAAAACACAATTAATGCAAATCCCACCAAAATATATTGAATTGGGTGTATAAACACCTTTTGCATAATTTCCACGAAAAAGAACACAATAAAGGTAAACGCGATGAACAATATAGCATATTGAATGGACCTGAAGGACTTTTTATAGTTGTCTACTGTTAACAGCAGTTCGAATCCGAAATCGGAATTTTCAACATTCTGGTCGTCGTTGATCCACTGTTGGGGAAAATTGCGGTTTAAGTGCAGTACGTTCCAGTGGGCTGAAAAACTATCACCGGTATTGTCTCTATCATCAGGCAAATAAGCACCAGTAAACTTGGGATCAGTCCAACTTGACTTGATGTTTACATCCGTAATTTTCCCTATAGGAGAGAAAAACATTTGTTGACTCCCTTTTAAATTTACCAAAAACTTAAAATTGTGTTGTTGGCTGTCTTTTGGAAGGATAAGGACGCTGCTGTTTATGGCCGGATTTACCACTTTTCCAGATTCGTTTCCTGGATTAAAGAAATAACGTGAATTGTCCCAATTGAGTTCAACTTGTTTTTCAATGCCTCTCAAATCGGAAATGCCTACCACCAGTTTTGCTTTGTCAAACTGAAACTGCGATAAAGGCACTTCTGCATTTTCAAATTTAAATTCGCTGAAGGAGCCCGAAATTTCGATGTTGCTGTTATTGTCTATCGGTAATGAGGGAATGGATCATGCTCGTGGGGATGAGCAACAGCAGGACTATCAATACGATGATGCCGAGCTTGAGGTAGATGTTGTGTTTGAGGTTCATAATGAAAACGTGGACAAGTTAGGGGTTTGGATTTTTCTAAAAAATGTATTTTTAGAAAAATCGATGAAGTTGGTTTTTTGTTCTTTTATTTTTTGTTCTTCGGGTTGTTCTTGCGTTTTGTTTTTCGGGTTGTTCTTTCGTTTGTTCTTTCGTTTGTTCTTTCGATTGTTCTTCCGCTTTTCATTCGTGTACTTTTTGGCTTGACCCAAAAAGTACCAAAAAGGTCAAGGACTGCAATTGATTTCCAACATCCCCTGGATACCTTCCGAATCACGGCGGTGATCTCCTCATCCTTCGGAGCTTCCTTGTGATTTCGCGGAAGCTATCGGCGGGGATTGTCGCAAATCACTTGAGGTCCGGAACTAGCCTCTAAAAGGTGCTAATATTTGATATTTTTTCTTTTGTTCTTGCGTTTTGTTCTTCTGTGTTGTTCTTTGGTGTTTGTTCTTGCGTTTTGTTCTTTTGTTTTGTTCTTTGGTGTTGTTCTTCGGGTTGTTCTTTCGTTTTGTACTTTCGATTGTTCTTCAGCTTTTCATTCGTGTACTTTTTGGCTTGACCCAAAAAGTACCAAAAAAGTCAAGGACTGCAATTGATTTCCAACATCCCCTGGATACCTTCCGAATCACTGCGGTGATCTCCTCATCCTTCGGAGCTTCCTTGTGATTTCGCGGAAGCTATCGGCGGGGATTGTCGCAAATCACTTGAGGTCCGGAACAAGCCTCTAAAAGGTGCTGATATTTGATATTTTTTCTTTTGTTCTTGCGTTTTGTTCTTCTGATTTGTTCTTCCCATTGTTCTTCCGTTTGATCTTTGGTTTTTGTTTTTTGGTTTCTGTTCTTTCGGTTTATTCTTTTGTGTTTGTTCTTTGGTTTTTTGTGATTTGGTGCTTGTTCTTTTTGTGATTTTTATAAATTTCAAAAGATTGCTTTTAATTTCGGAGGAATAATCGTATATTTGCAGTCCTTTAGAAAAGTCTCAATAAAATCATCAAATGAAAACCGATATACATCCAAAAAACTATCGTAAAGTTGTGTTCAAAGACATGAGCTGTGATCATAGTTTCATCACACACAGTTGCGTAGATACAAAAGAAACAGTTAAATGGGAAGATGGAAACGAATATCCATTGTACAAACTAGAGATTTCATCTCAATCTCACCCCTTTTATACGGGTAAACAAAACTTAATCGATACTGCAGGACGTATCGACAAGTTCATGAGACGTTACGGAAAGAAATAATTTGTTTTTCATATAAAAAATTGGCTACTCCTTGAGTAGCCTTTTTTTATTTCTAACCAATCATTCCAACTGCCACCGTTTCATTTGTAATCGGATCCACCAATATAAATGAACCTGTTTGCCTATTTCCCGTGTAAACATCGTAAAATAGTGTTTCGTTTAACTTTAATTTTGCCCGAAAAATATCATTTAACGTAATTTGCGATTCCAAATCTTCAAATGGAATCTGATTCATGGTATGAACATCCATTAAGTGCAAAATTTCACTTATTTTACATCTTAGTGACCTTGTTCCTATTCTGAAAATATAAGTCGTCTTTAAATTTAGATTTCGCTCATTGAACCAACACATTGTCGCCAATACTTCATTTGATTCATTGGGCATTTCTGCCGATTTTGCAAACAAATCCCCCCGACTAATATCCAACTCTCTGTCCAAAGTAAATGTTACAGACAAAGGAGATACCGCAACCTCTAATTGTTTTGAGCCGCAATAAATTTCTTTGATTTTTGCAGTTTGGTTCGACGGCAGAATGACTACTTCATCCTCAATTGAAAATTCACCCCCGTCTATCCTTCCCGCATATCCCCTAAAATCATGAAATTCAGTTAAGTGCGGACGAATGATGGTTTGTACAAAAAACCGAGCGGCTGTTTTGGATTCCTGGTGTTCTATATTCAACGATTCCAATGTTTCCAACAAAGGCAATCCTTTATACCAATCCATATTCACAGAACAATCTACCACATTGTCGCCATGCAATGCCGATATGGGAATATACTGAATATGATGGCGATTGAATTGAGACGTGAGGATTTCAAAATCCGCTTTAATGTTCTCAAAGGTTTCCTCATTGTACTCCATTAAATCCATTTTGTTGATACAAACCAGCAAATGAGGAATATTTAACAACGTGGCGATATAAGTGTGTCTTCTCGTCTGTTCCACCACCCCTTTTCTGGCATCTATCAATATAAGTGCTGCATTTGCCGTAGACGCACCCGTAATCATGTTACGCGTATATTGTATGTGTCCCGGTGTATCTGCAATGATAAACTTTCGTTTTGGAGTAGAAAAATAACGGTAAGCCACATCAATGGTGATTCCCTGAGTGCGTTCATCCTTTAATCCATCCGTAAGCAAAGAAAAGTCGATTTGCTGATTTCCTTTTTTTTCACTGCTGGCAATGATATTTTCCATCTGGTCGGTATAAACCGATTTTGAATCATAAAGCAATCGACCTATGAGGGTACTTTTACCATCGTCCACACTACCCGCAGTGGTAAATCTTACAATATTTGAGTGTTCCATTTTTGGGCTTAAATTAAAAATAGCCTAATTTTTTTCTGTCTTCCATGGCTGTTTCCGACCTGCGGTCGTCTGCGCGGGTGCCTCTTTCTGTGGTATGTGTTGCCGAAATTTCATGTATAATCTCAGTAACAGTGCTGGCTTCAGACAAAACCGCGCCAGTAATAGGCATGTCTCCACAGGTTCTATATCTTACGATTTTCTTTTCTATTTTCTCGGATTCTCGCAAGGTAACCCAAGGACAATTTGCAATCCATTGTCCGTTGCGCAAAAACACCTCTCTTTCATGAGAAAAGTATAGATTGGGAATGTCTAATTCCTCTTGCAAAATATATTGCCAAACATCCAATTCAGTCCAGTTTGAAATGGGGAAAATACGAAAATGTTCCCCTTCATTCTTTAAACCATTAAAGAGAGTCCACAATTCGGGACGTTGTTTTTTTGGATTCCATTGTCCGAATTCATCGCGGTGAGAAAACACCCTTTCCTTGGCCCTCGCTTTTTCTTCATCTCTTCTTGCACCGCCAATGCACGCATCAAATTTGTGTTCTTCAATGGCATCTAACAATGTCACGGTTTGCAATGCATTGCGGTTTGCATTAAAACCAACTTCTTCTTTTACTCTGCCCTCATTGATGGACTCTTGAACGGACGCAACCACCAATTTTACATTGAGTTTTTCCACCAATTTATCTCTAAATTCAATTGTTTCAGGGAAATTGTGACCGGTATCGATGTGCATCAAAGTAAAGGGAATGTTGCTCGGCCAAAACGCTTTGTACGCCAAATGCGTCACGACAATACTATCCTTCCCCCCAGAAAAAAGAATCACTGGATGTTCAAATTGAGCACATGTTTCCCGGATAATAAAAATGGCTTCCGCTTCTAATTCTTGGAGGTGTTTCTGTTGATTTAAATTCATGCAATATTTAATATTTGCGGTTCTAAAGTCTGAAGTATTTTGTCTACAGATTCAGAAATACTCAATTTATTTGTTTGGATGTGTATATCAGCGTGTATAGGGACTTCAAATGGAGAACTTATGCCGGTAAATTCAGGAATGAGTCCATTTCTGGCTTTTTGATACAGCCCTTTTACATCTCTATTTTCACATTCATCGAGGGTGCAATCAATGTAAACTTCTCTAAACCAATCGTTTCCAATAATCTTACGCGCTATCTCTCTGTCTTTGTTTAGGGGGGATATGAAAGCGGTTATAACCACAATTCCGTTTTGGCAAAAAAGTTTTGCAACTTCCGCAACTCTACGGATGTTTTCCGTTCTATCGTCCAATGAAAAACCCAAGTCTCCATTTAAACCTTGTCTTACATTGTCACCGTCTAAAACGATTACTTGATATCCTTTGTCAAACCACTGTTTAAAAACATGATTGGCCAAAGTACTTTTGCCTGAACCACTTAACCCTGTCATCCAAAGCACCATAGGAAGATGTTTGTTTCTCTGGATAAAGTGATTGGTATTAATCTGATAATCTTGCGTTAAGAGATTCTTCTGCATGTTTTACCCTTCCTATTCGTATGTGCTTAAACCAAACCCGTTCGTGTACGTAATACAATACCATTTTGGTGAATACTTCAAATCCACCAATGGCCATTCCTATTTTCACGGAACCGGTAACAAAGTAAGAGACAATCATGGTGTCGATGGTACCCACAATTCTCCAAGAGATGGTTTTTAAAAGATGCCTAACTTTGTCCGTGCTGTCCATATGTTTTTATTGATCGTGTGATAAATTGGGGATTCACTAAACTGGGTTTGTTGTAAGTAATTTCGGTGTTGCTCACAATATCCGACAATACACATCCGGCATACCTAGCAATGGCATGAGCCGCGGCGGTATCCCATTCCATGGTGGTGCCGAAACGAGGATATTCGTGTGCCGTACCTTCTGCTACCAGACAGATTTTCAAGCTCGAACCCATAGCCAAAAGATTTACTTTTTTTCCTGCATTTTTTAATGTTTCAATGTAGTTTAAAGTAGTTTCGTTTTGGTGAGATCGGCTTATGGCGATAGTATAATCGGTGTTGTTTTGTTCTAGGGGAAGTTTTGTTGCGTTTTTTACAATTTCTTCGGGGTCCGAATTCAATTCAATCGTAGATTTATAGGAAGTGTCGTTGTTGGTAAAATACAACACATTGATGGCAGGAGCATAAACCACTCCAAATACCGGAACACCTTGTTTTGCCAGTGCAATGTTCACTGTAAATTCTCCGTTTTTGTTAATGAACTCGCGAGTTCCATCGATGGGATCAATGAGCCAGCACAAATCCCACTCTTGCCTAACGCTGTAATCCAAATTCACCTGCTCTTCGGTAATAAAAGGGATATCGGGAAATTCGCGTTGCAGCGCCGATTTGATGATTTCATTTGCAATTTTATCGGCATTGGTCACCGGGGAAGAATCGGATTTATAGGAAATTTGGGTTGAACCATGGTATATATCCATGATAGCCTTTCCTGCATTCAGTGTAATTTCCAATACTTCTAATAACATGAGAATTCAAAGCTATATCAACTCCTACTAAAATTATAGGAATTCACAATTAGATAACACATCTTAACAAAAGCATAAACATTTGATTAAACTAAATTTCCATAATTTCGGGGCGTGTTAACACAGAAAGCAAAATATGCACTTTACGCCCTTCAATACATTGCATCGAATACACAGGGTAATCCCGTAAAATCGAATGAAATTTCTGTTGCCAAATCCATCCCTAAGAAGTTCTTGGAGAATATTTTGACGGAATTGGTACGGGCCGAAATTTTGGTAAGTAAAATGGGACAACAGGGCGGGTATGTGTTGAATCGGCTGGCTGAAAACATCAACATAGCAGAAGTAATCCGCTTATTCGATGGAGCCATTGCCTTGCTCCCTTGTGCCACTTACACCTATTTCAAACCCTGCGAGGAATGCCAAAACGTAGAATTATGCAAAATTCGTCACACTTTCAAAGATTTGCGCGATTTAAGCGTCGAATTTTTAAAATCAAAATCGATTCTAGATTTGGTTTAGGTGTAGCCCGTAGCGCCAAGGCATGTGCCCAAAATGTAACGCCAAGGCATGCCTTGGCGTTACATTTCAATACCCTTCTGCCAACGAGGTAAATGTAACCCACCAATTAGTATTCCCTTCGTTTTTTCCGAGGCGAACAATAATTAAATCTTTGGATGGATTTACATAAATAAACTGACCTAAAATACCCTGTGCCATAAAATCTTTGTTCGGTGTGGGTAACCACCATTGATACTGATAATAGCTTGCACTGCCTTCGGAGGTGTCTAACTTGGTAGATTCTTCCACCCATTTTTGAGAAACGATTTGTTTTCCATTCCAATTCCCTTTGTTTTTATACAGTCTTCCGATTTTAGCGAAGTCTCTAGCTCTAGCGTTTAAGCAACAAAAAGTCTTCTCCAATCCACTTTTTTCGTCGTCAAGGCTCCAGGAGGCATCGTATTCCATGCCAAGCGGTGTCCAAATTTTTTCCTGCAAATAGGCCGTTATCGTTTTCCCTTTAAGTGCGCGTTCGAGCGCTAAACCCAATAACTGGGTATTACCACTTACATAATTAAACTCCTTCCCTGGTTCATTTTTTAACTTCATTTTCGCAATTGCCTTTCGCAAATTGGTACCGTAATAAAACGAAGCTGCATCCCCAAACGGATTTACATAACTTTCGTTAAAATCAATTCCAGATGTCATTTGCAATAAATGTTTGAGGGTTACTTTATTAAATCCATTTTGCGATAATTCCGGAACATAGGTGGTAATGGGTTCATTTACTGACGTTATTAGGCCGTCGTCTATGGCACATCCAATTAAAATGGATGTTACCGCCTTGGCCATAGAAAAAGACGGCACAATGCTTTCTTTTTCATAGCCATCAAAATACTTTTCGTATTGCAGGGTATCGTTTTTGATGATTAAAAATGCTACCGTATTATTGTCTTGCAGATACTTATCAAAAGGAATTCCCTCGATTTGTTTCGGAAATTTGCCGGAATTGGTGGTTTGGAATTTGAACTTCACCGAGTCAGCTTTCAGTGGTCTGGAATCGAATATTTTATGGTCATCAATGTCGGCAAAATTGTAATAAACAAAACGCCCTAACTGACACGAAGCCACGATTAAAGCAACAATACCCAATTTCATTAGCCTTCGGGTTAGCCCATTTTTCATTTTTATTTTCATCATTAACTATTTTTTTTTCGTTTCGGGGGATGTTGGAATTTGCACTGTTATATTTATTAATCGGACCATCCAAGC
>Ga0247843_1008756_pt1 | contig 11617 bp, 13 predicted proteins | sample LaCruzMarch2017__FD_192420 | JGI IMG/M metagenome (GOLD analysis project Ga0247843, IMG submission 192420) | Freshwater microbial communities from meromictic Lake La Cruz, Castile-La Mancha, Spain - LaCruzMarch2017_8m | ecosystem: Environmental > Aquatic > Freshwater > Lake | place: Spain...
AACCAACTTTTTAAAAAAAGTTGTGACAAAAAAGTTAACCAACCTAACCAACTTTTTAAAAAAAGTTGTGACAAAAAAGTTAACCAACCAACCTAACAAACTTTTTAGAAAAGTTATAAAAAAATTGTGCATAAAGTTATGACAAAAAGTTAACTAACCAACTTTTTAGAAAAGTTATAAAAAATTTGTGCATAAAGTTGTGCATAAAGTTGTGCATAAAGTTGTGTAAAAGTTGTGCATAAAGTTGTGCATAAAGTTGTGCATAAAGTTGTGCATAAAGTTGTGTAAAAGTTGTGCATAAAGTTGTGCATAAATTTGTGCAAAAATGTGTCAAAAAATGTGTCAAAAAATGTGCAAAATTGTGCATAAAGTTGTGCATAAAGTTGTGCATAAAGTTGTGCATAAAGTTGTGTAAAAGTTGTGCATAAAATTGTGCATAAAGTTGTGTAAAAGTTGTGCATAAAGTTGTGCATAAAGTTGTGCATAAAGTTGTGCATAAAGTTGTGCATAAAGTTGTGCATAAAGTTGTGCATAAATTTGTGCAAAAATGTGTCAAAAAATGTGCAAAAATGTGTCAAAAAATGTGCAAAATTGTGCATAAAGTTGTGCATAAAGTTGTGCATAAAGTTGTGCATAAAGTTGTGCATAAAGTTGTGCATAAATTTGTGCAAAAATGTGTCAAAAAATGTGCAAAATTGTGCATAAATTTGTGCAAAAATGTGTCAAAAAATGTGCAAAATTGTGCATAAAGTTGTGCATAAAGTTGTGCATAAAGTTGTGCATAAAGTTGTGCATAAAGTTGTGCATAAAGTTGTGCATAAAGTTGTAAGTTGTAATTGTGCATAAATTTGTGCAAATATAAATTTGTTTTTTTGATATAACTTTTTTTTAAAAAGTTAATTTGAAAGATTAATTTTATTTTTTTTTATAAGTTCGAGATTATTTTTTTTCATATTTATTAAAAATGATTTTAAATTTTTATTTGGATTTAATTGTTTATCAATATTTTGAAATGTTAATATTGGATATTCATTATTATCAATATTTATATTATAATAATCAATATATTGATTAACATATGGACCATATTTTGCATCCTTCATATCAAAACCTAATAATTTAGAAATTCTTTTAATTTCATTTTCGTTTTTACAATCTAATTCAACATATGTTGGAATACCCGGTAATGTATCTATTGCAATTTCAGGACATCCTTTAATTGACCATTTTTCTCTTAATGTTTCATGATAAGCTTTAATACTATAACCTTGTGCTAAAAGTAGATTTTTAGCATCTTCAATAGTTGATGTATTATCTAATAATATTTCATATTCTAAAGGAAATTTAGAATTTTTTATATATTTTTTTAATGTAATTGTAACTCTTCCATTTTCATCACGTGTTCTAATATAACCATGTTCATTATTTAATAAATTAAAAACGTATCTTTTATATAAAACCATTTTATGTATTTTTTTAGCATTATTTTTTTTTAATTTTTTTCTTAATTCATTTATATTAACTTCCATAAATTTTGCTTCTATTTCAAAAGACATCTATAAATATATAAATATTATTATTTTATACAAATTAATTTTATATTTAAACCAACTTTTTAGAAAAAAGTTGTGCAAAAAGTAAATGAACTTTTTAGAAAAAAGTTGTGCAAAAAGTAAATGAACTTTTTAGAAAAAAGTTGTGCAAAAAGTAAATGAACTTTTTAGGAAAAATATGTTTTTGAATTTAATTGGAGAAAACTAGTTGTCCAATACCTCCCATTATTCTAAAAACGTTGAAATTTGTTGCATATAAATGTAAATCAAATTTATCATTAATTTGGGGTGCAACATTTGTGTCAAAAATATTTATAAATAATTGTTGTTCATTAATTCTTGACATATTACATGTACCAGATGGTTGGTCTTTTTCTGGGGTGATGCTAAATGAATATACATATAATCCTTTTCGACCTTTACCAGAATGATATTTATAAACTTCTTCATTTTCAAAATATGTATTATCTTGTTGTTCAAATCGGTCATGTCCGTTAAAAACAAGTTTTGCATTTTTCATAATACTGTAATAATCCCATTTTTGACTATTCATAACAGTAATTGGTTCACCTGCAAATAGTCTAGCATAATTATCATTTAATATTTGAGTAAATTCCATACTTAAATTTTTTAATTCAGTTAAAGTATTATTGAATGAATTTTCAGTTAATGTATTTATACATGGTAATATTAAAAAATCTCTTAAATTTTTAACATTATTTAATAATTCTGGACAATCATTATCAGTAAAATTATACCAATCATTTTTTTTATATGCATCCGCTCTTCTTAAAAACCAAATAAGTTCTTTAACTGGATAATTAAGTGTTAAATATAATTGTGATGGTCCTCTCATTAATCCTAAATATGTTCTTTTTTGCACTTGTGTAATTAAATATTCATGAGATGTTTGTGCAAATTTCTTTCTTTCATCATCACCTAAATAAATATAATTTGCCAATATACTAGAATATTGATCCCAACTTTTAGCAAACCGATAAAATACATTTGTTTGATCCCAACCTTCTGATATTAATTGTGCTTGAAATATTTTATTATTGTCGCTTAATTCACTTGTATCTGGTGTAAACATTTGAACAGGTGATATTGGTGGTGTTCCGATTTTAAAAATTTCATTAAGTCTTGTATAAATAATATCTATTCTTAGTTTAGTATATTGTAGGGCAATTAATGGGATAGATAAACCAGTATTTTTACAGAACCAGAATTGAAAGGGTATTAATAATCTTTTTGCGGGTAATGAAGGATAATCTAAATTTCCAATTGGATAATCAATATTATTAATATTTGTATTACCATTTACTAACATATCATATTTAATTTTTGCAGTGCTTGTTAATGTTAAATCGCTTTCAATTTTCATAAAATCACCAAATTGCCTATCAATATTTTGACCATCGCATTTAATAGAGACTTCATCAATAATTTTATTACCAATTGAATCCGCCCAAGAAAATGGTATATTATCAGTATATATTGCGGGTAAATCATATAATAAATAGCAATTACTTAATAAATCTGCATTTCTATCAATATTACAATGTGCTTCTGTAGTTTGTGTTGTTGAAAAAGTTGGAATAACATTATAAGGTAAATTTATTAATTCCATTGAAAATGGTGTATATCTTCTATATACAAATTTAAAAAAACTAATACTTGGGTTTCCAGTTAAATATATATCGGCAGGTCCTTGCATAGTAAGTTGAAAATATCCACCCGGCATATTAATAATATTAAATCAGATAAATATATTATTTATAAAACATAATTATTAATAATACGTTTATTTAAAAATAGTTTCTATATACATTTATAAATGACATATTTAATATATATAATTTGCTAGTAAAAATATATTAATATTTTTTAATATAAATAAAATAAAAATGATTTATAATATTTTATAAATTTTTAAATATTTTTATAATAAAATGAGCAAAGGAATTATATATTTTATACAACCACATGAATTTATTGGAACTGATATTTATAAGATTGGTATGTCTGAAAAAATGGGATATAAACGTGTTATACAAGGTTATAAAAAAAATACAGAAATAATTTGTGTTTTTAAATGTAGTAATCCTAAAGAAATTGAGTCAAAAATAATAAATATATTTACAATAAAATATAAATTATATAAAGGAAGAGAATATTTTCAAGGAAATTGTAATGATATGCTTGTAATTTTTAATCAATTAATTGGAAAATATATACAAGATAATATAACAAATAAAGGATCTATATTTAGTGAAAAACATATATATTGTAAAAAATTGATATTAAATGAAAAATCATCATATAAAAATAAATGTTATTATTTATTAAATAATGATTCTAACACATTTAATTTGGATATATTTGAAAATAATTTATATATAGAAAAACTAAAAGAATGGTTTAATAATATTAAACAAATTATTAATTTTGAAGATACACAATTATTATTAACTCAAAAAGAAATAGATGAAATTCATAAAAAATATGGATATAATATTTCTATTAATAAAAAAGATGAAGTTATTAATAATATTACTTTTATTAAAAAATATCTTAATAAAAAATTAATAAATATATTGCAGAACCAGAAAGATAATAACAACATATTGCAACAAAATTATATTAATAATAATATGAGTGATAATATTAAATATATTGTTGTATTTAATAAAATATATTGTAGTTCGTTTTTAATAAAGAATCCAGATAATATTGATAATGAATTATTAAATTCTGAAAAATGTGGATTTAAAAAATATTATGAATTTTCAATTGAAAAAGATAATATTGATTTTATAAAAATGATTAATACTTTATTATCATATAATGTCACTGATGAAAATGATTTAAAAAAAAAAAATGACCTTATTACTAATTTATATAATCAATATAAAAATGATATGAAAACTAAAACTGAATTTGAAAATATCAAAGATTTTATTACAAATAGTTATGATATTAATGATATGAAAACTAAAACTGAATTTGAAAATATCAAAGATTTTATTACAAATAGTTATGATATTAATGATAATATTAATGATAAAATAAAAGCATCAGATATATTAACAATAATAGAAAATTATTTTTGTAAAACTAATAATACTAATTTTATAAAAGGTGATATTCATTTTAGAAATAAATTATCAAAATATTTAACTTATTTAGGTTTAAAAAAAAAAAGATTAAGTGATGGTATTTATTATTTTGGATTAGTTTTGAAAGATAATACAAAATATAAAAATAATTGCAAAGTAGATTATTATAATGACAACTTAAAGGATAATAAAATTAAAAAATATCTCAACACGTGTAATATGTAGAAGTTAGTTGTGGTGTTGAACTAGTTCTTAAATATAATAAACTTATTACATATATACATTTAATGTCCATATAAAATATTAGATGCTTTTATTTTTTAGTTACTATAATGAAAAGCATACTTTGTTTGTGCATCAATATAACATATTTAATATAATTAAATCATGTTCTAATTTTTCTATTTGAAAAATATCATATCCAAATTTTATATAAGAAAAACTAATTGGATATATTGAACTCATCGTATACATATTTTCTATCCATTTAAAATAATTATTTTTTGCAATTTTATATTCAATACTTATAGCATCATATTTTAATCCATTTATAAAAAAATTATTAAATTTTAATTCATTAGATAATTTATGAAGGTGATACATATCAATCTCTTTATCATATATATAATTCATTATAAATTATTATAATTTTATTTTTAAATATTTTATTATAAATATTTAAAAATGAATTATTAAAATAAATCTATATGTTTAAAATAAATCTATATTATTTAATTTTTTTGGGCAGGAGGAAAGAAAGGTTTAATCGCTTTCATGATTTCAGTATAACCCATTACTTCAGTATTAGGGAATAAACTAGATAACTTACCTTTCAAATGGAAAGTTTTCTTGTTGGTTTCAACTTGTAAATTATTATCTCTTACATAAGCACTAACCGCTTTTAATGCTTCTACACGAGATACTGGAAATCCTGCATCAACACCAAGGAATTCAGCTAATTTATCATGGGCAGGGTGTTTTTTTTGAATACCACTGTTTGGGTTAGATTTACCTTTATTTTTTCGGTTTCGTTTGGTAATAGTTTTTTGCAATTCTTCATTTTTTTTGAGTGATTGAGTAAGAACTTCATCTTGAACTTTATTCACTAATTTAAACATATTTTTGCACGACTTATGAACAAGTCGAAGTTCTCTTTGTCCAAATCCAGTAGAATGAACAGTATTAAGAACATTAGTTAGCAATTTAGACATTTCATTAAAATCATTGCCAACACTTTGAAGTTGTTGGCTAAATTCACTTTCAGCATCAAATGTTAATTCAGCATTATCAACCGCTTGTTCAACTTGTTGAACAACTGGTTGAACAGATTGCGTAGCAACAGGTGCATGTGCATCTTGAACAACATCATCATTTTGCTCTTTTTTAACTACACGTTTTTTTCGTGCAACTTTTTTTTCATCAGAAGCAACACTAACTTCTGGGGCAGCCACTTGAACAACTGGAACAGAAGCAGCAGCACTTACTTCTGGAACTACTGCACTAGATGCTTCACTAGATACTTCGTCTTTTTTAACAACTTTTTTAACACGTCGCGTTTTAACAACATTATTTACAACCGCAGTTTCACTCATTATGAACTATGTAATTAATATCTTTTTAAGTTAATTTCGAAAAAATAAATTTTTTTTTAAGGTTCATATGTTAAACGCATTAAATCTATATTTTTATAATAAAATAACTTTTTAAAAAAAAGTTAAGTCAAATAACTTTTTAAAAAAAAGTTAGGTCAAATAACTTTTTAAAAAAAAGTTAAGTCAAATAACTTTTTAAAAAAAAGTTAGGTCAAAAATCCTATAGATATTTAAAAAAAATTAGGTCAAAAATCCTATAGATATTTAAAAAAATTAGGTCAAAAATTCTATAGATATTTAAAAAAAATTAGGTCAAAAATCACTGTTAATATTTAAAAATATTTTCTAAAACAATTAAAAAATATTTGTTGAAAAACTTTTTTAGGAGGTTGTAGAACTAATTATTATTTCTAGAGAAATTTCCAACTTCATTTTTATAAAACAAAATAAGTATATAGTTATATAAAGTTGATTTTTAATAAAACTTTTTTTATAAAATGGAAATTTCTCTAAAAATAATAATAAAATATTGAAATATTTCAATATTTTTTAAACATATTTCTTTAAAAAATCTCTATCATCATTATAGTTAGAAGGAATAAATGGAATTATTTTACTGTGTTTTTAAATATATTTCTTTAATAAAATCTCTATCATTCTTATATTTAGAAGGAAGATATTTAATTGCTATACTGTGTTTTAAACAGATTTCTTTAATAAAATCTCTATCATTTTCAAACAATCTAAAAATAGATGTGTACTCATAATGACTAAGTAAATAGTTATTTTTTAAACATATTTCTTTAATAAAATATCTATCATTTTCAAACAATCTAAAAAATAGATGTGAACTCAAAATAACTAAGTGCATAACTATTTTTTAAACATATTTCTTTAATAAAATCTTTATCATTTTCAAACAATATAAAAATAAATGTTAACCCAAAATAACTAAGTACATCGTTATTTTTTAAATATAATTCTTTAATAAAATCCTTATCATTTCTTAAGAATTTACCAATATATTTAATAGATAAAATATTTTGTTCAAAAGCAATTAAACAAATTTCCTTATTATTTCTAAGTTTATATGCATGTTCTAAAAATAATCCATTATGTTCAACTGCACGTGTAGCATAATATTCATTACTACGCAAACGCCAAGATACATATGGAAAATTTCTAATATCTGCATCAAGTGATCGCCTTCCCCAAAAATCTTGACATCTAAATTCATGTGTACCATATTTAAATAAAAGTGGATTTTGTTCAATAGCATATTTCATATATTTTGCATAATGATTCAATTTAAAATCTTTATTCTGCATCTGAAATAAATATTTAGTAGGGTTTTTGAAGAATTTGTAAACAGCATGTTCTTTAGGAGTTAGTTGTTTTACTAACATATTAAGATGTACATATTCTTTGATACGTGAAGAATCAAACAAATATTCTACAAATTTTGGAATAAACATGATGTCATTCCTTGTTAAGTTAAACGCATGTGCGTTGATGAAATGTTTATCAATGATTTCCGAAATAATCTTGTTATTTTTTCGACTCGTCATTGATATTTTTAGCAATAATGGAATATTGCAGAAAGGAAACAAATTTGATAATAATTCAAAGTTCATATTTATATTAATATTTAAAAATTTATAAATATTTTGTATCAATTTTTTTAGATTAGGATGATATTTGTTGTTAGTATTAACATATTCATATATTTTCTTTGGAAAATCTGAAGCAAGTTTTAACATATATTATTATTTCTAGAGAAATTTCCAACTTGATTTTTATAAAACAAAATAAGTATATAATTATAATTATTTCGAGTTAGAAGGAATAAATGGAATTACTTTACTGTGTTTTTAAACATATTTCTTTAATAAAATCTCTATCATTCTTATATTTAGAAGGAAGATAGTGAATTACTATACTGTATTTTAAACATATTTCTTTAACACAATCTCTATCATTTTCAAACAATCTACCAATAATTATTAAATCAAAATATTTAAGTACATCATTATTTTTTAAATCCCTATCATTTTTAACAAATTAAACAAATTTTCTTATTATATTTACGTTTATATTTAAGTTTATTTCTAAGTTTAATTGCATGTTCTAAAAAAAATCTATTATGTTCAACTGCATGTGTAGCATAATATTCATTACTACGCAAACGACGAGATACATATGGAAAATTTCTAATATCTGCATCAAGTGCTCGTCTTCCCCAAAAATCTTGACATCTAAATTCATGTGTACCATATTTAAATAAAAGTGGATTTTGTTCAATAGCATATTTCATATATTTTGCATAATGATTAAATTTAAAATCAAAATATTTATTCTCCATCCAAAATGAATATGAATTTTCAATAGGGGTTTTGAAGAATTTGTAAACAGCATGTTCTTTAGGAGTTAGTTGTTTTACTAACATATTTAGATGTTCATATTTTTTGATACGTGAAGAATCAAACAAATATTCGACAAATTTTGGAATAAACATGATGTCATTCCTTATTAAGTTAAACGCATGTGCGTTGATGTAATGTCTATCAATGATTTCCGAAATAATCTTGTTATTTCTTCGGTTAGTCATTGATATTTTTAGCAATAATGGAATATTGCAAAAAGGAAACAAATTTGATAATAATTCAAAGTTCATATTTAATATTATATTTAAAAATTTATAAATGTTTTGTATCAATTTTTTATTTTAAAAATAATTGTTATGTACACTATAACTTTTCAATTTTATTCATTTAAAAATAATGCAAATCTATTTGCTTCTTTATCATTATTTTCTAATAAATTTTTCCAATATTTAGGATTTTTGTAAAATACTTCTTGTAGAAATACTATATTTTTTTTCAGAATATTTCCGACATATTTAAAAAATTGAATATTTTTTTCTATTGCACGTTTAGCATAATATTCATTATTACGTAAACGTCGAGATACCCATCTAAAATTTTTAATATCTGCTTCAAGTGCTTTTTTTCCCCAATGATCGTGATATCTAAATCCACGTGTGCCTAATCGAAATAATAGTGGGTCTTTTTCTATAACAAATTTCATATATTTTGCATAATGATTAAATTTTATATGTTTTTCATAATAATCGAAATCTTTAGTAATATATTGTGAAAAAATATTTGAGCTATGAAAGAAAATGTAATAAAAATTATCAATTGCAATGTCTTTACGAGTTAATTGAATTGCTAGTGCTTTAAGAGTTTTATTTGGATTTTTTTTAAAAAAAAGATAAGAATAATAATCAAACATATATCTAACAAAATTTGAAATAAACATTATATTATATTTTTTCAAGTTAAATTTTTCCACATCTTTTTCTTCAATAATTTTTGTTTTAATCAAATTGTTATTAATTATTTCATAAATAATTTTGTTATTTTTTTTATTCGTCATTGATATTTTTACAAACGTTTTAATATCACAAAAAGGAAACAAATTTGGAATTAATTCGAGATTCATGTTTATAATAATATTTAAAAATTTAAGGTTTTTTTCTATCAATTTTTATTTTATAACAACTTTTTAGCAAAAAGTTGTGTCAAAAACAATATGCTAACTTTTTAGCAAAATATTCATTACTACACAAACGACGAGATACATATGGAAAAATTCTAATTTATCATATTTATACAGTAAAATATATACAATTATGTGAATAAAATCAATATTTTTTTATAAAATCATAATCGTCTCATAATATATTAACAATATATCTAAATTTTGTATGTTTTTTTTAGTAAATTTCTTTCATAAAATTTGTATTATTTTTTAACAAATTACCAATATATATGAATGATTCACAATTTTGCTTCGTAGCAATTAAACAAATTTCTTTATTATTTCTAAGTTTGTTTGCATGTTCTAAAAATAATCCATTGTGTTCAACAGCACGTTTAGCATAATATTCATTAATACGCAAACTGCGTGATACATATGGATAATTGCGAATATCTGCCTCAAGTGCTTTTCGTCCCCACCAATCTTGGTATCTAAATTCTTTTGTTCCATATTTAAAAAAAAGTGGATTGTGTTTCATTGCAAATTTCATATATCTTGCATAATGATTTAATTTAAAATAACATGCATCATATGTTAATATTGAAGGAGTTCTGTAAAATAGGTAAATTGTTGTATCTTTTAATGTTATTTGTTTTACTAATTTATTCAAATGTTCACATTTTTTGATACATAAACTATTATTGAACAAATGCAAATATTCAACAAATTTTGGAATAAACATTATATTATCAGGCATAACCTTAAACACATTTGCGTTAATAAAATGTTCATTAATTAATTCAGAAATGAATTTATTGTTATTTCTACAAGTCATCGATATTTTTACAATTTCAGGAAGACCTAAAAAAGAAAATATATAATTTAAAAAAGTAATATCAGTTAGCATATTTATTATATTATCAAAAAAATTTATACTGTTTTTGTATCAATTTTTTATAAAAAACCAACTTTTTAGAAAAAAGTTGTGCAAAAAGTTAACTAACTTGGATAAAATTTATTAGCCATATTTAAATTTCAATAAAGATATTTCTTTCATAAAATCTTCATCATTTTTCAAATAAAACCCAATATATTTAACAGATTTAATATTTTGTTTAAAGGCAATTAAACAAATTTCCTTATTATTTCTGAGTTTATTTGTATATTCTAAAAATAATCCATTATATTGAACCGCACGTTTAGCATAATGTTCATTAGTACGTAATCGATGTGATGCAAATGGAAAATTTCTAATATTTGCGTCAATTGCTTTTCTTCCAAGATAATCTTGATATCTAATGTCTCTAGAACCTAACATAAATAAAGTAGGTTCTGTTTCAACAGCAATATTCATATATTTCGCAGAATGATTTAATTTGAATAAATGTGAAGATAATGTTAGAAATGAAGGATTTTTGTAAAATCTATAAACTGCTTTATCTTTTTTTCTTTCTTGTTTTACTAATTTATTCAAATGTTCGTGTTCTTTAACACACTTACTATTAAACAAATATTCAACAAATTTTGGAATAAACATTATATCATTATATGTAAGATTAAACACATTTGCGTTAATAAAATTGCTATTAATGAATTTAGAAATTAATTTATTATTTGTTTGATTAGTCATCGACATTTTTACCAATGTTTTAATATCAAAAAAATACAGCAAATTTAAAAATATATCACCATGTATGTAGTTCATATTTATAATATTATTAAACAAATTTATACTTTTTTTGTATCAATTTTTTGGAAAACATCTTTTTTCCAAAAAGTTGGTTAACTTGGTTAACTTTTTGTCACAACT
>Ga0247843_1008765_pt1 | contig 11605 bp, 10 predicted proteins | sample LaCruzMarch2017__FD_192420 | JGI IMG/M metagenome (GOLD analysis project Ga0247843, IMG submission 192420) | Freshwater microbial communities from meromictic Lake La Cruz, Castile-La Mancha, Spain - LaCruzMarch2017_8m | ecosystem: Environmental > Aquatic > Freshwater > Lake | place: Spain...
GCTAGGCGCTCTTCGGTCGACATCCCCTCGAAGTCAGATGGGTCTACGTCAATCCATGACGACCAGTCCTCCATCCTTCGGATGCGAGCTAGTGGTAGTTCGCCCAGAGACTTGACGTTGAAATCGTCAATGGTCCAACCTTGGTCACCGTAGATGTCCGCGTGTTCAATGGCGTCTTCCATGTCTTTGCGACTGGTGTCCAGCAGGTCGGCTGCCTTGTTCAAGGCGGCGGCGATAACTCTGCGTGTGGAATCAGATAGGGTCATTCATCAGGGTGCCTGACAAGGTAGCACTATGGAATGACCGAGCGGTGAAGCCATTCTCTAGCATGGCTTCACCACGACTTCTCCTTGCTCGACCTGTTGGTCAAACTGCCGTCCGGGCCATCTTCGACATGCCCATGCGGCAGATGATTGTCGGCGATCTGACTGACCCACGGACTGTGTCCTTGTGGACGTCTGGTGGCGGTTTGCCAGCAGTTGTGGCTGTCATCAAGAACTCCCCAGTGGAGTTCGACCTGATCCTTGCCAGCCTTGCTCCCATCGCAACTGGCTACACCATCACGGTCGCCGACACTGTGCAGTCAGCTGCCGGGGAATTCATCAACGGCGCAGCCAGAGCCGTCCTGTTCGACGTTACGGTACCGGACCTCACTGTCACCGGCCTCGTCTGGGTATCTGCAGCTGTGTTCGACTTGACGTTCTCTGGTGTTCTTTCACCGATTGATGAGCCAGTTCTGGCTGTGGACATCCAACCGACGAACGGTGGTTGTCAGCTGCAGGTCATCGGCATGGATGTCTCTGGCTCATCCGTCCGTGTCACCACATCCACACCCGGAACGTCAGGTGCTGGCTACCTCGTGTCCCTCAACAGGGAGTTGTTCATCGACGCCTCTACACAGGTGGCTCTCAAAGCGGGTGACGAAGTTATCCCAATCTTCGGGCAGGGTTCTCTTCCGTCGGTTGTTGCCATCTCCACGGCTGCAGACTCTGTTCAGGCCACGTTCTCGGACGTTCTCAACTTCGGCTCCACTCCAAGTCTTCCTCCATTCATCGGCGCGTATAGCATCGACTCGGGTTCGTTGGGCAACGACGTCGAGTTCCCTAGCGCTTCTGTTGTGAAGTTCCCCAGTGCTTCACTGACTGAGGGAGCGACGGTCAGTTGGTCCGTTGCTTCCCTGTCGAGAAGTCTGGCTGCTGGCCAATCGTGGTCGGCTGCTGCTACTTCGTTCGTTGGTGCTGGAACGGAAGCAACCGGCGTTGGTACGACGACGTTGTCGAAGACCTTGGGTGACCCATTCGAGTTGGTGTTCTCCGGTGGTTCTGACTCCGTCACCAGAGCAGGTCGTCGTCTTCAGACGACTATGGCGTTCACCTTCACGCCTTCTGGGCTGATGTACCCGCTGCTTGCCATCACGTTCCTCAACACTCAGCTGTCATTGGTCTTCTCCAAGACCGCCAACAACCTCGTGTCTGCACGTCTATACCGTGGAGCACTAGCACTGGGCTCTGAATCTGACGCATTGCCGACGTCCTTTGCTCTGTCTCTGATCGATGCCTCGTTGGACCAAGCAGGCTTCGTCTCCGTGTCTGTGAATGGGCAGGTTGTGTTGGGAGCTACGGCGAAGGACGTCGTCGACTCGCTGCTCACCAACAACGCTGCAGGTAACACTGCTGTTGCCATCACGCTTGGTAGCCCTCTGGCCAATCAAGCGTTCTCTGTGTTGTTCTCCAGCAACTTCGTTGTGAAGTCCTTCCTCACGACTGGCCTTCGTGGTCAACAATCCAGAGACCTCCTGTCATTCTCTGGTGCTGGGCTCGCCTCAATTGTCACAGCTTCGTCATACACCCCGAATTCACCCGGTTACCAAAACACCGGCAAGGCTGCCTTCGGTGTCTACGCCGAGTACATGGATTCGGTAGATGCCATCCAAGTTGTCATTGGTCTCAACGAAGAAGCTCGACCACTGCAGTTTACGGGCTCTGTTACACTGATGACTGCTGGGATGTCTCCCATTGACCAAGTCCTCTTCGACCAATCGAACGTTCTAGTAGGAGAGAACGAGATGATTGCTGTCTTCCTGCATCCCAAGAGGTGGTTGGGTGTCATGGTCGGTGTGGCCATCGACATCGATGACGTTACGTATTCTGTGGTCGTTCCAGTGGCTGATGGCATTACTCCCCACGTTCAGGGACAGTTCACTCAACAGCCTGCACACTGGGGCCATCCACGGTTGCCAAAGGTGTTGGGGGACGTCTTCGGTCCGGCGACCATCATGCTCTCTTGAGCTACTCAGACACCAGACCCACAACACAAGCTCCTAGCTCCCCTCATCTTCTCCTTTGTCTCATTGGAGCTATCCACCACCGAGACACAACCCAAGCTCTTCACATCACACTCTTCACCACCGAGACACATCACATCAGCTTGGTAGTTCCTTAGAGTCCAAGTTCCAAGAAGGAAGGTCTCGTAGCTTCGAGACTAATCGTCTTGGGTTGGTGTATTGAACAACGAGTTGTGTAGCTTGGTGGTAGCAGTCTACGCTGACCATGACGGTAGATACCGAGTTGATGAACTTGAGGAGTACTGAGTTGTCTTTGAGGGAGTCGACGAAGCTGACGATGGGTGAGCTATCGAGTTCACCAGCAGTGGGAGCTTCCTCAACTGCGACACAGGCATCCCCATCTTCATCTTCGATGATGGAGGACCTGATGTTCCTCGAAGCAGCGTAGGTAGAGAACGACTTCACTTCTTCACAGAGGGTGAGTTCGATGAGGGACCGTTCGTCGAGTACGACATTCACCTCTGTACCTTGAGGAGCAGAGACCTCAGGGTTTGAGGCAGTGACGGTTTGGCTCTTGGCGTTGTAGCTGGAGATGGTTTCGATGGCGTTGTCGCTGTCGATGTTGTTGACGAACACCTGAGAGTACTGGGAGACGGTCTTGAGTTTCTTCTCGATGACCATCTGGATGTGTTCGTTGTCGAGATGGGATGGGACTACCAGCACAGCGTGAGTGTGTGGGTTTGGGAAGCATCGACGTCCAGCAACGGACGACTGGAGCCAAGCAGTTTCCATTTTCCTGATGGAAACATCAGTAACGACGTCTTTGACGGACTTGGAAGCGAAGGTCTTCAGGAGGTGTTCCTTGTGGAGCATGGTTCTGTGGAGCAGGAGGTTGGAGAGTTCTCCTGTGTGCTGTTCGAGGCCGGTGACGTTGGACTTGAGTTGTCCTTTGGCCAAGGAGCGTTCTGTGTGGAGGATGTTACCAGCGCAGCGCTCTTCATCTTTTGGGAGTGGCCAGTTGGTGGCGAAGGTGACGTAGACGATCCTGTTGTCTGGATTGTTCTTGGTGACTTCGAAGACCGAGTTGAGATCCTTCTTGATCTTGGCCTTGGTACGTTCGAAGCGGCGGGTTGCACAGCCGGGTTGTCCACAGCCCGTGGTCATACACTGGGTGACAGAGCGCTCAGTGTAGGTGTTGCCGTCTTTGTCAGTACGTGGGCGGTCAACAGGAAGACCACAAGCAAGCATCTTGATAGCCTTGTGGATACAAGCCTTGATCTTGCTGTCTGGGATTTGCTTGGTCTCCAAGAGGAGCAGCCGAGCTTTGATGGACCTGACGTTGTGGATGGGAGTGTCCGAGTAGTGCCCAGCGCAGATGCCATGGTGTCTGTCGTTGGAGGCTTCCTTGTCTCTCCCCATCTGAATGAATTGGAGCTTCTTCAGAAGCTTGAAGGCTTTGTTGAGGTCCACTGGAGTCTTGTCGACGATGTACTGGTAGCCCATGAGTTGGGCAGCCTTGGCGACTTCGTCGAAGACGATGACCCAGTTACCGATTCCAGCCTTGATCGCCATGTCGTCATCAGCAGTAGAAGGCTGAGACGTGGTCCACTGGAGGGCGTTGAATGTGTAGTCCTCACGCCTGTTGCGCCGCTGGTCATAGTTCGCGTAGTTCCATGTGAGCTTCACGTCTTGCTTGATGTTTTCGTCGAAGAACATGTAGCTTGCTTGACCGGGCTTGGTGGACATGTAGGACCTGTCATGACAGAGGTATCTTCTAGGGTGGCACTTCCCCAGTAGGTGCGCAACGAGGTCTGCTCAGAGCCCACTCTATGTGAGTGAGGTCTCTGAACATGGTCAAGCAGAATCAAGCACAAGAACCAGTGAGTGCCTACTTCGTCAAGGACACTCACCTTGCTCTGTTCAAGGCCATCGAGAAGTACAAGAATGAGGAGGACGTTTACGTCCATTTCACGGACGTATTGAAGCTCGGGGTGAATCCGGGCAAGCGTCACCGTGATCCTCATGGCATCTACTTCTACCCGTTGAGCTTCCTAGAGAAAGGCTTCGCGAAGAATCAGTACGCCACGAATGATGCCTATGCGTACATCGTGAAGATCGACAAGTCCGATTGGGGGTCGACTGGCTTCGAGCTTCAGAACATGACCGGTGATGAGATGATTGCCTTGGTGAAGCGGAACGGCTGGTATGAGCAGCTGAAAAAAGAACTGTTTGACGATAACCCGGACGATTGGGAGTTGGATGGGTCCAGCATCGAAGACTCTGTCGGTAGCGACGGAGTTGGTGCGCTCCTATGGAACATAGGTTACAAGTTCGTCAACGGACCTGAGAGCTTCACTACGTGGAACAAGCTGCTGAAGGGCGTGACTTGGCTCGAAGACCTTGGTGAAGGAATCATCAATGGCGACGAGCCGTCCCAGATCCTAGTTCTGGACGTCAAGAAGATCAAAGTGCTGGAGGTTGTCAATAATGACGCGAACATCCTGACTCCCACGCTGAAGCTGATGACTGAGCTTGCGAAGGAGTACGGTGGCTCAAAGCTGAAGACCTCAAGGTCAAAAGACGAATACGACGAGAACACGGTTCTTGTTTCGACGGTTATGCAGAATGGTATGACGCTCACAATCAGGGTGATTGCAGAGCGCCGTAAGTCGATGCCGAACTACCTGTATGTGAAGCTGCTGGACACGAACGGTGACGTCTTCGCGAAGCTTGACCTGAACATGCCGCGTGCTGGTGCAGACCCAGTCTACGACCAGATCAAGAAAGAGATGACCAGCTTCATCGATAAGGCAATGAAGAAGACCAAGAAGAAAGCACCACAGCCAACGGCGTCTGCATCTCTGGTTAGGGCATCGGCGCTGCTGACTTCGGCGATCGAGTTGCTAGGGAAGAGGTCTTGAATGCTACTCGAAAACGCAACATCGAAAAAACAAGTTCAAGAAGCACTGGACGACGGTGATAACGAGCTTCATCAAGACATAGCTCGTTCACTCAAACGAGCAGTCTCTGATTGGCGAGACAACGAAGACGGCATCGGTCACTCCGGGTTCAGAAATGACCAGATCAATGTTTTAGAGAATGAGGTCTACGGCAATGAGCGTTTCGCGAGAGACGTAGTGGATGAGAGCAAGAAGTCGTCATACTCGTTGGACCAGATACCGTTGGAATTCATCATAGCAAGGCTACGAACTCTTCCTGTGAACAGGGGGAGACTGGGGCCATTCAGTCTAGAGACAGGCGAAAGCGGAGACTTTAGCTTCCACTTCGTTCAAGAAAACCATCACAGCTTCGAGGCACTCTTCTTACCAGACAACTGGGAACTCATTCCCGATAGCTATGCAGCCCAGTTCTGGAAATCCTTTGGCAAAATCAAGTGGGATGAGACATCCAAATTCGGACACAACGACGGCACGTCTGAAGGCACTGACGACCTCTACATCGAAGCGCGGGACTCCGACTTCATCGAGCTGTGCAAGGACATCTTGACCGCTTATGTGTCTGATGAAGAGCACTTCGACTCTTGGTCGAGGAGGTGCGCGCTGACGTCGTGTGGCGCCCCGTACGGGCAGTGGGTGCGCAAGAGTGGACGGTTGGTGCAGGCGAGCTTTGAACTTCTAGTGAAGAAGTTCATCGAGATTGTGTCTTTTCTGCATATGGATGAGATAGAAGAGAAGGACTTGGCAGCACTAGACCATGAGCTTCTCAAGGGTTTTGCAGTACAATGGTTCACGTCGACATCAGGCACGCAGCAGGACATCGTCGAGAGTCTGCTGGACGCAATCGCAGCCAAGGCTGGTGGCGCTGTCGAAGAACCTGAGCACGTCATCATGGAGCTTCCCAAGGAGAAGCTCGCCGAGCTTGGTATCACCAAGGGTGTTCTAGCGGAGGAAGCCCCTTGGAAGCTCCTGAAGTTGTCTGCAAGGCAGTTGTCGACGGAGGGTGCATCCATGAACCACTGCGTGGGTGACCGTGGCATGGGCTACGCTGAGGCCGTCCGTAAGGGTGAGATTGATATTTGGTCTCTACGAGATCGAACAGGGAAGCCCAGATTCACGATTGAAGTGGACAAGAGCTTGGAGTGGCGGACTTCGTCTCCATGAAGACACCGAAGGTCATACGAGCCGTGGCCCTCATGGAAGAAGCGGCTAGCATCCTGTCTAAGTAGTGCTTGACTTCTCAAGTCAATCATGGTACAAGTTGATCTCACAGTAGGAGATCAACTTGTCGAAGACTACGAAGAAGACGGTCGAAGACTTCGTTGCAAAGCTGCAAGATGGTACGTCGATTGAGATCGACACCAGTGCTGACGAGGTCAGCATCATCCTTGATGCTCCTCCGGGCCGGGTCTGGAACGAGAGCGGCTGCCACATCTCGTGTGGCATTCATGGTCACGGTTTCGTCTTCTCGGGTAAGAGGATCAACTGGACTGCCACGCTGGCAGATGTGATCTCCATCATCGACCAAGGCACCGAGCTTTGTGATGACGAAGACTGCGACGCCTGTGGCCGAGACGCTGACAGCTAGCTGCCCTGCATGTACACTACTCTTGTTCTATTACATCCGCGTTTCAAGGAGCAATCGATGCCAGTCAAAGAAGAAACCACCATGACGAAGGCTGCAAAAGGCAGCACGAAGAGTGGGATTACCTTCACGGGTCTGCTGACCGTCGTGCTCATCACGCTGAAGTTGACGGGCACTGGGCAGGTAGCCAGCTGGTCTTGGATCTGGGTGCTCAGCCCGTTGCTGATTGGCCCAGCGCTTTTCGTTGCGGTCTTGGTGCTGCTTGCTCTGGTGGTCGGATCGATCTTTGCGATCGACTGGTATATGGGCACCCGGAAACCCAAGCACCGTCGCTGGCGCTAAGGCTTCTTGTCTCCTGCAAATCTAGACCGCTGCTCAGCAATACGAGCAGCGGTCTTTTCTCTTTGGTCGGCTACACGTGCAGCGCGGTCGTCAGCGGCGTCTGCTCGCTTCTCAGCGAGCTTCTCAGCGTTGGCCTTGGTCTTGGCTTCCCTAAGCTCCTTGGACGCTTGGCGCTTCTCAGCTTGAGCCTCACGCTTCTCTGTCTGCTCGCTCTCCCGCTTCTCCTTAGCCTTCAGCTGCTCCTGCTTCTTCTTGTCAGAAGCCTTCTTGATCTCAACCTTCTTCTGGGTCTTGGGGTCCTTCTTCTCTCTCTTCTTCTTCTCTTGGACCTTCTTCTCGTCCTTGGCTGCGATGGCGAAGAGCAAGAATAGGTGCTTGCAGACCCTCGGGATCATCTTGGGGTTGGTGAACCGTGGTCGCTGTCCGTTTGATTGAACGACAGCTGATGACCCTTTGGACGCCAAAGCCACCTCGCAGTGGTATTTGAAGTATGGACAAGAACACCAGCACCAAACGTTTGTGCTTGCACTGACTGGTCCATAGAAACGGGCTACCAGTTTACGCCAGCCGTCAGTGCACTTCACCCTGTACTTGTATTCTCGGTAAGTGCCGGTATCATCCGTGACGGAGTATCCACCCACCTCAGTAACGGAGTTCTTAGACCTCCGAGGAGGGGCGTAACTGTGCCCGAAACACTGTGCTTGTGCTCTCTCTTTTGTCTTTGAGGGCGTAGCATGAAGGATGGATCTCAATGCCAGCATCTGTATCTTCTTTCGACGAAAACGAGCGACCCACAGCAACTAAAAGGTCTATCAAGAAGAGTACAAAGAAGAAAGCACGAACAAGCTCTCATCTTGAAACACTCGTTTCGCATACGAAGAAGCTGACCGTTGACGAGCTTCTTGAGCTATATAGGGCGTACGACTCAGTCGTAATTGACTACGTATTCTCGCACCTATTGCTGCCACATACTCGCTTTGCCCGCACATGGCTCAGAGATCAGGTTCGTGACCTCTGTGCTGGTACCGACCGCAACAGGCTCATCCTGACGGCTCGTGAGAGGAAGCGGGCTGAGGCTGACTTCGAGTCAAGGGGTAAGACTGCCTACAGTGACATCCTGAAGCCGAAGCATGACGAGTTCGCCCGCAAGGCACTCACTTGCCTTCGTGAGTGTGAACTAGACGGCGTCTCTGAAGAAACACTGGTGCAGGCAAAGAGTCTAGGTGTCAGCAGGCTTGTCTTCGACGACATGGGTAACTACTGCTACGCACTGACCGACAGGTACCCTGAGCTTCTGGCTGATTGGTGCTCAGCAGCGACTGTGGGTGACACAGAAGACATGCAGCAGATAGAGGCGCAACTGGCTGCCATCCGTCTGGAGATCGGCATCAGGAGCTATGACGCTTGGTACGTCGTCATCAATCTCCGCTCCTGCTACGACCAGATTGACAGGATGGTGCAGACCGTCTGCCTCGGTTTCGCCAGACTCCTGTTTCGATTCGCTCACCAGCTACGCGGCGTGACCTCAACAGAGGAGAACTTCTCCGCTGGTTATGAAGGTCTGATGCGGGCAGCACGAAACTATGACCCCGTCGACGGAAGCTCATTCACTGCCCACTGCCAGTGGTGGGTGAGAAGTGCAGTGCTACAACGGCAGCGTCAAGCAAGTGTTATACTTCTACCGACGACGACGTGGTACCAGTTGTCGCTTCTTCAGCGTGGTAACTCGGACCTGACTGACGACCGTGTGTCCTCTCTCAAGGAGAGGGCCGAGATGTTCTACACGAACTCGGCAAACGCCTCACGGTCCTTCGTTGATGATGATTCGGCCAACGAGGGCTTCTCTTTTGAGGCCGTTCGAGTTACCAGTCCAGATGCTGCATTTGTGCTTGGCGATTCTCTAGCCAGAAGTCAGGCAACTCAGGATATCCACGAATCGGACAACATCCGAAACATCGGATCTGAGGTGGCTCAGGAGATTATTTCCCTGATTCACGAGGAAGACCCATCGCTCCTATTCCCAGTGTTGCTCTGGGCTTTGAACTCGGGTATAGACTCAACACTCCTCGCCGAGGCAACAGCCCAGCTGTTCGTCAGTGAGGACAAATCGCTTGCGGAAAAACTTCGTCATGAAAATGCGAAGTCGTTCCAACAGGCACTTGAAAAGAAAAACCAAACGGTTGCTAGCGCAACCAACAAACACAGGAAAACCTAATGGCAACGTCCCTAAAGAAGGCAGCGAAAGATTCCGGAACCAGTGGTCGATTCGACGACCCAATCAAGGGGGATATGTACCAAATCCCCACGAAGAACACGCAGATTCGTGCTTGGGAAGAAGTGCACGAAGCTCGCTCCCACTACGTGGAGTTCTACTCGGAGAAGAAGGGTGGGAAGACCGGCTTCCCTGAATTCTGCCTCAACTGGGATCCTGTCAAGGAAGCCGTAGTTGATGGTGGTTGCCCACTGTGCGAGAAGGGTCACAAGACTCAGACGCACTACTACCTGTACATCATCGAGCGTCGCGCTCAGCAGAAGACCGGCAGCACCATCGTCAAGGTGGTTCGCTTCACCGGGAAGTTCGCTGGCAAGGTCGGCAAGCTGTCTGAGATGGCCTACCCCGACATGGACCCAGATGAGGCTCCAGACGCAACTGACCGGAAGCAAGGCTTCGACATCTTCATCTCCCAGAGCAACAACTCGGGCAAGACGGAGTATGAGTGCGGCCAGAGCGACAAGAAGCCCCTGACCAAGGACGAGATCGCGGCCTTCGAAGACTACGCTGAAGAGCACAACATCTCGAAGATGATCAAGCCCTTCATCCGCAGCCGGACGGAAGTCCTGAACCAGTTGACCAAGATGGGTGTTGACGGCTTCGGTGGAAGCAAGCCCGCTGGTGGTGGTCGTGAGCAGGGTCAGGCTCGCGGCAAGAAGCGCTCCTACGAGGACTTCGATGAGGTCCCAGAGGATGGCGACAAGGAGCCAGCAGCCAAGCCCAGCCGAAAGGCACGTGATGAGGACGATGAGCCCCCAGCACGCAAACCTGCGAAGCGCACCTCCCTGACGGGAGATGACGATGAGGAAGACGCGGATGACGTGCGTCCCAAGGGCAAGAGCCGCCTCGACAAAGAGGACGATGAGCCGCCAGCCAAGCCACGTCGCTCGTACGCGACAGCATCAGCTGACGATGCCCCCGACGCCGACGACGAGGAGTGAACTAGGATGCTGAGATTGGTGGATTCCATGTCTTGTATTACGGTCGCCGAAGTAGAAAAGCTCCTGAAAGCGACAGTAGGTAAGGCATGGATCCTCCTTCTCACAGAACCACCGCGTTCTGTGCCAAAGGTCAAGCCCGGTATCCAGTCACTGACATACCGGGTTCTTGATTCCCTGATTGCAGACAGAGGTCCTCTTGATGAGTCCCTCAAGAGCTTCGCGAAGCAAAGGCCACGCATTAGCTACCTCCGTGTAGCTATTGACCGAAACAATACCGAGGTAATGACGAAGCTCGGTGTTGTTTGGCTTCCGCAAGTTCGGGTCATGAAGAATGGAAGGTCACTCTTCCGTTCTTCAGTTTCCACTGGAGACAATGGGCAATTCTTGGCGCAAGACGTTGGTGGTAAGAGTTTCGTTCGTCGGACATCTTCACCAACTGGTCTCATCAATCTCGTCGATGCTCTGAGTGCAGAGCTAGACCGCTAGGGAGTTACAATGGCAACAAAGAAAACACCAAAAGCATCTGCCGACGCAGATGCTGCCAAGGTTTCGACTGCAAAATCTGGTTCAAAGGAGAAGAAGAGTCTTCTCGATATCATCTCGGGCATCGAGAAGGAGAAGGGGGTCAAGAACGTTGACCTCGTATCTCGTGGCTCAGACTACCTGAGCACGGGTTGTCTGTCGCTCGACCTGATCATGGGCGGCGGCTACTTTGGTGGTCGAGTGCTTCAGATCTATGGGGGTGCAGGTGTCGGTAAGTCCTCTCTCGCTTTGATGGCTGGTAAGGCCCTCCAGCGAAAGAAGGTCATCACCCTCTTCCGTGATCACGAGGGTACGACAGACCCTGAGTACGCCAATGCGCTGGCGAAGAGCATCGGCTTCGACCCACGGGAGACCAATGGTGGTTACTTCCGCTACAGCCGTCCAAAGGACGGTGTGGAGACGTACGAACTCATGCTGTCGATCCTGCAGTCGCTGGATGACTGCAACGGTGGACCGCCACCGGTGGCTTTCATGATCGACTCCGTGGCAACCATGCCTACGCGTGGCGAGATGGAAGACTGGGAGAAGAACAAGCGCATGGCGCAGCGTGCCACGATGCATTCGGAATGGTGGGGTCGATTGCGGTCTTTGATCTCTGCCAAGAATGCAGCGCTCATCGCCGTCAACCAGATTCGAGCCAACCCAAGCCCCTACGCTGCCCCTGAGACGCGTCCCAGGGGC
>Ga0247843_1008768_pt1 | contig 11603 bp, 7 predicted proteins | sample LaCruzMarch2017__FD_192420 | JGI IMG/M metagenome (GOLD analysis project Ga0247843, IMG submission 192420) | Freshwater microbial communities from meromictic Lake La Cruz, Castile-La Mancha, Spain - LaCruzMarch2017_8m | ecosystem: Environmental > Aquatic > Freshwater > Lake | place: Spain...
GCACCACAAACATCTGCTTTAAAATACGGAAATGATGCAGCTGGTGGTGCAGGCGGCGGCGGTACAATTTACATTTCAAATGCCGGTTCTTTACCACCATCATTAACATTATCAAGTACAGGCGGAACTGGTGGAAATCAACTATTATCCGTTGGTTTTTTTGCTTCTAATCCAATTATGGAAGCCGATGGACCAGGTGGTGGTGGTGGTGGTGGCTTAATATCCATCTCTTCCGGAACGCCTGCTCAATTAATTACGGGTGGATTGAGCGGTACGACTAATTCGGCCCATGTCACTAACTTCCCTCCAAATGGCGCAACAGGAGGTGCAGCTGGAATCACGACAATAAATACCTCCTTCTACGATATTTTAGCAGCCAATGATACGATATGTGCTGGTGCATCTGTTACACTAACAGCCTCAACCATTGGAAATCCGCCTCCTGGTCCACTAACATGGTATACTTCTGCATTTGGAAATACAATCGTGGCAAGTGGTAATTCATTTACAACTCCCGTTATCAATGTAACAACCACCTATTATATTGGTATTTGTCCAGGTAGCTTTAGGAGACCTGTAACTGTCTTTGTCGGTGCCCCACCTGCTATTACCGGTTTGGCTTTGATAACGAATTCAACTTGTTTACTTCCTGGTTCGATTACAGGACTTAGCGCCTCAGGTGGCATACAACCATACGTTTATGCATGGAACGGAGTAGTGTCTCCAACTGCTTCCGTTAACAATTTAATTCCCGGCAGTTATACTTTAACCATTACGGATGCATTGGGTTGTTCGTCAACAAGTGGACCATACGTTATAGTTGGTTCAGCTGGTCCAATCATTAATACTGCAGCACTAAGTATTACTCCTCAATTGTGTAACGGAATAATGGGTGCTATCAGTGGTATAACAGCAGTTGGAACAGGATTGAGTTACAGTTGGGTTGGTTCAGCAACTGCAAGCCTCAACTTGAATAACCTGAATGCAGGAACCTATACGCTTACAGTTACAGATGGCAATGGATGCACCGCAAGTGCCGGTCCGTTTGTAGTCCCATACGTTAACGGCCCAATCATTGATACAACTAATCTTTCAATAAGCAATGAAAATTGTTTCCAAGCAAACGGTACCATAGCAGGTATTACTGCAATCGGTATTGGATTAAATTACACATGGAGTCCTATGGCCCCAAACACGCTCAATTTAGCGAACCTTTCAGCTGGTAATTATACCCTCAACGTTAGTGACACCAATGGTTGCACCTCACAATATGGACCTATCGTCATAAGCAATACAAGTCCACCCGTAATTTCATCAAATGCTATTATTCTAAACGAAAATTGCAATCAAAATGATGGCCAAATAACAGGTATTACCGTAGTTGGGGGTACACTTCCTTATGTAATTAGTTGGGACAATAGCTCACAAACTACGCTTGATATTACCAACTTAAGCGTAGGAAATTACACCATTTATGTTTCTGATTCCTTCGGATGCTTAGACAGTTTAGGTCCCTTGTTTGTGGGGACGAACTTAGGGCCTATAATTGATACAAGTTCCATTAATTTAACGATGGTACAATGCGATGGTACAGCAGGTGGAATAACAGGTATCAATGTTGCTGGTAATAACAATTCCTATCTTTGGTCAAATGGAGCAACAACACTAGCCCTTCCAAACTTAACAGGAGGTATTTATGTGCTGACAGTTACCGATCAAAATAGCTGTGTTAGTAGTATTTCCCTTACCATAACAGAAAACACCCCCCCAATCATTGATACCACCTTAGTTAACATTGCTCAACCTAGCTGTTTTCAATTGGGCTCAATTAATGGGGTACAAGTAACCAACGGATCAGGAAACTATGCATACAGTTGGAGTGGTACAAGTCAAACAACGCTTAATTTAACCAATTTAACAGCAGGAAATTACACCTTGGTGGTTACTGATTTAATCAATGGGTGTTCTGATACCTTAGCCAATCTCATATTAAATGCCCCGAGTTACCCGAATGCTAATTTTACTTATTCGCCGAGTGATCCGGATTTGAATGAAGTGATTACTTTCACGAATACTTCAGCAAATTGGAACCTAGAAAGTTGGAGCATAGAAGGTCAAGTATTTAACAGTTCGCCGATACCATTTTCTTTCGCAATTGAAGGTAGTTATTCGATACAATTGGTGGTCACAAATAATCTAGGTTGCAGCGACACCATTACTCAACTCATTGTGGTTTACGACGAATTTGTTGTGCCTAACGTTTTTACACCCAATAACGATGGATTCAATGACTTTTTCACGATTAAGGGCTTAAAACCCAATTCCTCGATTGTGGTGCTTAATCGTTGGGGTAATATTGTATTCCAATCGGATAATTATCAAAATGATTGGTCAGGACTTGATTTAAATGGTGAACCGCTTGTCGATGCCGTTTACACCGTATTATTCTCTGAAACCCTCTCAACAAAATTTCATTGCTTTACCCATTTAATTAGATAATATTACTTACTCTTTAAAATAACTAAACTATGCTTTCAGCAGGACTCATTACAGGTGCATCGAGTGGAATCGGATTAGAATTGGCAAGAATCCATGCCTCAAAAGGAAATAATGTCGTACTTGTAGCGCGACGAAAAGAGTTACTTGAACAAATCCAAAAAGAGTTAATCGCTCAATATGCGGTGCAAGTAGTTATTTTTACAATCGATTTAACTCAACCCGATGCGCCAGAATTGGTGTATGCGTTCACAAAAAGTCAGGGATTATTTATCGACTATTTATTCAACAATGCAGGTTTTGGCGGATCAGATCAATTTAGTTCCCGTCCGATTGCTAAAGATAAGGAAATGATTCAACTTAATATCACCGCTTTAATTGCATTGACACACATTTACTTACCTGATATGATTGAACAAAATAGAGGTAAAATTTTAAACACATCCAGTACAGCTGGATTTTTACCTGGTCCGTACCATGCTACCTATTTTGCTTCGAAAGCGTTTGTTAATTCATTTTCACAAGCCATTTCGTATGAACTTAGGAATACAAAAATCAGTGTAACAGCGCTTTGCCCGGGCCCAGTTAAAACTGAATTTGCGAAAGTAGCAGGTCTAGAAGGAAACGAAATGTTTGAAAATGGGGCAAGCTCCTATTCCACTGCATTAAAAGGTTATAATGGAATGATGCGAGGAAAAAGAATGGTAATAAGTTCTTTTTGGCTAAACATAGCAACCCAACTAATTATGCCATTTACACCAACAATTATACTTCTCAAGGCGATAACAAAAGGACATTCCGTTTAAAATTATACCTTTGTCATTCATACAAAAACATGACTTGTCTCCCTTTATTTCTGAATGATGTTTCTGGATCAGAAATTGTTGTTATAATGCTTGTAATTCTTATATTTTTTGGTTCGAAAAGTATCCCAGGAATTGCCAAAACAGTTGGAAAAGCTTTGTATCAGATTAGGAACGCTAGTTCAGAATTACAAAATGAAATTAAAAAATCAGGTGCAGAAATAACAAAAGACATCAACTTGAAAGATATTTTGACCGAAAAACAAGAAGAACTTTTAGCACCTATGGACCAAATCTATTCGGATATCGACAATACCATGCACTACGATGGGATAAAAGAAAGAACAAGTAATAATACACAAGATTTAAGTAAACAAAGTAATATAGCACCGTCAGAAGAAATAAAATCAAATGACAATAACCCCGTAAAAGATGAGTCAAGTAGCAATAATAATGGGTAGTTCCTCTGACTTTCCTACCATGAAAGCGGCAAAGGAAATATTGGACGAATTAGGAATAAGCGCGGATGTGGAAGTTGTTTCAGCACACAGAACCCCCGAAAAAATGGTGGCATTCGCCAAAAGCGCTCGAAGCAATGGGTATAAAGTAATTATTGCAGGCGCTGGAGGTGCGGCACACTTGCCTGGCATGGTTGCTTCGCTAACAACACTTCCAGTAATTGGAGTACCCATTAAATCAAGTAATTCAATTGATGGTTGGGATAGTATATTAAGTATTCTTCAAATGCCTAACGGTATCCCAGTGGCAACGGTGGCCTTGAATGCGAGCAAAAACGCAGGTATTTTAGCCGCCCGTATCCTTAGCATTTTAGATGGAGCAATTCAAGATTCCTTGGAAGTTTATGCCCAAAAGATGAAAGACGATGTCGAAAAAAGCAGTAAGGATTTAACTTAATTATACAACAGGTATTTCTTTCTTATTGCCCGGAACGCATCCAAGCCGGGCTGCCAAGTAGCACGAATGTCTTTTGCAGTCCAACCACGATCTAGTTGTTCTTTTAATGCAGCTGTTCCTGCTAATCGGTTAAAAAACGAATGCTGATTTATAAAACTAATAGAATCGCCTAATAAATCCCTTGCGTTCAATAGGTAGTTTAAATTTATCTCATAGCTTCGCTTCGACAAATAGGGTGCTAAATTATACCCGTTACAAATTTTGTTAATTTGGGTTGGATTACTTGCCTCCTGTCGAGCCACCGGATTAAAGGAAAATCCCAAAACAGGAAAATTTGGATGCCCATAAATTTCAAAAGGGTGGTCTGTTCCACGACCAACACTTACCGTAGTTGCCTCAAAAAGACACAAACTTGGGTATAAAGTAATAGCAAGTTCCGACTTTAAATTTGGTGATGGAGCAATTGGTAAGACATACTTCGTTTTGTGCGTATAATTTTTGCAAGGAATAATCCAAAGATTACAACATTGCTTCTTATCTAACCAACCTTCGCCATTGATCATTAATGCGTATTCGCCAATTGTCATACCGTAAACTATAGGTACAGGATGCATACCAACAAAAGAGGAATATGTAGGTTCTAACAATGGTCCATCAACATAATGGGCATTGGGATTGGGACGATCGAGCACCACCATTTGTTTGTTGTTTTCGGCGCATGCCTCCATTACAAAATGCATAGTTGACAAAAACGTATAAAAACGAACACCAACATCTTGGATATCAAAAATAACGATGTCCACATCACTTAAATCACTCTCGCTGGGCTTCCTATGACTTCCATACAAAGACACCAACGGAATACCTGTACGCTCATCAATTGAACTATTTACCATTTCGCCTGCTCCAACGTTACCCCGAAAACCGTGTTCTGGTGAAAAAACTTTAATGACGTTTAATTTAAGGGACAACAAAGTATCCAGTAAATGAACCCCTTTCACCATGGACGTTTGGTTGCAAACAATCGCAATATTTTTTCCTTTCAAAGAATCTACGAAAAGATGCAGACGATCAATACCTAGCGTTGGCTCCTTACTTTGAAATAGTAAACTTGACTTATTGAAATCAATGCGCTGTCTCGGATTTTCACTTATCACAATAGAACCCGAATTTGGCAGTGCCACACCCGCCTCTAAGTTGCACGCATAAAGTAAAATCAGTAAAATTGTTTCAAGGCATAATTGCTTTGCGTATTTTTGAATTCTAAAATAAACGACCTTGTCTTTTGAGTTTTTCATAGCTAAACGTATTCTTCAATCTAAAGCACAAGGTATAAAAGTTTCTAAACCAATTTTACACATTGCGGTAATAAGTATTTCACTATCCATTGTTGTTAACTTGATAACCTTGGCGATAGTGACAGGATTTCAAAACGAAATTCGAAAGAAAGTTACAGGATATGCTGCGCCAATTATTCTTACAAAAGCCGGAGGTGGAAGTATTATCGAATGTGCACCAATTCAAAGATCAACACAAATTAGCGATTATCTGGCTGGAGTCGAAGGAATCAAAAATACGAATGTGGTTGCCTACAAACCCGGACTTATTCAATCATCTAAATACATAGATACCCTTAAACTAACTAAGGGAAAAGACACTATTATTGAAAAACAAGAGGTCCTCGGTATTATAATGAAAGGAATTGAATCCAATTACAACTGGGATTTCATTTCACAACATTTAATCTCAGGTAAAATACCTGTACTCACAGAAAGTAAGCCCACCGATGAAATTTTATTGTCAAAAAAAGTAGCGCGTACACTCAATCTTCGACTTGATCAGTACGTTTCTCTCTTTTTTGTAAAACAAAAACCGATTATGCGCAAATTCAAAATTGTGGGCATCTTTGATACTGGGTTTGAAGATTACGATAAAAAAATTATTTTTTGTGATCTGCGACACATTCAAAAACTAAATGATTACGGGGTATCATCAAGTATTTCTATTGACGATACACTATTTCAGAATCGATTAGTTATTCGAGTTGACGTAGCTGGAAATCATAAAAATTTAAGTTTTGATTGGGGCCAAGGAATCGATAAGTTTCAAGGAAGAGCAATCCTTCCCAATTTTAAGGATACAACACTTCGCGTAATCTGTTATCAATTTGACAAACTAAATGGTAAAAATATTCCGGTAGACACTTCAAGCATACGCTTACAAAACACGAATGCTACCTCCCCTATTCAATTAACTGATGAAAAAGAAATTATAAAAACAGCGACGAATGAAGCAGGAACAAATTACTCGATATCGCTCGAAAGAGGTGAAATAAACGTAACAGTAAAAAATGGCATGGGAACCTGGGGAAATTACATTGCTGGTTATGAAATCCACCTAAACAACTGGAACGATCACGATAAGGTAAAAAATACGCTAGCACAACATCTAGAAATGAAACCCAATGAAAATGGGGATATCGTTTCAATTACCTCCATACTTGAGGAAGAGCGCGACTTATTCAATTGGTTAAGTTTTCTTGACATTAACGTTGCGATCATCCTAACCCTCATGATTATAATTGGCATTATCAATATGGGTTCAGCCCTACTGGTGTTAATAATTGTCAGAACAAACTTCATTGGAATTTTAAAAGCCATGGGCGCCAAAAATTGGAGTATTCGAAGAATCTTTATTATTCAAGCGAGTCAATTAATTCTTAAAGGCATGTTGTTTGGAAACACAATTGGATTAGTGCTCTGCTTTTTACAAGCGAAATTTGGACTTATAAAACTTGACCCTGTTGTTTACTACATCAGCCAAGTACCTATCGAAATAACCTTCAAACATTGGCTACTACTAAACGTATTCTCCTTTATTGTTTGTGCAGGAGCATTGCTTATTCCAAGTTTCTTAATTACACGTATAAGTCCAATAAAGTCAATTAAATTTGATTAACCCTTACCTGAGCGTTTACGGTCTGTTTCTTTTAAGAATATTTTTCTAATTCGAAGACATTTCGGCGTAACCTCAACGTATTCATCACTTTGAATATACTCCAAGCATTCCTCTAAGCTGAATAATTTTGGTGGCGCCAAACGAACTTTTTCATCTGCTCCTGAAGAACGCATATTAGACATTTTTTTTGTCTTGGTCACATTGACACATAAATCCCCTGCTCTAGAATTTTCGCCAATAACTTGTCCTTCATAGATATTTTCGTTTGGAGAAACAAAAAACTTACCGCGTTCTTGCAAATTATTAAGGGAAAATGGAATAGACGTTCCTTGTTCTAAAGATATCATTGAACCATTCTGACGACCGGGAATTTCTCCTTTGTAAGGTTGATATTCTAAAAAGCGATGCGTCATAATTGCTTCACCACCCGTTTGGGTAAGTAAGTAGCTTCGAAGACCAATAATACCGCGAGAAGGAATTAAAAACTGAATAATCATACGAGCACCTTTCGGCGTCATATTCGTCATTTCACCTTTTCGTTTAGTTACCGCTTCCACAGCAGTACCTCCGAATTCCTCAGGTAAATCGATGGTAAGTTCTTCTACGGGTTCGCAACGCTTACCTTCTATTTCTTTGTAAATAACCTGAGGTTGGCCCACTTGTAATTCGTAGTTCTCTCTTCGCATCGTTTCAATTAAAACCGATAAATGAAGTACTCCACGACCAAATACCATCCAACGATCAGCCTTATCCGTATCTAAAACACGCAAAGCAAGGTTTTTCTCCAACTCTTTGTGCAAACGCTCTTGAATATGTCTTGAGGTTACAAACTTACCCTCCTTACCAAAAAATGGAGAATCGTTTATCGTAAACAACATCGACATGGTGGGTTCGTCAAGCTGAATAGTAGGCAAAGCCTCTGGATTTTCAGCATCACATACTGCGTCTCCAATCTCAAAACCATCCAAGCCGGTAACGGCACAAATATCGCCTGGAGTAACTGATTCGACTTTTCTTTTTTCTAGGCCATCAAACACAAATACCTCTTTGATGCGGTGCTTTTCAGTTTTGCCATCTCTTTTTGTCAAGATCACAGATTGATTTTCTTTTAATATCCCGCGACTTAAGCGACCAATTGCAATTCGACCAACATAAGATGAATAATCAAGCGATGTTAGCAACATTTGCGTATTTCCTTCTTCGATAACTGGTGGCTTGAAATAATTTAAAATTTCATCCAAAAGTGGCGTTATCGAATCGGTTGGTTGTTTCCAATCAGAGGACATCCATCCGTTTTTTGCAGACCCGTAAATGGTCGAGAAATTTAATTGTTCTTCTGTGGCATCCAATTCAAACATTAAATCAAATACCTTTTCATTTACCTCCTCAGGAGTACAATTATCCTTATCTACTTTATTAATTACCACAAGAGGTTTCAATCCCATGGAAAGCGCTTTACCGAGAACGAATCTTGTTTGCGGCATCGGTCCTTCAAACGCGTCTACTAAAAGACAAACACCATCAGCCATGTTTAATACACGCTCCACTTCACCACCAAAATCAGCGTGTCCAGGTGTATCAATGATATTAATTTTGGTGCCCTTGAAAGATACCGAAACGTTCTTTGAAATAATGGTAATACCACGTTCACGCTCTAAATCGTTATTATCCATGATTAATTCACCAGTGGGACGATCGCGCTCATTTAAAAAATTTCCTGCTTCAATCATTTTGTCTACCAAGGTAGTCTTACCGTGGTCAACGTGTGCAATTATTGCAATATTTCTAATTTCCATCTGTTTGTTCTAAAACTTTCTTTTTCTTGTAAATCCGGTATCTCTTCGCTCTCCACCACCACTTGATCTTGGTCGCTCTCCACCACCACTTGTATTTGGTCGGTCGTTACTGCCACCAGCTCTCGGTCGATCACTACCACCGCTCGGACGTTCATTTCTATCACTTGACCTAGGTCGATCTCCGCCGTATGAACTACTTCGACCGCCACCAGCACCATAGGAACTGCTTCGACCTCCGCCGCCGCCATAAGAACTACTTCGACCACCGCCGCCGCCATAAGAACTACTTCGACCACCGCCACCGCCGTAGGAACTGCTTCGACCTCCACCATTATTTCTAGAACGATCACCGCCACCAAAACCGCCACCTTCTTTTTTGTCTCTAAATCCGCCACCACTGTCTTTTGAGGTGGTTACTTCGATACTTATCGTGTGTCCGTCGAAGTCTGTCCCATTAACTTGCTTAATGATATTATCTGCATGTTCTTGGTCTGCCTCGAAAAATGAAAACGAGGTTAATATGTCTATTTTACCTACAGCTGTTGAGTTTAAACCAGTGGCATCACAAATTACACGTAATAAAGCGCCAGGATTAAAACCATCTCGTCGTCCGATATTAACAAAAAACCTTGTTTTACCAACATCACTGCTCCTTGAACGTTCTCCTTTTGGACCTCGATCTTCCCGATCAGAACCAGCAGATGAGGCATTCAAATCACCAGCACGCTCATAATACTCGATAAATCGATTAAACTCAGCCGAAACGAACATCTTAACTACCTCTTCTTTAGAAAAATTTTCAAATTCAGCAAAAATGGTAGGTAAAAACGGCGTAATATCTTTTTCTCTAACTTCAGTCGCGATTACCTTTTCGATCAAGCGCATCAATTGAATACGACATATCTCTTTTGCATTAGGAATTTCACCTTTTGTAAAAGTAGTACGCATCTGTCGTTCAATAGCTTTAATCTTAAATCCTTCTTTTGCACTAACCAACACTAAAGATTCGCCTTTTTTTCCAGCACGTGCAGTACGACCGCTTCTGTGCGTATAATTTTCAATATCGTCCGGCAAGTTATAATTAATAACATGCGTAATATTATCGATATCTAACCCCCTTGCAGCAACATCGGTTGCTACCAAGAGTTGCAATTCTTTACTTCTAAATCGTTGCATAACCAAATCGCGCATTGCTTGAGACAAATCACCGTGAAGTGGTTCAGCATTGTATCCATCTCTGCTTAATTTTTGAGCAACCGTAGCCGTTTCGGATCTAGTTCTACAAAATATTAAACCATAAATAGTTGGATTAAAATCAATCAGACGCTTTACCGCCTCATATCGATCTTTTTCTTTGACCATATAATAGATATGATCAATATTCTCATTACTTTGATTTTTGTGACCAATAGATACTTCTAGCGGATCACTCATATAATTTTTAGCAATTGAAGCAACCTCTTTCGGCATGGTAGCTGAAAAAAGCCAAACATTTTTTCCCTTCGGAGTAGTTTCAAGAATACTATCAATGTCTTCTTTGAATCCCATGTTCAACATTTCATCGGCCTCATCCAAAACGACATACCTTACTTGAGAAAGTTGGATCACTTTACGTTTGATTAAATCCATCAATCTTCCCGGCGTGGCCACAATAATAGGAGCGCCTCTTTTAATATCCGTTATTTGCTTACGAATATCGGCACCACCATATACGGCAACAATGTTGCAGTCAAGGTACTTAGAATAATTTCCTAAATCTTTGGATATTTGCAAGCAAAGCTCGCGTGTGGGGCAAATGATCAAGCCTTGCGGTAATTTCAAGCTTGTATCGATATTACTAATTAACGGCAGACCAAACGCTGCAGTTTTCCCGGTTCCTGTTTGGGCAAGCCCAACAAAATCGCAATCATCCTTCATCAAATGTGGGATTGCTTGTTCTTGGATTGGAGTTGGCACTGAAAAACCCAAATCTTCTAACGACTTCAGTACCTCACCCCTTAAACCCAGCTCTTCAAATGTCATTTTTTTATTTTAAATTGGGTGCAAAGGTACAGATAAATTTAGGAAGCACTAATTAATTAAAGAATACCTTTAAAACAAATAAAATTTAAATTGCTCAGAATGATAAAGATTTTATATTTTTGAGAAAAATTATTCAATGAATTTAAAAGGAATTATTTCCATTTCAGGAAGACCAGGCTTATATAAAGTTATTACACAAGGTAAAAATAGTGTGATTGTAGAATCCTTAATGGACAAGAAACGCTTCCCTGCGCATGCTTCCGAAAAAATTTCTTCCTTAGAAGATATTAGCATGTTTACCTACGATGAAGATGCCAAATTAGTGGATGTCCTTACTAAATTGTTTGAAATTCAAGCTGGAGCTGAAGGACCTTCCAATAAAAGCGATGAGAAGACATTGCGTTCAAAATTTGAAGAGGCATTACCAAATTATGACAAAGAGCGTGTTTATTTTTCTGATATCAAGAAATTATTTCAATGGTACAACATGCTATTAGCAGAAGGATTATTGGTTGTTGAAGCAGAAGTTGAAGCAGAAGTTGAAGCAGAAGTTGCAACAGAAGAAATAGTTGAAAAAGATTCAAAAGCTAAAAAAGCAGATACTCCAAAAAAA
>Ga0247843_1008769_pt1 | contig 11602 bp, 6 predicted proteins | sample LaCruzMarch2017__FD_192420 | JGI IMG/M metagenome (GOLD analysis project Ga0247843, IMG submission 192420) | Freshwater microbial communities from meromictic Lake La Cruz, Castile-La Mancha, Spain - LaCruzMarch2017_8m | ecosystem: Environmental > Aquatic > Freshwater > Lake | place: Spain...
TTGCAGCTCTTTTTATTTTGCGAAGCGTTGGCATTTTGTCTGTCCGTTTTAGCACTTTCGTTCATGGTCTGCACTGTCGTCATAGGGTTGCCGGTAACGTTTTGCAGCTACCCGAAGGGCGGGACTTTCACCACAAAACTTGATTTGAAAAACTAATGTTTGATTAACCACAAAACTGTCTTTGGAACACGAAACCCCGCCTTTTGGGTAGGTGCTGTTACCTGCTGCCCGATTTTCCGTTGTCAATATTTGTCCCATGTTAAGTCTTTAAAACCGCTGTCCTTTGCCCACTTTCGCCAAACTGCTTCAAGTATTTCATTGTCCCTTTGTCCTGTTGGGTTGTTGTATGCTTGAGAAATTAGATTTTTGTCACGCTCGTGGGTTTCTAATATGTGAAGTTTTATGTATTTATTGAGTTTGTAATTGCAAGCTGGTAAGCATAAAGATGTGTCTGATTCAAGAGCTTTTGTGATATTAACTTTGTGGGTCTTACAATACTGTCGCACTCTTTCTATTTCAGAACTGCCAAAATAAAACTGACTATTTGCACTTTTACCACGGTATTCTAAATAACCGTCTGTGAAAATGTAGATATGGTTTTCGTAGTTTAAATAAGTCGTGTCAATTCCATCAGTCAAGAAAGTGTCTTCCTTTATTATAGGTTCATTTGAAATTTTTTCTATTAAAAGACTAATTAAATCTAAGCCTTCATTTCTTGTTGTCCTATATACATTATTTACAACGCTATCAAGGTTTGTAATTTGTTGATTTAGTCCGCATTTTTGATATTCGGCTGTGGAGTTTATGAAGCGTTGTTTTTCGCCCAAGTTCTTAATTTTGTTAATGTCAATAGTAGCAGCAGTTTTCTCTGAAAATGCAGAAAAAGAAATACAAGATTTGTCTCCAATTTTTTCACCGGGCTTAACACATTCGGTTCTAAAGAATTGAACTATTTTAGAAATCTCATCAATGTCCTTTTGTGGTCTGTTGTCAAGACGACTTGACATATCGGAAAGAATAACGATATTTTGATACGTTAGATATTTGTTTTGTGATTCTGAACCGCAAGAGGCAAATAAGAGTAACGCCAAACAACTGGTTATAATATTTTTCATCTCAGGTGTTTAATTATTTGTTTGTCACTTGTTCAATTTCTCGCACTCGATTGGAAACTTCATCGGTGGCATAATATTCTGGAAGATATTCTATAAACCCTGATTTATAGGCAGAAATAACACTGTCCAAGACCACATCTGTGAAAATTTTGCCACTAATTACTCTTGCGTTGAAGTCGTCAAATATTGATTTTATTTGTTTTTGCAACTCTGCATATCTACTTTCAATTTGATTCTGTACATTTTTTATTTCAGTTTCCAAACCAGTAATTTTAGCTTTACATTCTGTTATAGCATCTTCCTTTTCTTTTACTTTGTTGCTAATAGATTCTTTGTCAGAATTGAGTTCTATCATTTCTTCGTCCAACACTTGGATTTTCTTCGCTTTTTCGGCATCTACAAGTTCTCTTTTAGAATTTTTGTATGCACTCGTTATGTTTTCAATTAAATAATGTGTAATAATTAGAGGCACCATACCAAACATAAAAATCATCCAAAACTCTCCATGCTTAACAACTTCCCAAATGGCAAGTTGAGATTCTTTACCTACTAATAAACACTTCATTTCGTCTGTATTGATTGCTATCATTCCTGCAACAATTACATCGAATATCAACAACCCAACCCAAAATAAAAGATTGTTCAACGATTTTCTTTCACTGCCAAGCAACTTTATATTAGATAGTAGAATTGGGAAAAGAAAGAAAATCATTCCTATAAATCCGAATAATGCCCCTTGCTGTCTAAATATTTTAATGATAGCATTTGCATCAACAAGTTTAGGTAATCCAGGGTTTACGCCTGCTTCTAAAGATTTGCGTATTACATCACTTTCAAATAGCATTTTATACAATGCAGACGCAAAAAACACTAATAAATAACAAGCAAAAATGAATAAGAAAAAGGAAATTAAAATATTACCCGCAGTCCAAAACTTTTTTACAACGAATGATTGTTCTAAAGCCTTTCTTTCAAGTTTATTCTTCTCAATTTCTTTATTGATTTGTAATAATCCTTTTTCACCTGTGTTTTGATTTCCCGATTCTAAAATTGATTTCTCTTGTTGTATGCCTGAAATTTTATCGGTTGTTTGACGTTTTTCTAATTCGCTATCTTTCTTAGCAACCGCAATTTTCTCTTGTTTCTCTGCATCCAAATTTGTTTTCGTGCTTTCAAAAGCGTTTGAAATATTAGAAGTCAAAACACTTTTCTTGTTGCTCAAACTTTCATCGGTTGTAAATGCTTTAATTTCTTCTTCTATATTGCTGTATTCTGTTCTGAAAATATCAATACTGCCTTGGCATTTCTTTGATGTTTCATAGCCTTGTCTTTTGTATTCTTCAGTGTTGATTTGTGCTGAAGAGTATAGAAGATTGTGTAATTGTTGTGAGAAAGTATCAACAATATTTATTGCTTTAATTGGTTCAACTTTTACTTCGGGTATTTGTGTTGTTGTGTTCACGGCTATTTGGTTGTCAATGTTATATTTTAGTCGTTCAAATTCTGAAAAGAATTGGGAATAAGTTGAAGTGTCGTCTGAAACATGAATATTTTCAACGTTGTTGTTGCTTGCATTAATTGAATAATTGTAAGAGCCGTTAATTGTGATTTTGTTGTCGATAAGACAAAACTTATGATGCATTATTCCTCTTGCGTCACCTGTCTCAAAAGCGTGAACAATAATGTTTGCACCTTTAAGCATTAATTTCACTGTGTCATTTTGGATATTTGATGAAAGGATAATGTCAACTAACACATTTCTATTTTTTGCCCCAACGATTGCCATTGCAATTTCTCTGTCTGTAAAGTATGCCATTGCAAGGTAAATGCTTTGAGAAGCATTATTGATTTCAGAAAGAATCCGTTGCTTTATTTCTGTTCCGTTGGTTATGATGTCGTTCATATTTTTCTTTTTTTTCTGTTTTGTCTGTTCGTTTTATGCACTCCGTTTCAAGTTAGCACTGTCCCCACGGGTTGCAGGTAACGTTTTGCAGCTACCCGAAGGGCGGGCGATTCACCACAAATGTTGATTAAAAGTACAAAAGTTTCATTCACCACAAATCTGTCTTTAAAGCACAAAACCCCGCCTTTTGGGTAGGTGCTGTTATGCACTGGGCTTTTTTCAGATTTCTCTTGTCTCAATGATTTTTGCATTAGCTCCTGTTCCCTTTATTTTGCTTAAATATTTATTTTCAAGTTTGTCTTGGTAGATTATATCTATTTCGTAATCACAATCCTTAATGTGTTTGTTTTCTTTTTGTCGTCCGAATATATATCTTCTTTGTCCTTTATCTAAATCATAAGGTAATGATAGGCTATGTAGAATAATGTCGTGCGCAGTTAAATTGAACTCTAAAAGTTTAGCATCTTCTCCTTTATTGTTCAAATCAATTTTTAATTCGCCTTCAAATCCTTTATATCCTACACCATTTAGCCAAAGATTTGGTTTTACACTCAATTTTAATTTTTTCTCTTCGATATCTTTTAATTGCCTTAATGCTTCGTCATCTTGTTCTTTTAATATTGATGTATTTCTAAATATTTCAACTTGCTGCGCAATCAAGTCATTTTGCAATTTCATTGTCTCGTTTTGGGCTTCTAAAATTGTAGCTATTCCTGTAAGTTTGTCTATTTGTGTTTGTTTGTCTTTGTCTCTGCGGAACAGAAAGACAAACGCACCAAAGGTAGCTAGTGAACCAATTGCGCCAATAATTTGGAAAATAATGTTAATCATGTTGCATTCCATCGTTTCTAATATGTTTTAATAAGACATATATAGTTCTTAATTATTTTGGCCTTGTCCTTCAACGGCATATCCTTAAGTATGTTTTTTCCATCTAATCTAACTGATTTAGTTAAAACCTTTAGATACTCTGTTTTTACAGCATAATTTACATTTTGTGGAATATTACCTTTGTATTTTGCCATGAATATTGAGTTTAATGAACTTGTTGTAATTCCCACAATATTCCCTTTACTATTAAAGAGTGCTCCGCCACTGTTACCTGGTTGGATTGGAACAGAAATCTGCATACAAGTATTATCATTATCTATCCCTGATAATGAATTAATAATGCCTGTTGTAAGTTTTGATTCTGTGCCCATAATGTCTGGTTGTGGATATCCAATAGTAAATACGTCTTCTCCTACTTCATAATCATCAGATAATTCATATGGCAGATAAGTCAATTTTTTGAATGTACTATCGGTGATTTTTAAGATGGCAATATCATTTGTTTTATCTAACAAAAACACACTCACTTTGTATGTTTTTATTCCTTCGTCAGAAGGAAAAACAACTTCAATTTCTTTTGCTTCATCTATTACGTGATAATTTGTTGCAATAAAACCATCAGTATTTACAATAAAACCTGTTCCAGAACCAACTTGCTCTTTTTTACCATTAACTTCTATTCCTTTAGGTTTTTCACCTTTCGCAACTGTTCCATCAAGATAGACACCGTAAAAATTAAAATTACCTTGGTCGTCCGCATTGCCTTCAATTATGTCTATTTTCTTTATGTCTTTGTCTATTGAACTAAAAATTAATGTAAAATCAACTATTTCATTATATGAACGCATTGTGTATTTTTTGGGTGCAAACGGAATATTTTTTACGCTTACTAATTCCGCAATTCTTTTTCCATATTGATCAGAAATGTAATACGCTTTCTTGTCGCCCGGTTTATAGGTTCGTATCCAACCCGCTCCTAATGAATTAACATACCTTATATTAACTACAGTATAGTCGTTTGAAATTTCTATGCTTTTTATAAGCAAAGATTGAACGTGAGAATTTGTCTCAACATAAGGTAATTCAATTGTCCTTTGAGCAAAAGTCAATAAGGGTAAAATTGTTGCAATTAGAATGGCGATTTGCATTTTTATTTTCATAGTCATAGTGTTGTGTGTTTTTATGTTGGGTGTCTTTTTAGCCTTGTGCATAACTTACTTATGGGCGCCATATCCTCACCCCCTCTACGCACATGCTGTTGTATTGGGGTGATACAGTTGCGCCTTTGTGTCGCTAAAGAAAATGCAAAAATATCAAAGATCATCAAACGGACTCCGAATTTGTTCCAAGGCCCGCGTACTGACATGTGTGTAGATTTCCGTTGTCCGTGAGCTTTTGTGCCCAAGCAACTCCTGAATGTATCGCAAGTCCGTGCCTGCCTCAAGCAAGTGGGTTGCGTAGCTATGACGAAGCCAATGTAAACTGGCTTTGGGGTTCACCCCAGCCCTAGCGCAGGCCTGCTTCATGACGTTCTGTAGACTGCGCTCACTGTACTGCACTCCAATCCTCTCCCCCTCAAACAACCACACCTCTGGCCGGTGCCCTTTGTAATACTCACGCAGCATCGTCAACACCTTAACACTCAATGGAATCATGCGGTCTTTGGCGCCCTTGCCACCCCGTACCCACAGCACCTTGCGCTCGCCGTCTATATCGCCTAATCTCAAGGCCAACAGCTCGCCTCGCCGCAATCCGCACGCATAGATCAAACTCAACATCGAGCGGTGTTTTGCATTTACTGTCTGTTCCAACAGACGCTTCACCTCCTCCTTGCTCAACACATTCGGAAGGCGGTGTTCAGCCCGAGGTCGAGGAAGTTGATCCGGCAAGATGCTCTGGATCCCATTCACCTTCAAAAACAGCTTCAGCGCATTCACCACCTGGTTCTGAAAGGAAGCCGACAAACCCCGACGTAAAATACACTCCGTGTTGTACCGGATTACATCCTCCTGAACCCAGTCCACAATGGGCCTTCCCTCCTGGAACAACAGAAATTGATGCAGCGTCTCCCCATACACCCGAACCGTATTGTCGCTGTAGCGCTTGCTGCGCATCCAATCAACCCATCGCTTTCGTTCGCGTTCGTAGGCCTCTTCTACCAAAGATGTTCTCGCGATATGACCCAAAAAAACCTCCGCTTTTTGCACATTAACCTCTGCCTCCCCCTTAAAAACAGCGCAAACCCGGTGCAGCGAATCCGCCGTAGCAGCCAACAGCCACGCCCGAATCCTTCGATCCCACCGCGCCCCGGGAATCGTCCGAACCAAGGCAATAAAACCGACATGATACGGGAAGCGAACACACAAATAAGCATCGCCCCTGACCCAAATCCCATCGACCCACAGCTTTTCCATATCCCCACAAAAGGACCTTCAATTTGATTCAAAACTGCCAGAGCAAACGCGACCCCAACCCTTGATCTTTTAGAAATTATCAACGAGAAGCGACGGAATCCGCACCCCCCAACAAAAAAGCCCCCCATTCGGGAGGCTTTGGATGGTCGAGAAAAGAACACCGTTTACTCGCGGATCAGGCGAAGGGTGTGTTGTTCGCCGTTGACCTGGGCTTGGATCATATAGATGCCGCGGGCGTAGGCGGAAAGGTCGAAGGAGATCGAACCCTCGGTTGCGGTGCGGCGGTCGAGGATGCGGCCGCTGAGGTCGAGGAGGAGGGCTTGGCTACCCTCGGGGAGCTCGACGTAGACCAGACCTGAGGTCGGGTTGGGATAGACCGAAACGGCAGCGATGGACTCGGCATCGAGGACGGCTTCAGAAGGCATATCCTTGCAGACAGCGCCCGCATTGTAGCCACGGGCAATCGGACAAGCCGGAGCCGAAGTAACGAGAGAACCCATTTCGTCGACTTCCACAATCACCGAGAACTCGTAGTTCGCATTGCACAGTCCGAGCCCCGTAAAGTCGATCGAAGACGTCAAATTGGTCGTAGCCGTACCCACCAGCGTAGACCAAGAAGTCGAACCCCGCGAACGGAAGGCCGGGAGATACCCAATCACCGTGGACCCCATCGGAAGTGTGGGCGCAGTCCAGTTCAGGACAAACACCTGAGGACCGTTCTTTTGGACACTCGTCAAGGTCACCGCATAAGCCGCAGCCGGATTGGCCATCACATCAATCGTATCGCTCACCATACAGCCCTGGGCATCCGTAACGGTCACCCAATAGGTACCCGGCATCATCGCAACGCGCTTGGTCGAAGCCCCCGTGCTCCACAGAATCGTCTGGGCACCCGAACCCCCTGTGTAGTCGGCCGTAAGCTCGAACAAATCCGAAGGGCATTCTGCGGGCATCGAAATGACCGCATTGAGCACCATCGGCTTGCTGCACAGCGTCGTGAAGCTCTTCACATCACCATAGGCCGTGCCATTGGCCGTTACCGCATAAGCGCGGAAATAGTAGGTCGTATTCGGATCCAAACCGCCCATATTGCGGTCAAACGCCCCATACGAAGCACCCGCCACCAACACAGAGTCGTCCATGGTCGGCATCGGGTTCGCGCCGAACACAAAACCCCGCTCGATCAAACCGCCCCCGCAACCCGGAGCCACATACCCATTCAAACGCGCGCTCTTGGCACCCACCAAGGTCGCGTCGAGCGTAGCAGCCACCGAATCCAAGCACGTACGAACGCGGAAAATGCTCAGCGTACCGCTCAACTCGTTCGCCACCACGATATAGGTCAACCCATCGGGGCTCTGCGAAGCCGGAATCACATTCACGCTTTCGGCCCCATTGTCGCCCGCATAGGCATTCACATCGCGGGTATTCAAATAGTCCTCAAACTGAGGCGCAGCCGGATTGTCCAAATTGTAGGCCATCAAGCCCCCCGTGCGCTCGAGGCACACAAAGGCATACGGCTTGCCATTGATCGTTGAAACGGCCACCCCTTCGGGCTCAGGACCCTTGGCGCGGCTGCGGCTCTTGAACGTATTGTTCTCGTTGTCGGCATTGAACAAGCCCGCATAGACCGGATCGACCGAGGTGATTTGCTCGAACTCGCTGCCGCTGTCGAACACCAAAGCCCCGGTTTGCGCATTCCATACGCTGAACGAACGCGAACCCACGCTGTAGAGCTCGTCGTAGTCGCCGTCGTTGTCGATATCGCCATGCTGATTGCTGATCCGGAAACGACCCAAGTTGTGCTCTTCCTTCAAGACCGCTGCATGCGGGAACACCATCGGGTCGAGGACCGTACCATTGGCGCCCACCGTAGTGCGCTCGTTGATGGCCGAATACTCGCGCTCGTCGCCCTCGTTGGCCGTAATCAAATACGACACCCCACCCTGCTCAAACGCCGCGATGGCATCGGGAATGTAGAACGACTTGATGGGCCACTGGGCCAAAAGCACCGACAGACTGCGGTCGGAAGCGTCGAAGCCATTGCCCGCCGCGCTCATGTCTTTGGTGCCCATCGGGAACAAATTCGTGCAGGTCTTGCTCGCCACATCGAACACCGCAATGGTGTTGTTTTCCTGAAGCGTCACCCAAGCCGTTGTTCCATCGGCGCTGATCGCGATGTATTCTGGCTCGAAGTTCTGCGACAGCGTGCCGATGTTCGAAGCCTTGCGGACTCCGGCAGCCACCAGAGCCGCTTCGTTCGCATTGAACGAGGTAAAGTCGACCGTCGTAACCTGCGCCTGGGTGATGTTGGCCACCACCTCGATAAAGCTCACCGAACCCTCGGGGTCTACGCTCCAGTTGTCGTTCGGCTGGCCTTCGTTGGCGGTCATAATAAAGCTGCCATCGGGGCTGTAGGTGATCATGTCGGGCAGAGAACCCACCGTAACCTGGCTTTGGAACACCCCGTTTTCGTCAAAAAAGACCACCGAACCGGGCATTTGCTCGTTCGCATTCGGGCTGGCCACGGCCACGCGACCACTGCGCACGGCCACGCTCGTAATACCTCCGTAGGGCGCCATATTCACGGTGCCGACGGTTACAGGAGCCGCGGGATTCGAAAAATCAATGATATCGAGGCGATCTTGGATTGCGCTGGTGGCATACAGTTTCTGCGTACTGGGGTCGTAGGCCGAAATCTCGGTCGAGCTGCCCGTGGCCGAAGGATCGAAACTACCGACGTGCTCGAGCGTCAAATTACCCGCTCCGGCCGGAGCCATGCGGTCGTTGTCGACAATAAACACTGTGTAGTTGGCCGAACCCTGAAGCGTATAACCGCTCACATTGCTCACCTTGAAAAAGAGGTACTCGTCGTCTTCAACCGAGTTATCGTCGGTGATGGGGACGTTGACGGTAACAATATTGCTGTTGCCCGGAATGGTGATGGTCTGGGTCGTGAAACCATGGTCCGCGCTGTTGGCGCTGCTCTGGGCAACCACTTCGAGGTCAAAGCTGCCCGCGGCGGGATTGTTCAGATTGAAGACCAACTGCGCCATGCCAACCCCTTCGTTGACCGTCTGGAAGCGATTCGCGTAGGCCATCGTGCTCGAGAAGGTAAAGTTGAAGGTGTAGGGCGCGAACATGGGCGTAGCGCTGCTGCTCAGAATGCCGCTAACGGTCACACTGTTGCTCGAACCCTGCGCAAAGCCGGGCGCATAGGTCAACACGACGGTATCGTTGGCCGAACCATTGTTGGTCACCACCGCAGACTGAATTCCGGCAATACCGGTATAGTTGGCGGTGTTCTGGGCCGACATCGGATCGAGGTCGCTGTTGAAGACCAGGCGAATTTGGGTCGCATTGAGTACCGTAGCGCTGCTGACGGCCACAGGGCCGGGGAAGCTATAGCTCGGCCAGGTTTGGGGAGGCGTATTCGAACCCACGCCCACCCAATTGGCGGGATTTAGAATCTGGGACTTGAGATTCGGACCGCTTTGAGGACCGTTGTAGTAGGCATTGACCGTATTGCCGCCGGTGTTGCCTGGCGCCATCGACAAGTTGATCGAGCTGACCCCATCGGCCAAGGTGGCGGGGATTTTCGAGAAGCTCCCGCTGCAGCTGGTGTTCGAACCGATCCAGGCATTGCTGCTCAGAGCGGTGATGTGGGTCGGATTGGCGGGGGTACCCGCGTAGACGATAAACTGATCGCCTCCCGAACTCAGTCCGAATGCGGAACCCGAAATGCTGCCCACGCTGGCCGTGGGAACGTCGTTTTGGATGTAGATCACCGTGCCTGCGGGAACGCCTCCCAGGGGAGCCGTCCAAGTGAGTCCGCCCGCGCACTGAGCCTGGGCGTTGTCGGTGTATTTGGCATCGGCCATATTAATCAGCGTACCGGGCAAAATGTTGACCAAGGTGAGCAGGGCCACTTGGTCTTCGGTCGAGGTCGCGTTCATGCGGTAGGCCACGGGGACGAGGTCGCCGGGCTGGAAGATCGTTTGGAGTGCGATGGTGGAAAAGCTCGAGGCCGTTCCATTGGGAAGGGCGTTGCCCGCTGCATCTTCGATGGCACCATCGACCACGCCGATCCAATAGGTTTGGCTGTTCATCAAAGCCGCGTTGGGGGCGATGCTCACTACGTTGCCGCTGATCGTCGCATCAAAGGGCACCATGGCACCCATGGCGTTGTTGAGGCGCAGTTCGAAGGCCGCGTCGATGTTGGTATTGGTTACGGCGATACCGCCTGCCAAAACGATGGGTTCGTTGAAGGTGACGGTGGGTACGAGGTTGACCGGCTGATTGGTGGCCGCGTTGATCGGGCTAAACACCGCTACGGGGGCAATCACATCCAAACCGCTGGGGATGGCGTCGACGGTAAGGTTGTCGAAGCGGTTGTTGCCGACCGTTCCGCCACCGCCCTGGGCGAACGACACTTCCAATCCGAAATCCGAATTGTTGTCGGCTCCAGCGATGCCCGAAAAATCAAGTTCGATCAAAGTGGGGTTGCCGTTGTTCGGGGCGATGGTGTCGAAGGCTATATAGGTGCTGCCATCGAGCGTATACGCCCAATACTGTACACCGGCTCCCGAACCTGAACGGCGGGTAGCAAAGCGAACCACGGGATCGGAATGACCCGTGGTGGGCAGGGCAAAGCGGAGTTTGCCCCCGATGGGATCGTTGAATCGCAGATGCGTACCGGCCGCATCGCCATTGCGGGCGTTAAAGTTGCTTACGTCAAAGCCCTGTCCGGTTCCATTCGCAAAGTCAATCGTGCTGATGCCTCCGGCTACGTGCGAAATGGCCGCCCCCCCTACGCTCGAAAAGCTCGGGGTAACCAATGCGCCCAAAGAGGCGTTGTCGTTGAAGTTCCAATAGTGCACCAAGGTGGGGGGCACATAGGCATCGGCATCGAGGGTCAGGTTGTCGATGCGGTTGGTCCCGGCGGTTCCACCCGCGCCTTGTACATAGGCGATTTGCAGGACGAAATCGGGGTTGTTCTGAGCCGCGGCTACCCCGTTAAAATCAAGGGTTTGAAGCGTGGGATTGCCCGAAATCGGGTTGATGGTGGAAAAGTAGGTAAAGGTGGCCCCTCCGTCGTCGGAAATCGAGCAGACCATATCGCCCGCTCCGCTGTTGGAGCGACGGGTCGACATCGTTATTACTGGGTTCTGGAAGCCCGTGGTGGGCAAATAGAACCAAAGAGTGTCGCCTGCCGCGTCGTCGAGGCGAAGGTGGGTTCCAAAGGCATCGCCATTGCGGGCGTTGAGGTTGTTGTCGTATCCGTTGGAGGTACCGCTCAGGTTGATGACGGCACCGGCCGAGGGCACAATCGACGCACC
>Ga0247843_1008770_pt1 | contig 11602 bp, 11 predicted proteins | sample LaCruzMarch2017__FD_192420 | JGI IMG/M metagenome (GOLD analysis project Ga0247843, IMG submission 192420) | Freshwater microbial communities from meromictic Lake La Cruz, Castile-La Mancha, Spain - LaCruzMarch2017_8m | ecosystem: Environmental > Aquatic > Freshwater > Lake | place: Spain...
TTGAGCGCCTGTTCGATGACCTTCTCGAGACGGCGCCGAACAAGATCGAAGCCGCGCGGCTTGCTGCTGCACGGGCCAACTGCGTCGTGTTGATCAAGGGGGCGGACACAGTCATCGCCTCGCCCAGCGGCCATGTCATCGTCAACACGCATGCGACGCGCTGGCTGGCCACAGCCGGCTCCGGTGATGTGCTGGCCGGCATCATGGCCGGCTTCATGGCACAGGGCGTCGACACCTTCCTCGCCGCCGCCATGGCCGCCTGGATCCATGGTGAAGCCGGTCGCCGGGTAGGGGCAGGGTTGATCGCTGAAGACCTCGAACAGCAGCTGCCGGATATCCTCAGTGCGCTGCACGGCGAACCTGGCTGACCGGAACGGCTGGCAACGTGCCGGTTTAGGGCGGAATTAACCAAGCGGCGCGCTAGAAAGCTGGCCTGCTTGTTGCTTTGCCTGGGCCTGATGGGCGCGATCATCGGGCCGGGCGAGCGAAGGGAGTTTCGAATTGGCCGCAATTGAAACCGATACTTCGCGCTCCGGCGAAATCGCGGCGCTCACAAGCCTCCGCGATGACATCGGCGGCACGGGCACCTCCGGCCGCGTTTACCTCGATTTCGACCACACTGTTTTCCTTTGGAACTCCACCGAGGCCTTCCTGAACGAGGCTCGTCCTTCCGGGCTGATGGCGCCGCTCTTGAAAGTGGTTTCCGGTTTCGTGCCTTGGAACTTTATCGGCAAGAACGGTTGCTTTGTCTGGCGCGATGCCGTGCGGATCCTGTTGGTATTGCTGCTGACGCCATGGACCGCTGGCCGGTTCCGCCGCGCCGCGCCGGAAATCTACGCGCAGGGGCGCAACCTGCTGCTCGAAGATGCGGTCAAGGGGATTGATCCGGCCCGTATCGTGATCGTGAGTTTCGGGGTGGACTGGATCATCCGCGCCCTGCTGAAAGGCTCGGCTCTTGAGCGCGCCGCAATTGTCGCGCCGGGGCTGCTGTCACAGCCGGGCGCCAGATCGCGCGGCAAGATCGCGCTGCTCCGGAAAGCAGGCTACGAGATCAATCCTGATACGGACATTGTCGTCACCGACTCGGCCAGGGACGACGCCGACCTTCTGCAGGCAACCCGGCACGGCCATGTCATCCGCTGGCCGGCAGAGATCACGACGCCAGCGCTCGCCAATGCCTACTTCCCGTTCTTCTACACCGCGAAGATCAAGCGCACCCCCGGCTTCCTGATCAAGCAGATCTTCCTCGAGGAGCTGCCCGTCCTGCTGCTGATGTTCGCTGTACTGTCAGGTCCGTATGTCCTGCACCTCCTCGCGTGTCTCACGCTCATGTTCATCGCCTACATGCTCGTCTACGAGATCGGCTATGCCGAGAACGACCGTGTCGGCGAACGCAAGGAAGCCCAGCCAAAGCTCTCCGGCAGCTTCTACAAGTATCGGGACTTCCGCCTCGAGCCCGACGCCTGGATCTGGGCAGCGCTCATCTCCTTCGGCGCCTTCGCGCTCATGCCTTCAGGCCTGCAGCAAGCAATGCTGGCGAACCTGCATCTCGAAACGCTTGCGCCCGCCGGCTGGTCAGCCGCGCTGCTGGCCACGCTCTGGATGGCCTTCCTCTTCGTCTCGCGGCTCGTGTTCGGTCTCTTCAATCATGCGCCGCTGGCCTGGCGGGTCTTCGCCTACCTGCCGCTGCATGTGACGAAGTATTTCGGGCCGCTGCTCTTCTTCCCGATCCATCCGGCCGGTGTTGCGCTGGGCTGCGCCCAGATCGTGCGCACCTGGTCTATGTACGCCATCCGCCGCGCCGGGGGGAACGAGCACGTCCTGTCGAGCCAGATGGTGCGCCTTGCCTTCCTGACGATGTTCTCTGGCGTGGTCCTCAGCCAGTCGGACCTCAGCCGTGACCAGTTGATCCTTCTCGCTCTGGCGTTCGGCTTCTGCATCGTCCGGGCGCTGCCCGAAATCCGCAAGAAGATGTTCGGGAAAGCCGCCGGTCTCGGCCCGGTCCAATAGGCCCGGAAATGGTGCGGATGAGAGGACTCGAACCTCCACACCTTGCGGCGCTGGAACCTAAATCCAGTGCGTCTACCAATTCCGCCACATCCGCACGTCGCCGCCTCATACGCGAGGTGGTGTGGCCCCGCAATCGTCACCAAGATCAAACCTCTCCAAAAGTCGAAAATCACATAGCCGAGGGATCATCTCGGCGGACAGAAGGCTTCCAGAATCGCCGCAAGCGCTTCAGAGCGTCAAGTCGATTGAGTGAGTCAAATTGATTCCTGTTTGTTCCACCGCCGCCAAGGCAAACGACAACTCCCAGCGACTTGGGTTGGCACCGTTTTCAACGAAGTTTCAAGTCGTCCGTACCGTCGCCCATGATGAGGCGAAGTTCTTCCAGGGCTGTCTCTAAAAAATTCGGATCAATCTTGGGCATGTAGGATCCGCTGTGACCGACATTAACATAGGGTACAAATTCTGACCTTGACGCATTGCGCAGCCATAAAGCCCCGCGATTTGCAGCAGGGATTTCGAGGATGCTCAACTCAACATCGGTGCCTTCAGCGCCAAACTTGTCTTCTATAAAGATAATTGCAGCGTACAGATTATCGACGATCGTGCCGCGCGTCAGTTGGCTGAACTCGGGCTTTTCGCTCGTTGCGACGCTCACATCCGCAAACGCAGGCGGGCCACCTTCGCTTAGCACCAGTGAACGCCAACCAACTGGATGCAGACCATCTAAGGATTTTTTTCGTAGGAAGGTTTCTGCCTCTACTGAGTATATGGGGATTGCCTCTACCAGCCCGATTTTTCCATACTCAGCCGTTGCGCCGCCGAGTGTCTTCGCCGTGGGGGCTAGTGCAGCCAAGTTTTCAACTGCAGTCTGAAGTAATTCGTCCGTATTCGGTGGCGCGGCCGGAACAACTTTTATGGTCATAACTAAGCTCCCCATGCTTCTGGGTACGGATTCAAAATCATACCACCTGCTGCGTCGTCTGTCCTGCCTTGGGCAGCAGGATGGAGGATAAAGTATGTGTGAGTCCAGGCACCCGACCCACGATAGGATTTTCGGAAGATGCCGTAAGGGACAACGGATTTGCCGTAAATCGGGTCATCGACATAAAGGTATTGGACGCCCTGCGCATCGACCAAGTATCCATGGATTGCAAGGAAATGCCCACCGCCACCCCTCCATCCCACTCGCAAACACACTGGCAAGCCGCCATCTATTTCTGTTGCAGCCGAGGCGAAAGGTTCATCCTGACCCGTCATGAGGCGGAGCACACCTACGACAGTTAATGCATTATCCAGGTACCAAGGCTTATTGCAGGAGGTGCTCGCAGCCGCTGGCATGCAACAGTTGTTGAGACGCAGGCACACGTTGGCGATGCCGCATTGCGTCCATTTCGCAACGGTATTCAGATAGTCATAGACACTGTGGGAGGTTGCCGCCCAACACCAATTAGTCTGTTCTTGCGGGTGCATCACGAATGGCAATACGCGTGACAATATCGTCGGCCGGCCGCCCAACGAAGAAGCAGATTTGGCAGTGCTGGGCTTGTTGGGCGTCGATAGAATTTTCGTTTTTAGGAAGCGGGGAGTTTTCATGTCCGATCCTCGCGATACTCAGAAAATTTTCGCTGTTTAGAGCCAACGGGTCAGGAAACTTCTCCGCTCGGCCGCGCCACCTAATGCGTCAACCGGACCGGTGGTGACGGCCGCAACAGAGTTCATACCGACGGCCGTCAGATATATCAGGCATCCATTGACGAGCCCGAGGATCCAATCAAGCAGCCTTGGTTCAGAGGCTTGGGTTAAGAAGAGAAACGCGCCCAATACGAGGGCAACGGCCAAACTGATCCAGCGGACATTTCGATTGAGAACATGCTGGATTGCGCCGCCGACCACGAAGGTTGCGCTTGAGGCGCCGCCCAATGACAACATATCTGCCCAAGTGATGAAATCCTGCGGGAGTTCCTGCATCGCAGGTTTTCCTTCTGTCGTTCAAAGTCTAACCGCAGGCCTTCAAGTTTGCCTCGATCGTAGTGACCACAGCGTTTAGCGTGGCAACATCCTCAGCTGTTGGCGCGGCGCCCCCAGTAGCTTCGGTCGGTTCCGCATTTTCTTCCTGCGCCGTCTTCTGACCTGCGGTCTTGATTATTTTTGCGAACTGCTCATCCGAGATCAGGGCGGCTGTAGTGGCCTGCAGATATCCACCGTGAATTGCGGTGTATTTCGTCATGACAACCGTTTTGAGATTTTCATATCGCTGAACGGCCGCTTGCTGCGTCGGGTCAACGCTGGATTTCAAGTTGAAGTATGCGCTGAGTGCTTCCGGGCTCTGTGAACCGCTGGCTGCGCTTATGGTGCAGGTTATCTTTGAGATGGCGCTGCTCCAGCTTTCTACACCTCCCGGGTTCACGATCGGGTCGAGACGTAAAAGGGTTTGGCCTGTAAGCGCGCCGGCAAAAATAGAATCTGCATGTGCATCGAGCGCTGACGCGGCGGTGACATACGTCGAGGCCACCAATACACCGAGGTTGATCAGGTTGCGCCGCTTTCTGAATTGAGCGCCCTGTTCATTGTAGGCGAGGATCAATTGCTGACCAACCAGCATCGTCGAGCCGACAGATTCGGGCTGAGTGTTCAGAAGCCTCGTAAACTGGTCGAGGCTACTACCTGCAAGCGGTTGCCCCACACCGGCCGGTCCTGAGGCGCATCCCGTGAGCAAAAGAGCACAGGCCAATACAACAGCTTTCATGTTTTTATCCCCCATCACGTGATGATTCATATATTCGCTAGGGGTGAATTTCAAGCAATTTTAGAACGATTGATGCGCGCGCCGTATGAGGCGCTCGTCCCATCTTGCGGCTAAATGATTGTCAGCTGAAGAATTTTTGAAGTCCTGCAAGTTTCAGCTAGATCGTCTTAGACCCCTGAGCTTGGGCAGTCAGTGTAGCCTTGACCTCAGTGTGCCTTGACCACGGAGAAAGCAGCGTCTCAGAAAGAGTTGGCATGGGGAAAATCAATGCGCGATTGGCTTCATGTCGTTCGCCTGGAAACCCGCACATGTCGCGTGGACAGGGCGTTTCGCCTATGACATAAGCCGCCGCTTCAGGCAGGATTCAGCGTATCCGGGGCCCTTAAGAGGCACCCCCGGCTGCGCTTTCATTGACGAAAGACGAGGACATGGAAGTCACTCAGACCAAGGCAGAAGGTCTCAGCCGCACATTCGCGGTCAAGGTTAGCGCCACCGAACTTCAGGCAAAGCTCGCCCAGCGGATCGAAGAGATCCGCCCGACGATGCGCCTCAAGGGTTTCCGCCCGGGCAAGGTTCCGGCGGCGCACGTGCGCAAGATGTATGGCCGCGACCTGATGGGCGAAGTCATCGACAAGCTGGTCAACGAAACGAACCAGAAGGCCCTGCAGGACAGCGCCCTGCGCCCCGCCGGCCAGCTGGACGTCAAGATGGACGGCGACATCGAGAAAGTCGTCAAGGGCGAGGCAGACCTCTCCTACCAGGTCAATGTCGACGTGATGCCCGAGTTCACCCCGGTTGATCCCGCGATCCTGACCATCACGCGCCCGGTCGCAGAGGTCTCTGAAGAGCAGATCACCGAATCCCTCACGCGTATCGCCGAGCAGAACACCCAGTATGAGCCCCGCGATGAGGGTGCCGTTGCCGAGAACGGCGACGCCGTCGTCATCGACTTCGTGGGCAAGATCGACGGCGTGCCGTTCGATGGTGGCGCTGCCGAGCAGCAATCGGTCGTGATCGGTTCCAACCGCTTCATCCCGGGCTTCGAAGAGCAGCTCCTTGGCGTGAAGGCTGGCGACGACACCGAGCTGAACGTCTCTTTCCCGGAAAACTACCAGGCCGCCAACCTCGCTGGCAAAGCCGCCGTGTTCGAAGTGAAAGTCCACGAAGTGCGCGCCCCGAAGAAGGCCGAGCTGGACGAAGACTTCGCCAAGGGCCTCGGCCTTGAAAGCCTTGAGCAGTTGCGCGGTCTGATCAAGGACCAGATCACCGCCGAGCATTCGAACGCCTCGCGGACGAAAGCCAAGCGTGACCTGCTCGACAAGCTCGACGCGGCCCACGACTTCGACCTGCCGCCCGGCATGGTCAATCAGGAGTTCGAGCAGATCTGGCAACAGCTGCAGCGCGAAATGGATGCCGGCCGCGTGACGGACGAAGAAAAATCCAAATCTGAAGACGAGCTCAAAGCCGAGTATCGCAAGATCGCCGAGCGCCGCGTGCGTCTGGGCCTCGTGCTGGCAGAGATCGGCCGCGTCGCCGATGTCCGCATCACTGAGCAGGAAGTGAACCAGGCCCTCATCCGCGAAGCCCGCCAGTATCCGGGCCAGGAACGCGAAGTCGTCCAGTTCTTCCAGAAGAACCCGAACGCAATGGCCCAGCTGCGCGCACCGATCTACGAGGACAAGGTCGTCGATCACATCCTCTCGGTCGCCACGATCGAGGAGACCACCGTCTCCCGTGACGACCTTTTCAAGGAAGACGAAGCTTAAGCGTTGCTTTAATGCCACAATTTCGAAGCCGGCCGGACCTTTCCGGCCGGCTTTTTTATGTGCGGTTTTCGGCCTCGGCGCCGTTTGGTAAATCGATGTTAACCAGCGTCGCGCACCGTCCGGTCGTATTCGAATCTTAGGATAGATCCCGCCCATGACGGTCCAGAGCATCCGGCCACAGCTGACCGAAGACGACATCCTGCGCCTGATGCGCGGAGAGACGCCCGAGCAACGCGCTTCTGTTGCCCACCGGCTCTGCCGCCGCATCGCTCTCGACGTTCTTACGGACAGGGAAAAGGCTTTCGCCGAAGAGATCATCGCCATCCTGGCGGAAGATGCAGCCGATCTCGTCCGCCGCACGCTCGCTGTCACGCTCAGATCGTCGCCCATCCTGCCGCGTGAGGTCGCCCTCAAGCTCGCGAATGACATAGAGGCGGTCGCCATTCCGGTGCTTCAGGATTCGCCTGTGCTCACCGAAGAAGACCTCGTCGAGCTCGTGCTGGCCGTCTCCGCCGCCAAACAGGCCGCCATCGCCAGCCGCGAGTCCGTGTCGATCACGCTGACCGAAATCATCACCGAGCATGGCGCCGTCGAAGCCGTGCGGGCCCTGTCGACGAACAGCGGCGCAGAATGGTCCGACAAGGCCTTCGATGACACGATCCAGCGCTTTGGACGTGACGAGATTGTTCAGGCCGGACTGATCAAGCGCGACTTCATTCCGACGCACATCGCCGAGAAGATGGTCTCCCTTGTCTCCGGCGCCTTGTTCGACATTCTCGTCAACCGGCATGAGCTGCCTGCCCAGCTTGCCATCGACCTGGCAGCCAGCGCGCGCGAGCGCGCGACCATCGACCTCGTCGAGCAAGCGGGTCGCACCAATGACTTGCCGCGCTTTGTCTCGCAGCTGAATCTCAATGGCCGCCTGACCAACTCGCTGATCATGCGCGCGCTGTGCTGCGGCCAGATGCGCTTTGTCGAATATGCCTTGTCGGAACTCTCGGGCGTTGCCCACCAGCGCGTCTGGCTGATGATCCACGATGCCGGCCCGCTGGGCCTGCAGACTGTGTTCGACCGTGCCGGCCTGCCGCGCAAGATGCTGCCCGCCTTCAAGGCGGCGGTGAACGTCTTCCACGAAACCCAGCACGATGGCGGCCCGAACGACCGTGCACGCTTCCGTGCCCGGATGATCGAGCGCGTGCTGACGCAGTTCCAGGCCATTCCCAAGGACGACCTCGAATACCTGCTCGACAAGCTGGACTATTATTCGGAGATGGCGACCCGCGAAGAGGCCAGCGAAGGCATCGACGCAGCCTGAGTTCAGGCGTCTGCTTGCGGGGCAACACCGCCGTCGATACCGAGCGACTCCAGATAGTCGCCGTCGCGCCAGTTCGCATGATCAGCGACGACCAGCACGCCTGAGGACTTCGCGGCAAAAACCGTGTCGCAAAGCTCGTTGGAAGCCTCCAGTGCGTCGGCGTCCACGCGGATCGTGTCGATCAGTATACGGAAGCTTTCGCTGAGCGGCGTCTGCCAGGAATAGCGCATGTCGATGCCGACCCGGAAGCCGGCGCGGCGGAAGCGGGCAATGCGTGCAGTGCTGTCGGCCGGATCGCCTGCAAAGGCTGCATCCGAAAACATCAGGCAGAATTCCTGCTGGCAGAGCACAGTGCGGCGCACGGCGGCGTCGCAGGCAAGGGCAGAATCGGGATCGGCAAGCCCGGCCATGGGCGCAGCAACGAGAATGGGGCGGTGGGCGTGCCCGTGTGAATAGGCCGCACTCGCGATACGCTCCAGGCGCCCGGCAAGCCATTTAGCCGGGCTGGCGCTTGCGGCCTCGGCGGAAGCTGGCCCGAAGGCTGCGCGTTCCTCGAACTCGACCGGCTCGTCGGCGACCAGGCCCAGTGAGTCGCCCGAAATCAGATGCATGACTGGCTTGAACCGCACGGCAGGCGCCAGCGCATTCCGCACAAGTGTGGTGTTGGGACGGGGGAAGGGGCGCATCCGGTATTCCTTGTGGCGTCGCTTGACTGGCTCTTGCCTTCCCTAGCGGCTGGAGTTGAACATCACGCGCAGGCGACGGGTTCGTTTTCCCGGAAATTTTAAGGAATTTGGCCACCATGACTGAACGCGTCCCCTCCGAACCCCGGCTGTCGGCCACGATTCTGCTTTTGCGCGATGCAGCGCCGATGCCCGAAGTGTTGATGGTGAAGCGTCATTACGAGATCGATTTTGCTGCAGGTGCTCTCGTTTTTCCGGGCGGCAAGGCAGCAGGGCCAGACGCCAGCCCGGATTGGGATGACTGGACGGACGGCGATTTCGGCCCGGTCCAGCAAGATGCGCGCATCGCCGCGATCCGTGAAGCCTACGAAGAGTCCGGCCTGCTGATCGCCCGCCACCGCTCTGCCCGCGGCCCGGGCGCTGCCCTGGTCGGCGCCGACATTGCCGAGAAACTCGCGCCCCATCGCAGCGCCGTAGACCGGGGCGAGACGTCGTTCCTTGAACTCGCGAAAGAGCATGACCTCGTGCTGGCGCTCGATAGCCTCGTGCACTTCGGCCACTGGATCACCCCGGTCATGATGCCGAAGCGGTTCGATACCCACTTTTATGTCGCCCCGGCGCCAATCCACCAGATCGCCTCGCATGACGGCCGCGAAACGACAGACGCGGTCTGGCTGTCAGCCGACGAAGCGCTGCGTCAGGAGAGGGAAGGGCAGGCGACAATCATCTTCCCCACACGGATGAACCTGATCAAACTCGCTCGGGCCACATCTGTGAAAATGGCAATCGAGACATTCGGCGCAGAGCCGGTGGTCAGCGTCCTTCCGCACCCAGGAAAGACAGATGATGGCGCGCCTTGCCTCTTCATTCCGGAAGAGGCCGGCTATGGCCAGACGATGGAACTCCTGTCGAACGTGAAGGTCTGATCAGCTCGCGATGCGTGCGGCCACACGCCGCTCGAGTGCATCGCAGACCGCGTCTGCCACCGAATGGCTGGCATCGCCTTCCGGACCCGCAGCAATCGCCGCCCGGCAGGCTTCGACATGCAGGTTGATCAGCGGCGCGTTCTCGCCCGGCCGGGTCTGCGACAGCAGGGTGCACAGGGATTTGCTTAGTCGCGACACGGCCGGGAAGCCGTAAGAGGGCGCAGCGCCGGTAATATTGTGCGCCGCCGTGTAGAGGCGCCGGTAGTCTTCCGCCGTGGCTTCCGGCCTTTGCGCGTCGGACCAGGTCTCGCGCAGCGATTCTAGGTCGCGGCGCATCCAGGCTTCAAACTGTTCCGACAGGCTCTCGACGGCGCGCTCGGCATGCTCGCCCAGCGATTCTGTCTCTTCGATGAAGATCGGAGCAGAGGCCGCCATAGCCGGTGGCTTGGGCTTGATCACGCGCGAGATATCCGGCGGCGGAAGCGGCTGGCTGTTGCGGCGGCCACCGGTCACAGCAAGGTTGGCTTTCGAGATCAGTTTGCTCAGCATGTGTCAGGCCCTGTATTTGAGGTCTGAAGGTTAACCGCCAACGGTTAACAGTAAGCTGCTGGCGCGCGGAACTCCTTAAAAAGCAAACTGTTCCGTGAGGATGCGCTCGTCCAGCGCATGGCCCGGATCAAACAGCAGGGTCAGGCGCTTCGCGTGGTCCGCCTCGACCGAGACGCGCACGATGTCGCGCACTTCCTGATTGTCCGCAGATGCCGAAACCGGCCGCCGGTCGGGCGCCTGGATGTCGATATCGACCCGTGCATCATGGCGCAACAGAGCGCCGCGCCACCGCCGCGGCCGGAAAGCGCTCACCGGCGTCAGCGCCAGCAGGTTCGCCCCGATCGGCAGGATCGGCCCGTGCGCCGAAAGGTTATAGGCGGTCGAGCCGGCGGGTGTGGCCACCATGATCCCGTCGCAGACCAGTTCCTCCATCCGCGCCCGGCCATCCACTGCGATTCGCAGCCTTGCCGACTGGGCCGTCTGGCGCAGCAGGGAAACCTCGTTGATCGCCAGTGCCCGGTGCTCCTGCCCGTGAATGTCCACGGCAAACATCTTCAGGGGCGTCAGGCTCGCCCGTTCGGCGGCATCGATCCGCTCGACAAGGCCGTCCGCGCTGTACTCGTTCATCAGGAAGCCGATGGTCCCACGGTTCATCCCGTAGACCGGCTTGTTGTCGGCAAACCGCTTGCGCAGCGTGTCCAGCATTGCCCCGTCGCCGCCCAGCGCCACGATCACGTCGGCGTCTTCCTCGGGATGGTTGCCATACTTGGCCGCCAGCAGGGGCAGGGCCTGCTGGGCTTCCGGGCGTTTCGAGGCGAAAAAGGACAGTTTTACATCGGCCATGGCCGGCATGTGCAGGCGCTTTGAGGGGGGCGTCAAGGCGCCCCGCTTTCCGCCGCGTCCGAAGGTGACACGGGCGTCAGGATAATCTGGCGCCTCGGCCGGACTTCAGCTAAACTAAGGAGATCAAAGGGAGAAACGACAATGGCCGATGGCAACCCCAATATCGATATCCGCAGCGCCGTAAGCGAAGCTGAATGGAAGGCCAGGGTCGATCTCGCCGCCCTCTATCGCCTGACCGCCCTGTACGGCTGGGACGACATGATCTTCACCCACATCTCCCACCGGGTGCCGGGGCCTGAGCACCATTTCCTGATCAACCCTTATGGCTATTTCTTCGAGGAAATCACGGCCTCCTCGCTGGTGAAAGTCGATCTGGAAGGCAATATCGTCCAGGAGACCGACGCGATGATCAATCCGGCCGGTTTCACCATCCACTCGGCAATACACGCGGCACGCGAAGATGCGCACGTGGTCATGCACCTGCACACTGATCAGGGCGTGGCCGTGTCCTCGCAGAAGGAAGGCCTGATGCCGATCAGCCAGACGGCCATGATCGTGCGCGAAGACGTTGCCTATCACGACTATGAAGGCGTTGCGCTGGATCTGGACGAGCGTGAGCGCCTGGTGCGCGACCTCGGCCCCAAGAAGCACTCCATGCTGCTGCGAAACCACGGAACGCTCACCTGCGGCGAAACCGCCGCGATGACCTTCACCCGCATGTTCTTCCTCGAGCGGGCCTGCAAGATGCAGATCATGGCGCTCTC
>Ga0247843_1008773_pt1 | contig 11600 bp, 9 predicted proteins | sample LaCruzMarch2017__FD_192420 | JGI IMG/M metagenome (GOLD analysis project Ga0247843, IMG submission 192420) | Freshwater microbial communities from meromictic Lake La Cruz, Castile-La Mancha, Spain - LaCruzMarch2017_8m | ecosystem: Environmental > Aquatic > Freshwater > Lake | place: Spain...
TGCTTAAGTCCTTGAGATCTCTTCAGAACATCCAAGTCACGATCGAAGTACGCTTCATTCAATTGGAAGATACTTTCTACGAACGAATTGGTGTCGACTTTGATATGAACATCAACGATAAAGTCAATCGTCTCCGGCCAGAAAGTGGTGGACCTAGCGTTGCATTCGGCCTCGCTGGGGCAACCGGTCCAGCAGGGCCGGTGTATACCAATGACTTGGATTTTCATATCAATAATACCTTCAATGTCCTTCCACCGGCGGGACGTCCAGATGCAGGGGCAGGAACTACGGTCGGTCTTGCGATCTTGAGCGATCTAGAACTGTTCTTCTTCCTGGAAGCAGCTCAGGGAAATAGCCGTTCGAATGTACTTCAAGCTCCTAAGGTGACGATGTTCGATGGTCAGACTGCTTCCATCAACGACTTCGCTCAATGACCCGGTGGTGGGTGACTTCGCCGTCGCTCAACGACCTGTCATCGTGGTGTTGAACGAAGGCACACAGATGAACGTGCAATCGGTTGTCTCGAATGACAAGCGTTTTGTTCGATTGACTCTCGTGCCTCAGTTTACTCGACTTGAAGCCGCCGATCGTCAGTTCACATTCCAAGGAAAAAAGACTTCGAATACCGGTACAAGCGTCTTGAACAACGGCGTTACGACCGCTCTTCGCAACAATGAAGACACGCTCATCGAAGGCACCACGGTTCAGCAACCAACGGTTGGAACGACCAGTGTGACAACGACCGTTAGCGTACCAGACGGTGGCACCATTCTCCTGGGTGGTATCAAACGATTGCGTGAAGCTCGAACGGAACGTGGTACACCGATTCTGAGCAAGATTCCGTACCTCAACCGTTTGTTCAAAAACAGTGCGATCGGACGAGAAACCAATACGCTGATGATGACCGTGACACCGCGGATTATCATTCCTGAAGAAGAAGAAGAATTGCTTGGCGTAACGACCAACAGTCGACCTTAGTGCTAAGCTAAACTAAGAAAGTAGAAAAAACCCACGGCAAACACCGTGGGTTTTTTCGTTGGTAGACCGCATGGCGACCAATGCACAACGGAATTACAATAGACTGTCACGTAAGCGAGGAGCCCCCTGCAATCCATCGCTCACGGGCTCGTATTCGCGAAATGCAAAACATAGCCTTGGAGCAAAAAGCGACTATCGTTAACCCCACCATCCCTACCGTATCCTCTAATCTCCCCATGACTGGATCCAAAATGAAAAAAGTGTTTTGCCTTCTCCTGCTTTCCATGTTATCCCCTGCTGCGTTATCCCCTGCTGCACTCATGGCTCAGGACAAACCGGATCCTTGGATTCAAAAAAAATTGCAGCAGTTCAAACCGCTGACGGACGAACAGAAAGCTGCAATTGAACAAGCCGCTCCAAACCAATCGACTGCGAAACCGAAAAAGACAAGGAAAGTGTTGGTGTTTTATCGATGCGAAGGTTTCGTTCACAATTCGATTCCGTACGGCAATTTGGCAATCGAGGCGATGGGGCGCAAGACGGGCGCTTTTAGCGTTGATCTTGCCGATACCTATGACGTCTTCACGACGAAAAACTTAGAACAATACGACTGCATCCTGCTCAACAGCACGACCGGAATGCAATTCTCAACTGCGGATCAGCAAAACGCATTTCTCGATTTCATCGCAAATGGTAAGGGCTTGGCGGGATTGCATGCTGCGAGCGATAATTTCGGACGCCACCCCGCGTGTCGAGCGATCGTTGGTGGGGAATTCGGGGGACACCCTTGGGGAGCCGGCGGAAATTGGGCATTCAAGCTGGATGACCCAGAACATGTCCTCAACGTCGCGTTCGGCGGTAAAGGATTCTGGCACAGCGACGAGATCTATCAATACAATCCCCAAACGTACGAGGGACCACAAGTTTTGCGAGTGCTGCTAAGTTTGGATATGGCACAATCCGAAGTGTCCAAGCAGATCAAGGACGGGCCGCGAGAAGTCCCCGTCTCGTGGCTTCGTAAAGCCGGCGAAGGACGAGTTTTTTATACCAATTTTGGCCACCGAGAAGACACCTTTCGCAAGCCCATGATCCTGCAACACATGCTCGATGGGATTCAATATGCCATCGGTGACTTGGAGGCTGACGCAACTCCAACCGCCAAAGTGGGAGCAAAATCGCCTGCCCTCGCACCCGCCAAGCCGTAAGACCTGCTCCAACGATCTAGCGGGCTGTTGATTTAATGGTACAACGGACTTCCAAGTCCGTCATATTCCACATTGACGGACTTGGAAGTCCGTCGTCCTGAACTGTGCCACCCGTGGCTCGCTTGCCATACAACCGACAGGTAGATTTCAATTTGCCTCTTGCCCCAAAGACAGTCGAAGTTGAACGCATGACATCCGCTCATTACCTCCGCAAGATAACGTTGTTTTTTCCTGCACTGGCTGTTGGCTTGGCTGGGTTCCCAGCAAGCATGAATGCAAGCGAACCAAGCCTTGACTTCAACCGTGACATCCGACCGATATTGGCGGAGAATTGCTTCTATTGCCATGGCCAAGACGCGAACAAACGCCAGGCAGACCTACGACTTGACGACAGAGAAATCGCGATTCAGATGGGAGCTGTCGTCCCGGGCAAACCAACCGAAAGCGGGTTGGTCGCGAGAATTCACTCCACGGATGCGGACGAGCAAATGCCGCCGCCTGCCTCAAATCGAAAACTCAGCCTCGATCAAAAGAAGATTCTTGAGCGATGGGTTAACGAGGGGGCGAACTACTCAAAACACTGGTCCTTTGTGGCTCCCGTACGCCCTGCCTCTCCAGAGGTTCTTAAGAACGATTGGGTTAGGAATGCGATCGATCGATTCGTTCTTTCACGGCTCGAATTAGAAGGCCTGTCACCATCGCCGGAGGCTGACAAAGTCACTCTCATCAAGCGACTCTATTCCGACCTCATCGGTTTGCCACCAACTCCAAGCGAAGTGGATGCATTCATTGCCGACACGGACGCCATGGCGTATGAACACTTGGTCGATCGACTTCTCAATAACGAGCACTATGGCGAACGCATGGCTCTCGCTTGGCTGGATGCCGCTCGCTATGCGGACAGCAACGGATTTCAGCAGGACGGAGATACTTGGCAATGGATGTGGCGTGATTGGGTGGTTCGAGCCTACAACGAAAACTTGCCTTTCGATCAGTTCACGGTTTGGCAGCTCGCGGGGGATTTGCTACCAAATGCAACAACCGACCAAAAAATCGCCAGTGGTTTCAATCGCAACCACCTACTCAATGGCGAGGGTGGAGCAATCGCCGAGGAGCAACGATTCGTCGTATTATTCGACCGGATCGACACGACGGCCACGACTTGGTTAGGACTTACAATGGCTTGCGCTCAATGCCACGATCACAAGTATGACCCGATCACGCAGAAAGATTACTACCGTTTCCTCGATGCCTTCAATCGCGTTCCTGAAAGCGGTGTCCCTCAGTTTTTTTCATCCCGCATCCGTGTCGCGGCCCCCTTCATCGAGCTACCGACCGAGGAAAACAAGGTCAAAATCGCGGAATTCGAATCGCAAATCGCAATGCTTGACAAGGAAGCGTCACCTCTTGCCGACGCGGCCTTTCACGGTTGGCGGTCGGGAGTTTTTGCACAAGCCAAACCAGCGGAATGGAAAGGCTTGGCGGAAGCGATTGCAGCCATTTTAAAGAAACCTGCAGACGATCGCTCCGACGACGAAAAAAAGACCCTCGAAACCGGCTTGCGAAAACACTTTGACGACAAAGTGCTTTCAACGCTCAACGACAAGATTCCGGTGCTCGCTAAGATTGCCGAGCAGCGCAAGCAATTATCGTCCTACAAAGCCGATCGCGTGCCGCGTGTGATGGTGATGAGCGACGACAAGCCACGCGATTCGCACGTGCTTTCTCGCGGGGAATATCTTAAGCCCGAAGAGAAGGTCACCTTTGAAACGCCGGGTTTTTTGCCCGCCATGCCCGCCGACGCGCCTCGAAATCGACTTGGGTTCGCAAAATGGTTGGTGTCTCCCGAGCATCCACTCACGGCCCGCGTCCAAATCAATCGCATGTGGCAGCAGTTTTTTGGCATCGGCATTGTTAAGACTACCGAAGATTTTGGAGTGCAAAGTGAATACCCCATCCATATGCCGTTGCTGGATTGGCTAGCCGTTGAGTTTCGGGAAAGTGGCTGGAATATGAAAGCCATGCAGCGACTCATCCTAAACAGTGCAACGTATCGGCAATCCAGCCGTGTAACACCCTCGCTTCGGGCTCGCGATTTGGAAAATCGTCTCTATGCCAGGGCAAGTCGATTTCGGATGCCGTCCTTAATCCTTCGAGATTGGTCGCTGTCAGCAGCAGGTCTTTTAAACAGTCGTATCGCAGGGCCACCCGTTTATCCCTATCAACCAGATGGAATTTGGGAATCGCTCGCCATTACCAAAGAACGCGACTTTACCTACCCAGCATCAACTGGTAACGATCTTTACCGACGAAGCCTGTATACGTTCTGGAGACGCACGGTTGGACCTGCAAATATGTTCGACGCGTCCAATCGCCAAACATGCCGTGTACGAGCCGGCTCAACGAGTACTCCGCTACATGCTTTGACAACGCTCAATGATCCGACATGGGTCGAAGCAGCTCGGGTCTTGGCAGAACATAGCCTTCATCATTCGGCGTCGCTCGACGAACAGATTACTTACGCATTTCGAAACATATTGAGCCGAATTCCGCGCGATCGGGACTTGAGCATTCTTCGCGAAGCAATGCGGAAACAGATGGTTATCTACTCAGCCGATGGTGCGTCGGCCAAGTCCTTGCTCGATATCGGATTTGCAGCCCGCGATAAATCCCTTAATGAGTCGGTGCATGCGTCAATGACTGCGGTTTGCTTGGCAATCATGAACTTAGATGAGTCGCTCACACGCGAATAACTCCAGCAATGGGACGATACCTATGACAAACGTATTTCACGAAAACCACGCACGCGTTAACCGTCGACAACTATTCGGTTCCGCCGCCAGCGGAGTGGGCGTGGCGGCACTCGCATCTCTACTCGGTAGCGGACAATCCCACGCGGACGATGCCTTCGTTCCGCCAATGGGAAACGGGCTTCCCGGTCTGCCGCACCATGCGGCGAAAGCAAAGCGAGTCGTGGTGCTCTGGCAAGGAGGTGGCCCATCTCATATCGATCTTTTCGATGACAAGCCGGTGTTGCGAGAGATGTCTGGCAAAGACATCCCGGAGTCGATCCGCGGCGCTACACGCTTATCGACAATGTCCAGTGGGTATGGCAAATGGCCGTGCGTCCCTGCCATCAAGCCATTCCAATCGTATGGCAATTCCGGAATTCCTTTGAGCACGATGATTCCCAAACTCGGTGGCATTGCGGATGAGTTGACGGTGGTGCGTTCGATGCATACCGAAGCGGTCAACCATGCGCCTGGTGTGACCTTGTTTATGACAGGCTCACAAGTGCCGGGGCGCCCGAGCATGGGGTCTTGGCTTTCGTATGGATTAGGGAGCGAAACCGAGGAACTGCCCACGTTTGTCGTGATGACTTCCAGCGACAAAACAAAGACCTGCGGGCAACTTTTTTTTGATTATTACTGGGGGAGTGGTTTCCTGCCGAGTCGCTTCCAGGGTGTTCGGTTCCGGAACACGGGCGATCTGGTCCCGTATCTAGCCAATCCAGCCGGTGTAAGCAAAGACGCTAGGCGGGCACTGCTGGATGACATCGCAAACATGAATGCGGAACATCTAGCAGACTATGGCGATCCGGAAATCGACACTCGAATCGCGCAATACGAAATGGCCTTTCGGATGCAAACCAGCGTCCCAGATCTCATCGATTTCTCCAACGAGTCCGCATCGACCATTGAACGCTATGGTTCAGATGCGTTGTCCAAAGGCACCTTTGCCAATAATTGCCTTGTGGCTCGTCGGTTGCTCGAGCGCGGAGTGCGTTTTGTACAACTCATGCACGCGGGCTGGGATCAGCATGGCAATCTATTCACGCAACTGGAACAGCAATGCAAAGACACAGATGCTCCATCTGCTGCTTTGGTCCAAGATCTAAAGGAACGCGGCATGCTGGACGATACGCTGGTTGTGTGGGGAGGCGAGTTTGGCAGAACTCCCTTCGGACAAGGAGACCCGGCAAAGCCGACGGGGCGCGATCATTTTGGCAAGGCATACAGTTGGTGGCTAGCCGGAGGTGGAGTCAAAAAGGGAAGCATCTATGGAGCAACCGACGACTACGGTTGGAACATCACCGAGAACCCGGTCCATGTTCACGACATGCAAGCAACGATCATGAACTTGTGCGGCGTCGATCACACGCGTTTGACCTATCGCTTTCAAGGCCGTCAGTTTCGCTTAACCGACGTCCACGGCGAAGTAGTCAAAGGCATCATCGCCTGATTGGCTTTTTCATGACACTAGGTCATGGGGGGCAAAAGCCGCATAGCTGTCCATTGTACGGAATGGTGACCTACTAGCCACCAAAAGGGCACAAGGTCCACAAAAAGTTTGAAAGTTCAATTCCACAGATCATCCGGTTTGTGGCTTTTGTGAATTTTTGTGGCAAGGAAAAATGTTGGTCGGTGCGACGGCAGGGTTGATTACGAACGCAAAAGGCTCAACTAGCAAAGATTGACCAAGCAGCTCCTTGCCAATTTTACCCTCGCGATTTTTCGAGCAGCACCATCATAATCATGGAAAGCAAAGCACGCAGTTCATCATCTTCATCTAGTTCGGCAAGCTTTTCAATCACAAAATAACGCTCAAGAATGGATGGCTTTTTTGTTGCTCTAAGGGCCGGTGTACCGTCTGCCAGCGAGATGAGATATGTTGGATTAAGAAAATAAATGAAGACAAAGCCAACGATTGGAATTTCGCTTAGCAATGACTCCAGGAGTTTTTTCCATGGAGCTTCCTCGCGAATGTGCATGTCGACACGCTTGTCTTCGATGACCTCATAGTGTGCGGACCAAAGGGAACGCATTCCGTGCCTTCGCACCGATCCCCAGTCGCTTCCATCCGCACCTGTGAAACTGTAGTTGGCAGAAAAATCGATGATGCGATCCGCGTTAATCTCAAACAGTTTCTTGCTTTGCGATGAGTCCGAAAACACTTCGATCTTCTCTTTGAATCGAAACATCCTTTGCTTAACAAACAGAATAGAATTTCCTGTGGCATCACGTACCGTGATTTGCTGGGCGAGCGAAAAAATCGTGAATCGGAGATCGAGCGGATACTGCATTAGAGTATACCTTTTGAACTTGGGACGCCGGTTTGCCGCGGATCGATTTCACACGCGATTCGAATCGCGCGGGCGGTTGCTTTGAAGATCGCTTCGGCGATGTGATGTGTGTTGCGACCATGGATCAACAGGATGTGAAGATTGCACATGGCATTCGACGCAAAGCCTTGCCAGAAATCCTCGACCAATTCGCTATCGAAATCGCCGATTTTGGGTGATGGCATTTCCGCTTGAAAGACCAGAAACGGACGTCCACTAAAATCGATTGCCGATGTGACCAAGGTCTCTTCCATCGGCAAAACCATATGTCCATATCTGCGAATCCCGTGCTTGTTTCCCAGGCAATGATGGATAGCTTGGCCTAAACAAATCCCTACATCTTCCGTCGTGTGGTGGGAGTCCACTTGCAGGTCACCCACCGCGCGAACGTCGAGATCGATCAATGCATGTCGAGCCAACAAAACGAGCATATGATCCAAGAAACCAACGCCGGTGTGGATATGATTTAGTCCGGTTCCATCCAAATTTAACTTGAGCTCGATTTTTGTTTCCGCGGTTTGGCGGGAAATACTGCTTGAGCGATCTGATGTCATTGTGAATCGTTTCCGTAACGAGATGCGTTCGCATTCGGGTAAAGTTCGCAGGAATGGTTTAAGTACAATCGAGCTAAACGTCTAAGTTTCGGACATCGAGCGCATGTTTTTCGATGAATGCGCGTCGAGGTTCGACTTTGTCGCCCATGAGCACGCGGAACATTTCATCTGCTGCGGCAGCATCTGTCAGTTGCACTTTAAGCATGGTTCGATTCGAGGGATCCAATGTGGTTTCGCGAAGCTCCTCTGCGTTCATTTCACCCAACCCTTTGAAGCGAGTGACCGAAAGCCCACGTCGGCCTGATTCACGAATCGCAGGAAGTAAGCCCCGCAAATCGTCCAGCCCTATCGCATTCTCTTCGCGATAAAGATAGAAGCGTGAATCGGTTGCACCTGTTCGATCTTTGGGAATGAGCTGTTCTACGGAAAACCCAAACTCGGCTAAATCCTTTAGGCCGGAGTTAATCGTTCGCACTTCGTACAATTCGGAAACGTGAGCACTTTGAGTTTTGTCACTGTTTGCCGGTTCGACTTTCGGCTCAAGGGGATCGGTGGATGGGACCGTGGCTTCTGGAGTGGCTTCGTCAAGGAGGACCTTTCTGGAGGCCATAAACAGGTCGAGCTTGTCTCGCGTGACAAACCAATGATCTTCCGTCCCCAAGTCCAGATGAAACACGGGTAATCGTCCAGTTTCTGGATCCATTCGTTCTGTATGAACTCGCAACGAAATGCCACGGCGTTCCAAGGTCAACATGGCGTCTTCCATGGCCGCAAGGGTTGCGCATAGTCTACGCATCTCTTGCCCCTCGAATTTGCGATTGTTTTCATCGACGAAATGGCTGTCGTTGAGGCCTCGTTCAAGCAACTGGTGCTTCATTTCCTCTTCTGTTTGAACGTAGTAACGCTCTTTTTTGCCACGCACTACGCGGAACAGCGGCGGTTGTGCCAAGTAGACGTGTCCACCAGCGACCAACTGATACATTTGCCTATAGAAAAAGCACAAAAGCAGCGTGCGAATGTGCGAGCCATCGATGTCAGCATCCGTCATGATGATGATCCGGTTGTAGCGACGTTTGGCGATATCTTGATCGATCCCGATGCCGCTTCCAATCGCTTGGATCATGCTCATAACTTCTTCATTCGCGAGTACTTTATCTTCTCGACTCTTGTAGGCATTAATAATCTTGCCCCTGAGAGGCAGGATCGCCTGCGTATCTCGGAACCGACCACCTTCCGCGCTTCCACCTGCGGAATCGCCTTCGACGAGATAGAGCTCGCACTCTTCCATTTTATTGCTGATGCAGTCTCTCAGCTTGCCGGGCAATCCGCCCCCGCCCAAGACATTCTTTCTGTTTCGAAGAATGTCCTTGGCTTTCTTGGCCGCTTCACGAGCCTCTGCCGCGAGCAATCCTTTCTTAACCAACAATCTGGCGTTCTTTGGATTTTCCTCCAAGTACTTTGCGAGACTGTCGCCCACGACCGAGTTGACGATCCCCTCAACTTCGCTATTGCCTAACTTTGTCTTCGTTTGCCCTTCGAATTGCGGATGTCCCACGCGAACCGAGATGACGCAGGTAAGTCCTTCTCGAAAATCATCACCCGTTGGGGTTAGATCCTTGAATAAATTCTCTTTCTTTCCGTACGCGTTGAGCGTTCGTGTCAGTGCAGAGCGAAATCCGGATACGTGCGTTCCGCCTTGAAGCGTATGAATATTGTTCACGTACGAGTGAAGGTTTTCCGTGTATTCCTCTGAATACTGCAGAGCAATTGCATAACCGAAGTCATCTTTCTTACCTTCGATTAAGATAACATCTTTGTGGACAACCTCACTTGCTCGGTTCAAGTGCTCGACAAACTCAACAATTCCACGTTCGTAATAGAAATCATCGCTCTGATTGGTTCGATCGTCCCGAGTCTTGATCCGAACGCCGCTGTTCAGGAACGCGAGCTCTTGGAGTCGTTTGGTGAGCGTGTCGTAGGAAAACTTGGTGTTTGGGAAAATCTGACCATCCGGTTTGAAGGTGGTCTTGGTTCCGCGTTTGGTAGTAATTCCCGCCTCGCGGACAGGGCCTGTCGCGACGCCGCGCTCATAGGACTGGGTCCAAACCTTTCCTTCTCGATAGACCTCAACCTCGCACCATTGAGAGAGGAAATTCACGACCGTAACGCCGACACCGTGAAGACCGCCAGAAGTTTGATATGCTTTTTTCTCAAATTTTCCGCCGAATTTGAGAACAGTCATCACTCCTTCTAGGGTGCTCATTTCCTTTTGCATTAGTTCTGAAAGTTGGGCATGTCGGTCAACCGGAATGCCACGACCATCGTCTTCCACGGTTACTGAACCGTCCGCATTGATCGATACGTTGACGGATTTAGCATAAGCCGCCATCGCTTCGTCGATCGAGTTGTCAACAACCTCATAAGCAAGATGATGCAGCCCCGCGAGGGTGGTGTCTCCGATATACATCCCTGGACGCTCACGGACATGCTCAAGGTCGTTCAGATGTTTTAAATCTTCACCGTCGTAGCCATCAACCCCCGCATTCGATGGTCCAATTATTAGTTCGGATTGTGGATCGATAGGTAGGTCGCTGGCAGCGTTCATAAAGGGTCCGGTCGGTGAGAATTCCATTCAAAGCAAAACTGCGAAAATCCCAATGATTTTCGACGTCCAAACAACGTAACTGAGTATACCGAATTCTGCCATTTTGTGACGGGGGAAGTCGATGTTTGCAGTGTATTCGCAAGAGTTTTTGTGAACGTCCCATCGAGCATCTCTGCGGAATTTTGCTCGGGTGGCAAACCGCTCGACGCTGCTCGCGACCATGTCTTATGTTAGGCGTTCAAGAAGGGTTTCCTTTTGACAAATAACTCGCAAATCAAGTCTTTGGGGGAGCATTTTTTACGATTGACCTTATGCGAATTGCATCTAAGATGATGCTTTATGTGCAAGTGCATGTGAAGAACCGTTTGACTTTTTGCGGTTCAATATTTCAAAGCCAACAGCGGTTTGCGGATGTCTTGATTATTGTCAGTGCATTACGTCACAGTCATGGCTTGAATTTCAAATCCTTTAAACCGTAAGGGAATAGAGTTCATGGTTGATATAGAACGCGTCGTAACCTTAGATGAATTGATGGACAGAGTTCCCGAACAACTTGTTCGGGATGCCGAAAGTCGTAGAGCAGAAGAAGACACTAGAAAACAATCAAGCGAGGACAACATGTCGAAAGAACCTAGCAAAGCAAGGCGAATCCGCGACTACGTGGATAACCATCCGGAATCCCGAAACAAGGATGTTGTTGAAGCTCTTGGAAGCTATGGAATTACCGCCGCAGACGTAGCCAATGTCAAGAGTCAGCAAAAGCGCAAAGAAGGTAAAGTCAAGAAGGCGCCAACCGCCAAGGCCAAGGCAGCTTCGACTTCTTCAGTTGATTCGAGCAGTACAACAACTCTGACCAACAGCGGTCCAACCATCAATTGGAGAGAGCTCGACGCAGGAGTTGCATTCGTAAAGGCTGCGGGGTCTATACAACGTGCCCAGCATCTGCTAATCATTATTGAGCAAATCAAGGCCTGCTAGAAACCTGAACAAGGATGGATGGATCGACGATGAAAACCGCTAGGATGATGGCTGGTGTCCCAGCACTAAATGCTGGGCTCTACAGGCTCATTAAGTTCCTCGTGGGTGACCCCGTCGCTTGGATCGAAATTCTATCGGATTCCAATAAGAGCAGCTCC
>Ga0247843_1008778_pt1 | contig 11591 bp, 9 predicted proteins | sample LaCruzMarch2017__FD_192420 | JGI IMG/M metagenome (GOLD analysis project Ga0247843, IMG submission 192420) | Freshwater microbial communities from meromictic Lake La Cruz, Castile-La Mancha, Spain - LaCruzMarch2017_8m | ecosystem: Environmental > Aquatic > Freshwater > Lake | place: Spain...
TGGCATTTTCATTGATGATGATGCCAGGGTTGAGAATATTTCGTTTATCAATGAGTTTCTTTAAATCAACCATTACTTGGTAAAGCTCTTCGCCAAATTGTCTCTTCACAAAAGGAGCCATGATTCGGCCTGTGCCATGTTCTGCTTTTAGGGAACCTTCATGAGACAAAACCAGTTCCACCATGTCTTGGGTGAAGTCTTCATAGCGTTGCAAAGAAGATGGATCATGGAATTTTTCATTAAGTAAGAAGTGAAGGTTGCCATCTTTGGCATGACCAAAGATCACTGAATCCAAATAACGATGCTTCTTTAATAACTCACTTAAAACAGTGGTGGTTTCATGTAAATGTTTCATGGGCACAGATATGTCTTCTAAGAGGGCTGTGGTGCCACTTGGTCTGTTGCCAGCAACTGCGGCATAAAGACCTTTGCGGGCATGCCAAAGTTCATTTCTGATTTCTGCTGATTTGGTTAATTCACCACTTTTAATTGGTAGATCTTTAAAGACTTGGTGGGCATTACTGATTAAGGCATCTAGTTGAGTTTCAGTATCTGCTTGGTATTCGATTAATAGGCCAGCATGATTTTTAAACTCATAGTCTTTTAAAACCGTGTCAGCCATGTGTTCTCTTTGGGCAACTTTGAGGGAAGAAATATCAAGAAGCTCAATTACTGCAGCGTCACTGTTTTTAAGTGTGGGAAGGGATTTTGTGGCTAGTTCTAGTTCATCAAAGATGAGCAAACTTGTGGCAGATTTTGATAACAGTGGCAAAGTATTAAATGTTGCTTCAGCAATGAAGGCAAGGGTTCCTTCACTGCCCACAATTAAATGGGTCAAAATATCTATTGGTTTTTCAAAGTCAACAAATGAATTAAGGCCATAGCCCATAGTGTTTTTTATGGCGTAGGCATTCTTTATTTTTTCTACTAATTGTGGTTTTTCAATGATTCTGTTTCTTAAAGAGATTAGACCTGCATAGATTTCTGGTTCTTTGATTCTTAATTGATCATCAGCATCGTTTTTACTTGAATCAATCAGGGTTCCTGAAGGCAAAACGAAAACAAGGGAGGAAAGGGTTTTGTAGGTATTAAATTCTGTGCCACAAGCCATTCCACTTGAATTATTAGCAATTACTCCACCAATGGTGCAGGCTATTTCACTGGCTGGATCTGGTCCTAGTTTTCGACTGTATTTTCTTAAACTGGCATTTACTCGATTAACTGTTAATCCAGGCTGAACTCTTACCTTGAGCCCATTTTCTAGAACTTCTATTTCTTTAAAGTTTTTGCGAGTATCAACAAGCAAAGAATCAGTTACAGATTGTCCGCTTAAAGAAGTACCACCTGATCTAAAAGTTATGCCTAAATCATGTTTCTGGGTAATTTTAAATATCTCTGACATCTGCTGAGCTGTTTTTGGCTTTGCCACCATGGTGGGAGTTAATAAGTAGTGAGATGCATCATTGGCAATACTTACTCGATCAAAAAGGGAATCAGTAATTTGGTCAGGCAGAACTTTCTTTAAATCGTGAAGTAAAGCTTGGTTGACGTTATTAGTGCGATTCACGCAACACCTGGGATCCACTTGATCCCACTAGGAAGTCTAAATCTGCACCAGTATCTGCTTGATTAACATGATCGACATACAACTTTTGCCAACCACGATCAGGTTTAGCTAAAGCATCAATCATCTTTTGACTTGGTTTTCTGTTCTTTAATTCTTCATCAGTTAGTTCTACATTTAATGTTCTTTTTTCAACATCCAATGAAATAACATCACCTGTTTGAATTAGGGCTAAAGGACCAAATGCTGCTGCTTCTGGGGCAACATGCAAAATCACTGTGCCATAAGCAGTGCCACTCATTCGACCATCACAAATTCGTACCATGTCTCTAACTCCTTGAGAAAGAAGTTTTTGTGGCATTGGCATATTGGCAACTTCTGGCATTCCGGGATATCCCTTAGGACCACAACCTCTTAAAACTAGAACTGAATCTTTATCAACAGCTAAGTCAGGATCATCAATTCGGGCATGAAAATCTTCAATGGAATCAAACACCAAGGCTTTGCCTTTGTGTTTGAGTAATTCTTTACTGGCAGCAGCTGGTTTGATAACTGCACCAAGAGGAGCAAGGTTTCCTTTTAATACCGCTATTCCTGCTGAATCTTTTAAGGGTTTACTTCTTTTGCTGATTACTGTTTCATCAAAAATTTCTGCATCATCCAAATAATCAACTAAGGGCTTACCAGTAACTGTTATGGCCTTTGGATCCATAAGATCTTTTAGTTCTTTGAGTAAGGCAAGAAGTCCACCTGCTCTAAAAAAATCTTCCATTAAATGAGTTCCAGCGGGTTGCAAGTTGGCAAGCAAGGGAACATTTGATCCAATTTTGTCAAAATCATCCAAAGTTAATTTAATTCCTAAACGCCCAGCAATTGCTAGTAAATGAACAACCGCATTTGTGGAACCACCAATGCCGGCGAGAGTAACGATGGCGTTAATAAATGAACCCTTAGTCATCACATCACTTGGTTTGCGGTCATCTTTAATCATTTGCACAATTAATCTGCCAGTTTCTTGCGCACTTTGTAAAAGTCTTGAATCAGGTGCGGGAGTTCCAGCAACTCCTGGAATTGTCATTCCTAAAGCTTCAGCAACACAACCCATTGTGGAAGCAGTTCCCATAGTGTTGCAATGTCCACGACTTCTAATCATTGATTGTTCTGATTTAAGGAAATCTTCTTCACTCATTTTTCCGGCACGTAATTCTTCACTGAATTTCCAAACATCGGTTCCGCAACCTAAAGGTTTTCCTTTAAATGTTCCAGTGAGCATTGGTCCACCTGGAACCACAATTGCTGGTAAATCAACTGAAGCTGCTGCCATTAGTAGTGCAGGAATAGTTTTGTCACAACCTCCAAGTAAAACAACACCATCAATTGGATTGGCGCGAAGTAATTCTTCTGTTGCCATGGCAGACATGTTGCGCCATAACATTGCAGTTGGACGAACTTGTGTTTCGCCTAAAGAAACAGCAGGCATATTTAAAGGAACACCACCTGCTTCCCAAATACCATTTTTTACATATTCCATGACTTCATTTAAATGAGAATTACAGGGAGCAAGATCTGAAGCTGTGTTTGCTATTGCAATATGGGGACGACCATCAAAAGCGTTATTAGGTAAACCGCGTCTCATCCATGCACGATGGATATAGGAGTCTCGGTCTTTACCTTTGTACCAAGCATCACTTCGCATTAGAAGTTTTTACCTCACTATCGAGACAACTTGGTGTTTGGTCTTATTAATGCTCAATCTATATTGTTTCCATTATGAGAGCTTTCGTGGTTACTGCTCCACACACTTCGGGCGTGCAAGAAGTCGAAAAACCAGTGGTTGGCCCTGGTCAAGTAGTAGTTGATGTTTCCCGGGTTGGGGTTTGTGGCACCGACGTTGAATTCTTTACCGGCGAAATGGCTTATCTACATTCTGGACATGAAAAATATCCATTAAGACTTGGCCATGAATGGTGCGGTGTTATTGCATCCGTTGGTGATGGTGTTGATAAAAATATTGTAGGAAGACGTGTCACGGGTGACACCATGCTTGGTTGTGGGAAGTGTTATCGCTGTTTAAATAATCGCCAACATGTTTGTGAAAATAGATTTGAAATTGGAATTAGAAATGGCTGGGCAGGAGCGTTAGCTGAAGAATTATTAGTTCCTTCAACTGCTTTACATTTCTTGCCAGACTCAATTGATGACACAGTTGGAGCATTAATTGAACCAGGTGGAAATTCTTTAAGAGCAGCTCAAGCTGCATTAGCTGGTCCTGGTAAAAAAGTTTTGGTATGGGGATCAGGAACGATAGGTTTACTAACTGCACAATTAGCGGCCTACATGGGTGCATATGTGCACGTGATTGGGAGAAATCCACAAACGCTTTCATTGGCAAAACAATTAGGGGCCAGTGCAACATCACAAGATTTTGAAGAAGTTGAAGGCGGATTTGATGCAGTAATTGATTGCACTTTTGATAAGGATGTTCCAAGTAAAGCTGTGAAATACGTTGAACTTGGTGGCAGAGTTGTTTATATTGGAATTTCAGGTGTGCCAAGTTTGATTGACACCAGAGATTTAGTTTTGAAAGATGTCACTGCGGTTGGAATTTTGTCAGCATCTCCTGGCTTAGAAGGAACCATTGATATTTATGGCAGTGGCAAAGTAGATCCAACGCCAATAGTTGCTGCCACTGTGGGATTAAAAGAAACATCCGATGTATTAGCGGGTAAAAGGCCAGCAAATGCTGGTGTTGGTCCAAAGATTCATATTGATCCGCGAAAGGATTGAACACAAGATGAGTGATTTTAAAGATTTAGTAGCAATTGTTACTGGTGGAGCAAGTGGCATCGGAGAAGCAACAGCAAAATTAATTCAATCACGTGGTGGAAAAGTATTTATTTTTGATAGAAATCAACCAACAAACCCAATTAATGGAGTTACTTATTTAATTTGCGACATAACAAATAGAGAAGATGTTAATAAGTCAGTGGCTGATGTAGCTAAAAACGGTTTAGATATTTTGGTTAATAACGCGGGCATTGGTGCCATTGGAGATGTCACAGCGGGCGATGATGCTGAATGGCACAAAGTATTGGACGTAAACGTAGTAGGAACAGCTCGAATGAGTGCTGCAGCTATTCCATTTTTAAGAAAATCAAAGAATGCAGCAATAGTTAACGTTTCATCAATTGTGGCAACAGATGGTTTTCCACAACGCGCTATTTATTCAGCATCTAAGGGTGCTGTTCATTCGTTGACTCTTGCTATGGCTGCAGATCACATTAGAGAAGGAATAAGAATTAATTGCGTAGTTCCAGCAACTGCTGATACTCCTTGGGTGGGAAGACTGCTTGATCAAGCCTCGGATGCAAAAGCTATGAAAGAAGCATTAATTGCAAGACAACCCATGGGAAGACTAGTTACTGCTGAAGAAATTGCCCATGCAATTTGTTATTTAGCTTCACCTCTTTCTTCTTCCACAACTGGAATTGGTTTAAATGTTGATGGCGGAGTTGGTGGATTAAGAGTCCCACCTAAATAAATGATTTCAGTTGAAGTATTTGATGATCGTCGTTGCTGGTTAGGAGAAGGTCCCACAGCAACTGGGGAAAACAATAACCATGTGCAATGGGTTGATATTTTAAACGGCAAAGTCTTAAGTAAAAATATTGAAACAAGTGAAACTACTGAATACAAATTAGATGATCATGTTGGTTTTGCAATTCCTAGACCCAGTAAGGGAGATGTCTTAGGTACAGCTAATGGTCCTGTTTTAAGAAATACAGATGGAGAAATTACAAAACTTCCTGGCAGAGAAACAGACAAAGTTAAATCACGGTGGAACGATGCCAAAGTTTCCTTCACAGGAGATTTATTCCTTGGAACACTTTCTTACGATCTGGTCCCCAACGCAAGTGGTCTTTATCGAATGACTAAAGATGGCAGTGAAATAAAGAAAATAGTTAGTGAGGTAACTCTGGCTAATGGGCTTGATTGGTCTGTGGATAACCAAACCTTTTACTTCATCGACTCTCTTGAGCATTGTGTTGATGCGTTTTCCTACGACGGTAAAGAAATCACCGATAGAAGAACAATTATCAAATTTAATGAAAATGAGATTCCTGATGGAATGTGTGTGGATAGTGAAGATGGTCTGTGGATCGCCTTTTGGGATGGATCTGAAGTTAGAAGATATGACGAGAAATACAAGATCAGTGAAAGAATTGGACTGCCTGTTTCTTACACAACCTCATGTGCTTTTGCCGGCAAAAATCTAGATCAGCTAGTGATAACTACAGCCCATAACAACGAAACGGGAAAGCATCCTCAATCTGGGATGACATTTATTTGCCATCCAGGTATCAAAGGTAAAACCACCACCCTATTTGGTTTATAACCAAAAAGAACATAAAGACTAAGATAAGAACTAGGAAAGGTTCAACATGAAATTAGCTCGCTTAGGTAAATTTGGTTTTGAAAAACCTGCCATTATTGTAAGTGACACCGAAGCTGTTTTTGTGGACGACGTGGTAGCTGATTTTAATCGTGAAACACTTTCCAATGGAGCAATTGAAAAATTAAAGAAACTTGATCTAACAACTAGACCAAAAGTTAAGATTGCAGATTACAGATTAGGTTCTCCAGTTGCAAGACCAACCAAAGCAATATGTGTAGGACTTAACTACGCCAAGCATGCTAAAGAATCAGGAGCCGAACCTCCTAAAGAGCCAGTTATTTTTATGAAAGCACCAGATACAGTAATTGGTGGATTTGATGACATCGTTATCCCACCTAATTCGGTTAAAACAGATTATGAAGTAGAAATTTGTGTAGTAATTGGTAAAGATGCACTTTATTTAGATTCACCTGCAAAAGCTAAAGAACACATACTCGGTTACACAATTTCTCAAGACGTTTCTGAGCGTCATTGGCAAATTGAAAGAAGTGGACAATGGGTAAAAGGAAAATCTTTCCCAACCTTTAATCCAGTAGGTCCCTGGATTGTTACAGGTGATGAATTTGATCCAACCGATGTCAGACTTTGGTCAACAGTAGATGGAGAAAAGCGACAAGATTCAAAAACCAGTGACATGATTTTTGGAATTGATCATTGTGTTTGGTACATCTCTCAATTTATGGAATTAAAAGCAGGAGACATCATCAACACTGGAACCCCGGAAGGTGTTGGAATGGGTCACAAACCTGAAAAGTATTTAAAACCTGGACAAGTTGTTGAAACAGGCATTGATGGTTTAGGAACCATTAAGTCAAACGTTGTTGCTTACAAGTAGAGGAAAAGAATAAATGGAAAAAGTTAGATTTGGTTTTATTGGAGCAGGCTCAATTGCTAAGAAAGCTCTTTATCCGGCATTAATGAATTCATCACTTGGTGAAATTTATGCAGTAGCAGGAAAAGATGAGACCCGAGCAAAAGCTCTTTCGCCATCAGGAAAATTTTATACCGATTACCAAGACTTAATTGATGATCCAAAAGTTGAAGCAGTTTATATCTCACTTCCAAATTCACTTCACATTCCTTGGTCAATAAAAGCTATGGAAGCGGGCAAACATGTTTTGTGTGAAAAACCAATAGCTATGAATGCTCAAGAACTAAAAGAAGCCATCAAGGTTTCTGAAAGCACAGGCAAATTATTGATGGAAGCAAGTTGGAATAGATGGCATCCTCGAACTACAAGAATTAAACAACTTGTTGACTCAGGTGTTATTGGCAAAATTACGGCAATTGATGCAAGTTTTACCTATGACGGACTTGATACAGGAAACATTAGAACAGTACCTGAATTAGGTGGTGGAAGTCTTTATGACCTTGGTCCTTATTCTGCAGTTGCACCATTGTGGATAACTGATTTTGCACCAATAAAAGATATTGCAACAGAAGTTACCTGGCATCCAGGTGGAAGTGACGAAACCTTAAAAGCTACTTACACAATTGGGGAAGTTAAAGCAACAATTCTTACTTCAATGAACATTCCAGACAAAATCACATTATTCATAACTGGAACTGAAGGTTCAATTTCCACAGGTGGAAATGATGCATTTGTTTCCCATAACAATCCAAGCACTTTAATCATTGAGAACAAAGATGGCAAAAAAGTTGAAGACTTTGCAGCCTGTGATCCATATCAATTAATGGCTGATTCATTTGCTAAAAAAATCAGGGGAGAACAAGCCTGGTTGTTACCTTTGACTGAGTCAGTTAAATTCGCTGAATTCTTTGATTCTGTTTTTGCTACTTTAAAGAAGTAGAATTAGGGATTAGCAAAATCATGCATAAGATTTTCACAATGCCTTTTGCTCAAGTTTATCCTCACTATGTGAAGAAAATTGAAAGAAAAGGTAGATCAGTTAAAGAACTACATGAAGTAATTACTTGGCTTACTGGATTTAGTGAAGCTGCACTAAAAAAGCACATTAAAAGCGAAACAACATTTAAAGATTTCTTTAAAGAAGCCAAACTACACAAAAATGCAAAACTCATCACAGGAACTATTTGCGGAGTAAAAATTGAAGATATTGAAGAACCTTTGATGAAAAAAATTCGCTATATGGACAAAATCGTGGACGAATTAGCCAAAGGTCGACCAATGGAAAAAATACTAAGAAAGAAAGATTAGTTATTCGTAAGAGTGTTCTTTATCAGGGTATTTACCTGAGGCAACATCAGAACTAAAATCTTTAACTGCTTTTTCTATTTCTTGGCGAAGGTTTAGGTAATTCTTTACAAATTTAGGCTTTGGCCCAGGAGTTAATCCAACTAAGTCTTGCCAAACCATAACTTGAGCATCGGTGTCTGATCCTGCACCAATTCCAATAGTAGGAATAGAAACAGAGTCAGTAATTTGCTTAGTTAATTCACTTGGAATTGCTTCTAACACGATTGAAAACGCACCAGCTTCTTCTAAAGACTTGGCATCAAGAAGTAATTTATCTGCGCTTTCACCGCGTCCTTGAACTTTGTAACCACCAAAAACGTTTACTGATTGTGGAGTTAAACCAATATGGCCCATCACTGGAATTCCTGCCTCCACTAAAGCTTTTACAGTTTCAATAACTCGTTTTCCACCTTCAAGCTTTACAGCGTGAGCTCCTGCTTTTAAAAACTTTGTTGCTGATTCAAGTGCTGATGAAATAGAAGTTTGGTAAGAGCCAAAAGGCATATCAGCTACCACCAGTGCATTTTTTGTTGATCGAGCAACAGCTGAAACTATTGGAAGCATGTCTTCCACAGTGACAGGAAGTGTTGAGTCATACCCGAATACAAGATTTGCTGCTGAATCTCCAACTAAGAGAACTGGGATACCTGCTTCATCAAATAGAGAAGCTGTCAGAGAGTCATAACTTGTCAGCATTGTGAAGCGCTTTTTTGAGTGCTTGAATTCGGCAAGATCGCGCACAGTAATACGTGTCATAACCATTTTCCTCTCGAAGCCAAGTTTCTTGGTCCCCGGATTTATCTAGGTAGATCTTAATTGTGTCAGAGATATTGCTATAACTGCAAGTAAGGGTTAATTACTAGAGACTTTCTCGCCAACTATTAGTAATTGGCTGTCTTCTATCTCGACCAAATGCTTTAGCTGAAATCTTGGTACCAGGTGGATACTGGCGCCTTTTGTATTCAGCTTGATCAATAAGTTTTAGTACTTTTTCAATTAAATTCTTATCTAAACCTTTGGTTGCCATTTCAAACGCACCTTGATCTTGCTCTACATAAGCATTAATCATGGGATCAAGTTTTTCATAATCTGGAAGCGAATCAGTATCTAGTTGACCAGGGCGTAATTCTGCACTTGGTTCTTTAGTGATGCTTGCTTCTGGAATTGGGGGATTTCCTTCTTGTTTGTTCCTCCATTTAGATAATTCCCAAACTAAAGTTTTTGGTACATCTTTGATTGGTGCAAATCCACCCACAGCATCACCATATATTGTTGAGTATCCAACAGCTAATTCACTTTTGTTTCCAGTAGCAAGAACAAGGTGACCTTCTTGATTAGAGATCGCCATCAAAGTCATTCCACGAAGTCTTGCTTGCAAGTTTTCTTCAGCTAATCCGGATAAAGATAGGGATTCTTGGTAGGCGTCAAACATTGGTTTGATTGGCACACTTCGATAATTTAAACCAGTTCTTGTGGCTAAATCTTGGGCATCACTTACTGAATGCTCTGATGAATATGGACTTGGCATTGATACACCATTGACATTATTTGCACCCAGTGCATCTACTGCGATTGCTGCAACTAAAGCCGAATCAATTCCACCGCTGATTCCTAAAACAACAGATTCTAAATTGTTCTTTAAAACATAATCCCTTAAACCAATAACTAATGCTTGATAAACTTCTTCTAGATCATCACTTCTTTTTCTCACCATTGATTGACTTATTGGTTTGTTTGGTTCTACCTCAAAGAGGATGATTTCTTCTACAAATTGACTTGCCCTATTGGCAATTGATCCATCTGTGTTAACCACAATTGAGTCACCATCAAAGACAAGCTCATCTTGTCCACCCACCATGTTCACATAGGCAAGAGGTGCATTTACTTCCTTAGCTCTTTTTTGTACAAGTTGTAAACGTGAATCATCTTTGCCGTATTCATAGGGAGAGCCATTGATAACAATTAGTAGATCAGATTTAAGTTGAGCAATTTGGGAAACTGGTCCACCGTCTTGCCAAATGTCTTCACAAATTGCTAAGGAAACCTTTACGCCCTCTACTTCAAATGAGCAATTATCTGTTCCTGGCACAAAGTAACGGTACTCATCAAATACGCCATAGTTTGGTAAGTGATGCTTAACATATTTAGCAATTACTTCACCATTTCTAATTACAGCTGCAGTATTTTGTGGTCCGCCTGCAGGAACTCCTAAAGATGCTTCTTCACCCGTGGAATCTAAATATCCAACAACAACTGTTAAATCTTTTAATCCATCAATAACTAAATCTTTAGCTAATTGAGTTAAAGCTTTTTTAGAAGCTTGTTGAAAAGATTTTCTAAGAGACAGATCTTCGATGGGATAACCAGTTAAAACCATTTCTGGAAAAGCAACTAGAGATGCTCCTAGTTCAGATGCTTTTTTGGAGAAGTTTCTAACGATTGCGGCATTGCCACTTAAATCACCCACTCGAGGGTTAACTTGGGCTAAAGCCACTGTGAGTGCCATATGTATAAGTGTATTCGAGGCTAACTTATGCCTGAATTTTATGTAACAAATTAGAAACAATCATGGGGCACAATAGGTTTCATGGATAAACAAGCAGATTTTGTCTTAAGAACAATTGAAGAACGCGATATTCGTTTCGTACGTTTATGGTTCACCGATGTGATTGGTTCCTTGAAATCAGTTGCAGTTGCCCCTGCTGAATTAGAAGCAGCGTTTTCTGAAGGTATTGGCTTTGATGGCTCTGCCATTCAAGGTTTTTCTCGCGTGTATGAATCAGACATGTTAGCTAAACCAGATCCTGCAACATTTCAATTACTACCTTGGCGAAGTGAAGGACCAGGGGTGGCAAGAATGTTTTGTGACATTCAAATGCCTGATGGTTCACCTTCTTATGCTGATCCTCGTTGGGTTTTGAAAAGAACGATGGCAAAAGCAGCTGATATGGGTTTCACTTTTTATACTCATCCAGAAATTGAATTCTATTTATTTGAAAATGACAAAAATGCAGTAAACGTTAAATCCCCTGAACCAATTGATCATGTGGGTTATTTTGATCAATCAGCATCAGGTCCAGGTTATGACTTCAGAAGAAATGCCATCACCATGTTGGAATCAATGGGAATCTCAGTTGAGTTTTCACATCATGAAGGAGGCCCTGGTCAACAAGAAATTGATTTGCGTTACGCCGATGCTTTAAGCACGGCTGATAACATCATGACTTTTCGTTTAGTTGTAAAAGAAGTTGCCCTTTCTGAAGGTGTTCGTGCTTCATTTATGCCTAAACCATTTAGAGATCAACCAGGTTCAGGAATGCATACACATTTATCTCTGTTTGAAGGAGATAAGA
>Ga0247843_1008779_pt1 | contig 11590 bp, 13 predicted proteins | sample LaCruzMarch2017__FD_192420 | JGI IMG/M metagenome (GOLD analysis project Ga0247843, IMG submission 192420) | Freshwater microbial communities from meromictic Lake La Cruz, Castile-La Mancha, Spain - LaCruzMarch2017_8m | ecosystem: Environmental > Aquatic > Freshwater > Lake | place: Spain...
TGCCGCATTTGAAGTCTTTACTTTTTTTGAGCGGAAACTCTCGCATGACCCAGGCCAACATTTAACAAAGGAATCAAGATTAGCAAGTGTCTCTGGAATTCCCTCCATTTGATTAAGGGATCTAAATTCTCTTAACACCTGATCCACTTTGTTTTGCAGCTCCTTTTTATCCGTATCACTTAAAATGATACTGATTCCCATGCTCAGTACTTTTTCATTACCGCCAATAAGTTCACTAAGAAGTCCTTCTAAATTAACAAGTTTATTTTCTGATTCTAAGTCAGTTACATTTTTTGCCCCTGCGGCCATGGAATGTGCCAGACGCCTTTTAAGTTGCAGCATCTCAATTTCTTTTTTTTGCGATACCACATCAATGGTTTGTACAACTTGGTAGTGAAAAGACATCTTGCTTAATCTCTCTGCCATCGAGGCAACGGTTTGCTCCGGCATGAGTCCAAGATTTATAACCTTGAAATAAGTGTTCTCGCTAAGAAGACAATCATCTTGCACAAAAAAATCTGATAGCATTAATTGCTCTGTTAGATTTGGCGAAAGGTCAGAAAAATATCTAAATTTAGGAACACCTATTGTTTTTGATCTTCTCAAATTGAAATATTCAAAGATAAGTTGATACCACTTATGTGAATCCAGTCTAACTGGTGAGAGTTGCATACCATCAAGATGCCCATTTACTTGAGTTAACACTTTTTTAAAATTTTCTTGATGAATTTTAAAATCAGCATTTAAGATTTGTTTAAATTTATTTTTGCTTGAAAAAAAATCACCTTTTTTGTATGGAAATTTCCCCCCCCTGATAAAAAAATAAATTTCTTGCTGATAAAAATTTCCATTCCTCATGCTTTGATTAAGAAAATCAAGACGCGAATCCACTACAGTTGCAATAGAATCATTAGTAATCCCAATTTGCGCTTCATGATCCTTAATTATTTTAGAAATATCGGGCGAAATCTTATAGAAAACTTGGATGCGGTGTCCTTCATCAATGGAATTAAGAAGATTACTTAGGCCCAAGGTTATGCCATTGATAACATCATTAGTAACCGTACTAATTTCTATTCCCTTAAGACTAAATCCTGCGGCAAATGATCCATCATCCATGACGAGCAGATCATCTTCAAAGTGCCATAGGGGAAGAAACTCCCCTAGGTTTATAAATTTTTGATTACTCTTCATAGTGCTCCTTAAATTCAATTGCTGCTTCGTTCATCTCTTGGGACTTAAGCCCTAAGTGGGAAACCAGATCATCCACTTCAAGGTCATCATCAGTGTCCATTTTTTCTTCAAGCTCTTCGGCCACGACGTTCATTTCATAGGCGCAATCAATCATTTGCCTTATCCAATATTTTCTACTCATGATCGTCTCCCATAGTGATGGGACGTGTCCTAAGTTCCCCATTACTGAGAGGGCTTGAAGCACTATAAAATCCACGAAGCATAGTAAAACGAATGAGATCTTTTAAATATCCATCAGGTTTATTTCGCTTAAAGAGCACAAGTGTGGATAAGAAAAGTAGCGGGACTCCCAAAATAAAAATGAATCCCAAAATTCCGCTCTCAAAGAAAAAGCCCATGATTGCTGAAATTGTTAGTGCCACAAGTAAATCCAGCGCTTCAATTCCGACAATTTTTAACTTGGCATCCAAGTGGCGATGAACAGTTGATGAATCTAAATTTTGCATTAGACTGCCCCCTGAAACATGGGAATAATAAATTTGGCCAATATCCCAACAATGGATGCAATGATCACAAGCACCATTCTGCGCTTGCTACTTTCATCACCTGCGGCCGCAAGGATTGCTGCATAGATAAGGCCAAAGACCGCTACCGCTGGAAGGATTCTTCCAACGATGAGGTTTGTTAAGCTATTTACTTTGCTATCGAAGCTAGCTGCCTGAGCGTAGGTTAGGTCAGGAATAATAAATGCCGCGCACGCTATAAAAATTAGACCAAGCAAAATGTATCCATTTTTATTCATTATCTTTTTCCTTTTGTTCATTAAGGCTTAGAACTAATTTTTTGCTGTAACCAGTGAGTGGTTCGATATGAATATAAATATCGCCGCCAGTCTCTTTACTTTGAAACCCTTCTCCAATACAAAACCTAAGCCTTCTCTCATTTTTGTGAATGACTTTTTCTAATTTATAAAAGGTACAGTCATTCACTGAACTAGTGGCCCTTAGATAAAACTCTTCACGTTTTCCCTCTTTGCGTGAATTTTCAAAGAGGTTAATGAGAAGACTAAAATCTCCATATTGGTCTGAGTAAAAAGCTCGACCTGCACAGAATTTTTTATTGGTCGTTTTGTTGAACCACCACAGGTGATAAACATTTTGTTTTTCAGTTGGTGTGCACACAGGCACTTGCATTAATTTCATTGCTTCCATTTTGATCTCCATTTATTGTTAAATTTATTTTTAATTTTTCTTAAAAACTTCTCCTCAACTTGCCTAAACTTTTCTAATTTCTAAAACTACATGCGCCCCTTTTGGTTAAATGATTGCTTTGAAATGAAAGGGAAATCTTCTTGCAGGAACCCATCACTCAAACTAAAATCAAGGACAAATAAAACTAATGAGCGTGGTATAATTTTTATTTGCGGCATGATGATTTCTCTTCCATTCATGTCGCCTATAATTTCAAAACTGATGCCAACACATTTGAAACTCACAACATCTCTTCCAATTTCTATTTTTCTAATGAGTTAGATTAACCTGTAAAAAATTCTCGATTTTTTTGAATGCCCTGTAATGGATTCAATTTGCGCGCTTTGTGGGCCACGTTTGCGCTCATCGTGGTACAACCCATCTCAGATTTTTTATGGTGAGGTGAATGGTAATGAATTTTTTAATTGTGGAAGATGATGAAAATTTTTCTTCTTTTTTATCCAATCAACTCGCTAAATATGGAAAAGTATTTGCGGCCCAAACCTATGATGCGGCCATCAACCTCATTAACTCATACACATTTGATTGCGCCATCATTGACTTAAACCTGGGTGATGAAATTCTTGGCCCAAAGATTGCAAAAGTAGCAAAAGAAAATGGGACTAAGCACATTATTGCTGTGACCTATTTTGAAAACGACGAGGCATTAATAAAAATGGCCTACGAAAATGGAGTGGATGATTTCGTGAAAAAAAGTAACCTTAAAACAGATTTAGAATTTTTCATTAAAAAGGTAGTTAACGGCAAAGAACTTAAGAAAAGTGTGCAAAGACTCACTAAAACGTCTTACCTAACTAAAGACCAAGAGTTAATTGAATCACTTGAAAATATTTGTGATACCTATGCTCCCCTTGAGCCAATCTTCATTGGTGGGGAATCTGGCGTTGGAAAAACCCAACTGGCCAAATGTCTTAAACAGCTACTTGGCATTAGCGGTGAGCTTATTGAACTTAATTGCGCTGGCCTACATGATGACCTTATAAAATCAGAACTCTTTGGCCATGAGCGAGGTGCTTTCACTGGTGCTGAGAAGCTAAAAATTGGAAAAGTAGAACTTGCTAACAATGGAATTCTCTTTCTTGATGAAGTGGGAGATATGCCTATACCCACGCAAGAAAAGTTACTAAAAATAATTGAAGAAAAAGAATTTACTAGGGTTGGCGGTCACACAAAAATTAAATCAAATTTTTTACTAGTAACTGCAACCCTTAAAAACCTTGAAGAATTAGTTGAAACAGGAAAACTTAGGAGCGATTTTTATAATAGGATCAAAGGTAAATCCATTCACATTCGTCCTCTTCGCGAACGTAAAGATGATATCAAATTATTAATCAATCACTTTTTAAGTATCACTACTAGAAGCGTATACATCACCCCAGAGGCCAAGGAAATTTTAATCAACTATTCATGGCCAGGAAATATTAGGGAGCTATCAAAAGTCATCTACCGCTTATCTGATACAAAATTTGGCATTGTAACTGAGGCCCATCTTAAGCAATATTTGCATCTCAAGAAATATTCAGATGATGATTCAAAGTCAAAACTTATCACCCAAGAGCAGATTGATTTTGCGAAGGGAAGACATAGTCTTACAGACCTACTTGATAAAATTAAAGGTGAACTTTTTGATTATGCTCTAGCAGAATGCGAAGGGAATAAGAAAAAAGTTGCCGACACTTATCAGGTATCAAGAAGAACAATTTTTTATCACCTTAAAGATAAAAGATTATGTGAGGCAAAAATATGAACCTTGAATTAAAACATGCACTGCACGATCTTCGGTCACTCATGGATAAAATCAATTCACTTTATTCATGCATTGTTTTTGATCTTAAAGATAATGCATCATTTCAAGATGAAGACTTCAGTGATCTAAAAATTGTGCTCAGTGAATTTGAGCAAAATCTAAATCGAATTAAAAAGAAGTAAACATATGTGTATAGCCTATATTGCGAAGAATCCATTTAAAAATTGTGAACTCCTTATCGCCATGAATAGAGATGAATTTTACACAAGACCGTTTTCTATGACAGAACTCCGCGGCGAACTCTATTATCCACAAGATGAAAAATTTGGCGGTACTTGGTTTGCCTTTAATATGAAAGGGCACTTTGGAATGCTCACTAACATCAGAAAATTTAATCAATCATCTGCAAAATTAACGAGAGGAGAAATCCCTCTTAATTATTTGAAAAGTGGATTATTCCCAACTCAAAGTGAATATAAGCTTTTTAATTTTATTTTTGGATCAAGAAATTCCATTGGTCATATTTCATCTTATTCAAAGATCCAAGATATTATCAAAGACGAATACTTCACAATATCAAATAGTAAATTTCTTCCGTCTAACTGGAGTAAGGAAGAGGTATTAAGAGAAAAATTTAAAGTTTTATTCTCTAAAAATGATGTTCCTACGCCCAATGAATTATTTGAAGTGCTTAGTAATAAGCAGCAAAATTCAAGACAAGAAAGCGATGATACAGGTTACCCTGATGAAGTTGAGAAGAAGCTCAGCTCCATTTTCGTAGAAATTCCTGAAAATTCATACGGCACCGTTCATCAGTTGCTTTTCGTCATCTCCCAAGATAAGAAGGTTTCCTACTATGAAAGGCGTGTAGGCCCAGGTAGAAAGTTTTCAGAAATTTTGGAAATAAGTTTTAATCTATGAAATCATTAATACTAATTTTTGCATTTTGGTTCATGAGTTGCCACGCTGATGAAGCCTATTGGCTCGATGCAACCCCGGGAATGAATATTGAAAAAGTTAAGACCACTACTTTTGAAAATACACTTTCATCCAAATCTCTTGGCTATAAAAAAACTAATACTTGGGTGAAACTTAGTTTTGATAAAATTTCCCAAGGCGATATTCTGGAAGTTGGCTATCCGCTTGATAAACTCACTTTCTATGCCACTAGCATTACCGGAGAAGACATTCTTCAAACGTCCATGGAAAGAACCAAAAATCATTCAAGAAGCCACATTTTCAATTTAGGAAACGTTGATGCAAGGAAGCCTTTGTACTTGGAGATTGAATCAAAATCGGCCCACGCATTTCCTTATAAAAAATTAACGTATGAATCCTACCTAAAATCTACAACGATTTCACAATTTACCTTGGGCCTATTTTACGGCGTATTACTTATTGCATTCATTCTAAGCATTATTTTGCTCATCGTTTCAAGAGAGAAGTTATATTTTTACTTCACTTCTTTTCTTGGATGCTACCTTATTTTTCAGCTAGCACTTAACAAAGAATTTCCTGTTTTATTTAACGCCAATTCAAATTTTTGGCTTTATCACAGTATTTCGCTTTTTGGTGGATTCACATTTTTCTTCTCCATTTTGTACATGAAGCAGCTCTTTAGCTACAAAGGGAAATTCATAAGTTTTGCTTACTGGTTTTGCGCCCTTATTAGTTTAGTAGCCGCTACATCTTGGATATGGGCAGATTATTCAATCAGCATAAAAATTTGCATGTTCACTATTGGCCTATCAAGTATCATTTTATTGTTAAGTACTGTGTGGATTTTGATCAAAGAAAAAATTGACTCCCAGGCATTTAGTTTTTCACTAAGTTGGATGCCTTTTTATTTCTTGATCAACTCTATTACACTTAAAACTGTAGGCATTATCCCAACCAATTTCATTACCAACTACGCCATGCAATTTGCCTCTCTACTCGGAGTTGGCGTTATCTACTACCAAATCTACATGAAATATAAATTTAGTCGCCTTTCAGAAAAAGAGCATGACTTTTTAAAAAGAAAATCCAAAATATTTTCGAAAATTCGGCACGATATAAAATCCCCTTTAACTGCACTTCAGTATTCTTTTAAGCAAACAAAAGAGAAGCTCGATGAATCCTCAAGGGTCATTGCCAATGAATCAATTAAGCGTATCCAAAATATCATTGATACCATGAGTACTGACTATGAAGAAAAACAAAATGAGGAAAAAGTGCTGGCACTTCTTGAACTCGCTAGAATTACGGCACTAAAACAACATGAATTCAAAATTAATTCTTCTGTAGAAATCACAACACACTTAAGTGACGACCTCACAGGGCTATTTATTAACTGCGATTCAACTTCTTTAGGAAGATGCATTTCAAACTTGATAAATAATTCTGTAGAAGCAATTGCAAAAAATAAAATCCACATTGAGGTGAGATCATTTCTTCGAAACGATAGGATTGTAATTGAAGTCAGTGACAACGGTAAGGGCATTCCTAAAGAGCAGCTTGATAGCATCACTCAGCTTGGCTTCACTTATGGCAAGAAAAATGGCTCAGGCGTTGGTCTAACTCAGGTCAGTGACTTTGTGAAATCCTGCGGAGGAGAACTATCCATTACCAGCTCTCCAAAGGGAACAGCTGTATCAATGATTTTTGATATAGGTGAAAGACCTAAGTGGTTTGCTGATAGCATTACCTTGACTCAAAATAAAAAAGTAGTCATCGTCGATGATGACCATTCCATTCACTACCTATGGAATGATCGGCTCAATAACCATATTGAAAAATCTTTTGATAATCCAATCGATTTTATCGCATGGTTAAAAATTCAGCCAGACATTGAAAAATTTCTTTACCTTGTTGATTTAGAATTTTTAAATTGGAATCATGATGGACTTGATCTTATCAGGGAAACAGGGATACAAAATAATTCAATTCTTGTGACTAGTCATTTCAATGAAGTTGATGTGCAAAAAAAATCAATGGAACTAAATATAAAAATTATTCCTAAAGAACTTGCTTCGGAAATAAAAATATTATTACCAGCTGAAGTCTTAAACGATGATGTAAGTTTGATCAATGAATCCAGTGAAATAATTTTACTTGATGATGATGAACTCATTCGCCGAATGTGGACATCATTAGCTTCAAGAAAATCTATTCCCTTAAAAACATTTAAGACTGTTGATGAGCTTGAGTCTTCCATTGCTAATTTTAGCAAGAATACAATCTTTTACATCGACTCAAGCCTCTCAGATCATGTTAAAGGTGAAACGTACTCTAGGAAGCTTTTTGAGAGAGGATATCGTAACATTTATCTCTGCACTGGATATGATGCATCGGAATTTAGCAACTGTGACTGGTTAAAAGGTGTCATTGGTAAATCTCCACCTTGGGCCGACCTACATTGATGCACTGAATTGTAATCGCTCCTAAAGTTTATACCATCATTTTAGCGGCCGTATCATTGGTTAATGGATTTCCTATTTACGCGTTTACCGCCTCAAATCGCTAGAAAAGGCCATTACAAATGCTAAGTTATTGAGTTGGCTATAAATTCGAGGTCTATTGACCGATTTTGCGAGAAATATAGCATATCAGTAATGCTGGCTTTATCAGGTCCATCCAAAAAGCAAGTTCCCAGATGGAAAAGCATTTTTACTTTTTGCAACCATTGAAGGGGAGCGGTCTTTTATTCCAAATGTTTCCTTGGCCTGAAATTTCTTGACCATCCCATGGTAAAAATACACGCCGGTATGAATGACTTTTTATAAGTGTCCTAAAATTTTCTAAATGACGATCAAACTTATTTTTTGTTCTAATCTTTTATTTTCAACTAAACTGGAGAATTCCATGACTGTCCAAGGCCTAATCAAAGAATTACTAAAGTTGCCTGAGAATACTACCGTTTTGGTTCAAGGGTACGAGGGTGGATTTTCAGATATTGGATTTATAAAACAAACCAAAGTTAGCTTTAATCAAAACAAAGAAGAGTGGAACGGCCCACACGAAGAGGATACGAATGGAGACCACCAAGCCATTTTGCTTTTAAGAGCAAACAATCCTATGGCGGAAAAATAATTTCCTAATTTTTTCGACTTGCTTCACAGTAATAATATCTTTAAAGAGAAGAGCCTCCGAAGAGGCCCTCATTTATCTGTTAGTTCTCTGAGCGCGTCAGTCAATTTAATCTAGTGATTTGTTTGTTTAATTTGAAAGCGGGATAATAGCTCCGAAGCGTTGTATGAGGTCGCGATCTTGGTAGGGCGATGGAGCGCCAGGAAAAGGACTACAAAATGGAATTTGAAATGTTGTAAAGTATTTAATTTTTTTAGCTTGATAACTAGCTCCTAGCGTGACATCACCACCAAAATCTTTCTTGGTCTTTTGCACATTTATCCCTGCTCCTAGAATCAGATTTTTTTCCGGATGCTTGTTGCCATTTAATTGAAGCTGCGTCGCTATATGAGCAAAAGCATAACTCGGTTCCCCGGAAAAACCTGCTTTGTAGCCAATTTTTGAAGATATGTTTACGGCACATGTTTTTGATTTGAATAAGTCTTTTTGTACTCCAACAGATGCTTTTAGAATCACCGCCATTTTTTTATCAGTCTGATCGGGGAAATAATTATACTGGACGACACCTTCTTTTGACATGTTATCTAAAAATTTGTGCCAACCTTTTTGAATCCCTGATGCCAATAGATCATTTACCTTTTGACTATTTAAATAAGCAAAGCCTGCTTCTACACTCCATAGGTACCATTTTCCTTGAACGTTATTATTCGCAAATACTTTAAATATTGTTTCCTCTTTGAAGCGATTTGATACCTTACCTGCCGGCCCAGCAGAATTTGAGTTAGGAATTTCCCAAAGTTTACCATTTGCATCATATGCATATTTTGCAAACGGAACGCCTTTTTGAGCTGCAAGTTGTCTCGCTTCTTCATCTTCTATTCGCTGTCTATTTCTCACATAGTGAAGATCATCACCATAAATCCTTTCATAAAAAATACCATCGATGAGATAACCATTAGGTTGGCTGATTCCTTCAATAACTCCCCCTGTTGCTGTATTATACAAAATTACGTCTTTAGTATATAGGCCAGTAAATAGGCTACCACCCCAAGTGACTCCCTTTTTATCAGTCCCTCCAACGTCTAATATTACTCCGTGGGTGTAACCCTTATCATTGCCAGATGGAATCAATCCCAAAAGCACATTGTCGTTATCAAGTGCAATTGAAATATAAAGCGGGTGTTGTTCACTTACTGGTTCACACGGCAAAGGAATTATATTTTTGATTCCATCAGGTATTTGCGCAGCGTCAGTGGCTTTGTAAACCAGTCGATCGGGCAACTTTTTAGATTTATTTAGGGATTTAGTTTGCGGATTAATGCAAACCGTCTCAAACGAGCCATAATCTTTGGCAATGGAAGGACATCCGCTCCAACTGTTGAGTTTACTTATTATTTCTAAATTTCCAGGGAGGTCAACTAGAGATACTACATACTGTTCTGTGGCATTCACAGAAGAAGGTTTTTGTGCTATAGAATTAAAAGAAAGAACTAGTAAACATAGAGTTATGCAGAAAGAAGCCATGTACTTAATCTACCATAACCAATAACCGCTAAATATGTTTTTTGCTTAGGCAAATAATGCCTTTAAAAGGAATGGTTTATTTGGGCCAAATACCCACTTTTTCTTTGCCTTAGCCGAGTGTCGAATGCAAAGGTATGCTTTGAAAGGCTCATTTTTCTGAGTTTTCAGCAAGGGTAAACCTAAAACGAGATTCCTAGAGAAGTTTGGAGCATTACCTCATTCCATAATTCTTCCCTCACCAAGAGGGCCTTTTGGCCCGCCTGATACGCAAGGGATTTAAGAGTCTCATCATTTCCAGTGAGATAACTGAGGCACTCCAATGCCAGTGGCCCGTGCTCTCCACTGTCCACCTCTATATGTCTTTCTAAATAGTAAATCAAAGTAGGTGCATTAATGTTTTCTTTTTTAAGTATCGATATCATGGTCTCAAACATCTCTGGGATAAGTTTTTCTCTACCATAAAAAAAGCTCGCGGCAACTTCTACAATATGGCCATGCTCTGCCACCAAGAGATTATGTTCAACGAATTTTCTTGCACCTATTGGAATTCGAGTCATTTCCAATGAGCTGCTAAAATCACGGATTTCTGTAGTAGAAGCACCCACTTCTTCCATGGCCTTTAAATAGAGTTCAAAGTGTGAGATGGGGTTTCCGAACTGGTCAATGTCGCTCTCTTCACCTAATACAATTTGATTAATTAAGCGCACCATTTTAGCAGGATAAACCGAAGGTTTCCAAGGAACTTCCACACAAGTGATTTGTCGCTGCAATGATTTCAAAAGACTCATGAAGTCCCAAACGGCAAACACGTGATAGCGCATAAAATGCCTAACAGATTTTATGTTAGCAAAGGTTTGATAAATAGGATGTTGAGCGAGTTCTTTTTGTTTAAGTAAAATCTGTTCCATTTGTGGCCTAGAGTGAATCTGCATCCTACAGGATTTTATGCATAAATAGGCATTTTTTGTGTCGCATTAGCAACTAGTTTTTGAAATTTTTCCATTTGCAATCTCAACAAATTTTTCCAAGATTTGCTGCCATGCATTTTTTTTATCCAAAAGTGACATTTCTGATGAAATCTGCTGGTGTGAAACCTCTAATTCTGATTCTTCCTGTGAAGTTGGATCGATTCGAAAGATTACGATCGATTGCTCAGGATCGCGATTAAAACCTTCAACATTCCAGGACAGCTCGATTGAGTGACTTCTGATTCGCTTAAATATTCCAGTAATAATACCTTTGTTACCAAAGCATAATTTAAATGCATGATTTTCTTTAAATTTAAAATCAATATTGGTTGATCCAGTCAATTCAAAAATTTTGCCCATAGCAATTAGATTAAAAACCTTATCAGCAGATGCCTTGGTTCTATTAAACTGCTGTAGCGAATATTTAGGAGATTTTAATTTTAAATACACCGGAGTAACTGTAGCACTAAAAAAAATATTGGCCATAGGGCGATTTTAACGGGGACATTGTCCCCGTCGTGAAAAACTATCAATTAATTGCATTGATCAGAAGGAAGGGATAGATATGGATAGTTTGCAGATTTTTCATATTTTTTAGAAGATCCATCTTCTGCTAAAAATATTTGATCTTTCAAACAAAAATCATCCCCATTATTTATAACTTGGCCATCAAAGGACGCTTCAACCGATTTGTATTTAGTCACATCCTTAGCTAAACCCACAACTTTTTCATAAATTTTTTTAAGATCCTCGGGCCAACATAAATCCTGCAACTCTTTCGTAAAATCTAATCCAACCTTGCCAAAGAATTTGCCAAC
>Ga0247843_1008781_pt1 | contig 11582 bp, 17 predicted proteins | sample LaCruzMarch2017__FD_192420 | JGI IMG/M metagenome (GOLD analysis project Ga0247843, IMG submission 192420) | Freshwater microbial communities from meromictic Lake La Cruz, Castile-La Mancha, Spain - LaCruzMarch2017_8m | ecosystem: Environmental > Aquatic > Freshwater > Lake | place: Spain...
ATGCTACATCTTCAATTCTACCATCGTAACCAGATATACGTGTATGATTTTCTATTTCCCAATACTTAAATTGGGTTTCCATATATTCGCGGCGTTTAGTATCGGAATCAAGATTCAACCACAAAATTGAAGGAAGACCTTTAATTTTAGGTATTGATTTATTTTTGTCCATTATCTTATCCTAACACCACAAGGTTCTGAGCTATACAGAGGAGTATCATTTTCGTCGTATCCTTGACCAATGAAATGATTACTGTTTCTATTTTGCATCATCCAGGGAATTTCTTTAAATTGATGAATATATGAATTATTTTTTGCTTCTTTCCAAATAACATCTTTTAAAAATATTTGATCTGAAGTATAAAAATGGTGTTTAGAATATTCAAGCATTTTGTTTTTAATAGTTTTTTGAAGTTTTCCTTTCATTCCCCACATTCCAGCAAGAATTGGCCAATCATAATGCCGATCATGATCTCGAATTATAGAGAATTTTTTATCAGAAGTCATCCATTCGTTGATTGCTCGAACTTCTCTCGGAGAAATTCTTGAGTCAGAGTCTCTGGAAATAGTAACATTATCATCACTTTCGAACATTGAATAAAATCTCCAAAATGCTCCGAATACTCCATCATCATCAACTTCGGCAACTTCAACATTTTCCATAGAATGAAGTTCATTAATATATCCATTTGGAACTGTATGGTCAACAAATATCCTACAGGTCCAATCTGGAAGAATTTGTTTGGCAATTTTAGCATTTTTAATTGCTCCTATACAATATCTTGGCATATCTCCCCAAACACTAATCGAAACTATTTTATTCATATTTTCATCTTACAATAGTGGCAACTATTGAATCGTCTATATGAGTTATTACTCTATCATCTCCATATTCTTCCATGTAAAATTTTACCATTTTAGTTGCATGGGAAATATTAATATTCAAATCATAATACATGCTTGATATATGATCAAACATATTGCAATATTTTTTCATTTTTGAGGGAATCCCATATGCAAAAAGATCAGTATAATTAAAACCACCACTCATAGTCATATTTAAATCATCTCTATGTATAACAAAATCTAGATTTGTTAACTTAATATTATATAAATCAAAATCAAATCTAGTTCTAAGTATACAATCATATATTGATGGGTCTTCAATTAATGAAAATGCTTTTTTTACGCCATACCATTGATCCCTAAGTCTTTCTACCCAAAAAGAACCGTGCCAAATAGCACTTGGGTCAATCTTAAATATATCATTTTCCCTATTTAAAAAGATAATATTTTCAAATCTTGTTTGTTTATACTCATCAACATCTTCAAAGTGATATTTAACTAAATTGCCCACTTTACTGTAAGATTCAACCAAAGAATGAGTATTAAAATTCTGATGTGGAAATTCCGCATTATTCATAGTCATTCCTTGATTTTTATTCCAACAAAAAAAGTATATATCAACACCATAATTATCTAAAATATTTTTTTTTAAATTATTTATTGTCTGTTCATAAGTTCTAGAATGACCAGTTAATAGCAATGCAACTTTCATAATTATTCAATAATAGATTTATATAATTGTTCATATAGACTTTCACTAAAATAGCAAGCTCCATATTCTGGCAAAAATGTCCAATTCAAATTTTCCGCATTTAAAGAAGTCCTCATATCCATAACAATAAAATTATTTACAATTGCTTCCCATGCTAAATTATTAATATTTGAAGAATCATAGATATTAATTTTTTCGCCATATTGATTTTTCAAAACAGATAAAAACCAAAGAGACTCAGTGCAATTCATATTAGTTGTTTTAGAAAGATCTAAAGAATCGACATGTTCCAAAACATCAGACCATTTATAGATATCATCTTTATACCCAATTTGGATCCAATCAGAAACTCTAAAACAATTTGGAATCTCATCGTAATCTGGTCTGATTGTCATCATGTTAGAAATAACAAGTTTTTTATCAAAAACTTTTAGATCTGTTGTACTATTTGGAAATGTATCCACATATTTGAATAAATTTTTATGACAAACAATATCAGATCTTGTCACCATAACAAGATCTCCAGTTGTCTTTTCCAATCCTTTTTGATATGAAACTACTTGACGTTTCCATTGTTGAATTGGCCCTGGTCCGGGATCTTCCGTAAATACGACTTCATCGATTTCTAAAAAATTATCTAAATATTTTTCTTGTCCTTTCCATGTAGAAAGAATTATCTGCCCATCGAACCATAAACGGATAGAATCAATAACAGAATTTAAATAATTTTCTGGGTGCCTTTCATATGAAATTGATCCCCTAATAACTATACTTTGTTTCATTTTAAATGAGAAATATAATCGCTACAAATACCATAGCAGTTAAAAAGTTTTAAATCAACCAATTTTTCAATTTTATTTGTCCGTTCAGGCATAACTATAATAGATTTGGATATATATTTTTTTCCTGGGTATGTCCAAATATAATTTTTACTCGTTAAAGTAAAATCATCTTCTTGATGCCAGAAATAGTGAAAATCTACTGGACTACTAGAAAGAATATCCAAAGATTTTAAATCTTTACAATGAATCCAAAGTTTATCCTTTCTTTTAACTAACCAAGTCATAGGGACATAATATTGGGATTCATCATGCCCCAAATAAAACTGATGATCTTCACATCTTACATCAATCTCCACATTATAACCTAATTGTATTGCAAAGTCAATATATTCTAGACGATTTTCTTCTAATGGATTTGGACCATCAGTATTTCCACGATGAGCAATTAATTTCAAAGCAAATCTTTCCTAACGTAAATAGTATTTCCTTCACAATCGCTACCATTATATTCAAAAGATTCCTTTACTTCAACAAAATTATTTTCTTGTATGAGAAAATGATCTATATCTTCTTTTAATGATTGGCCTTCATAATATGGTTTCAATCCAACTTCAGTAAAAATACATTTTACATTTTTAAGAGTTTCTCTTGCACCTTTAAAAACATCAAGTTCAGCACCCTGAACATCAATCCAAATAATATCAACTTTATTGATATTATTTTCTTTTGACCAAATATCTAGCGTTGTAGCATCAACTTCAATCTCATTTTGTATCCAAGATTTGTTGAAATATTTTTCAGTATGACCTTGCATAAATTTATATTTTGAAGAAGCACCTTCATTTTCACTAATTACTGGATAAAAATTAATTTTTCCAGGAGTATCATTTAAAGCAGTGTTGTAGACTTTTAAGTTGTTTTTGAAATATCCCTGCAATCGAGAATAAGAATTCCCACATTCTTCATAGTTTTTGGGATTTGCCTCAAATGCATATACTTTAGTATCAGGTAAAAGATCTAGAAACTCAATACTTTGACCCAAATGCCAACTACCAATGTCACAAATTGTATCGATAGAATCCCAATCAATAGGATCGAGTATATATTTCATTCTATTAGCAACAATAGAATGAGTATTTTTAATAATTTCTTTAGTATTCATTTTACATTTTTAATAGAAATTTTATCATTAGTAATACCTGGAAGTTTGACGCAGACTATTTCACAATCTTCTAGAAATTCTGGATCAGCAATCTCATATGGTTTTAATATAAAAATGTCTCCTGATATGAGTTTTTTTTTCTGGAGTATCATTTCCCCACGTACTAGAAGATTTATTTCAGTTACATGTTCATGATAATGGACATCCCAAACTTCACCTTTAGAATGCGTTTTATAAGATACTTCTACATCTTTAGTAACAAATGCTGTTGGAGAAAAATTACCAACAAACCACCCACCAACCATTTCTTCCATTTTATATAGGTTCATAAATCATACTCTCCCCAATCAATAACATCAAAACCACAATCAGTAATCAAATTAACAGAAATTGCTCTATTTTTATCAACATCTCTAAGTTTGTCATTAATAAGAACTCTTACTCCACTACCAACTCCCATAATCAAATGATCCCAGCACACACCTAAAGATTTTAAATGTGCTTCTGTCATTTCCCTTGCAGATTCTTTTCTTGCTGTTGTTAAAATAATTTTATAACCTTTAGAATCCCACTCATTAAATTTAGAGTTTACTCCTGGCAAAATTTCAGGATCTATTTTATTAAGATCACTAAACTTATGACAATGCTTTAAAATTGTACCATCCAAATCACAAAAAATAGTTTTTGGTTTTTCAGTATAAAATTCTTTAAGTTTTCCCAAATAAATTGAAACATCTTCAGGTGTTCCAAGTGGAATATATGAATTTTTTGCAATAAAAAATGGAATAATAGTTTTTCCATCTTCAATAAGATAATTATAAGTTTCTGAAATATAGCATTCTGGCAATCCACTCAATCTAAAATGATTAAGAAGATTTTCGGAGGAATAAACAAAATCACTTCCTCTTTTCCAATAATGAATTCCAACTAAAGCGTTATCGCTAATTGGAGTTTTTTCAATAATATTCACAACTTTTTCATTTTGAATCTCAGCAAAACTATTCTTTGGATCTTTTGATTTAAAAAGAACAACTGCACCATCAACTAAAGTATTTGATGCCATTTCTATAAACGAATGTGAATCCCAATTCATTAACTGATCACAGTTAGTAACGATCAATTCATTATCATTATTAATAAATTCTTTTGCATATAAACATGTCTCACTACAACCACTAGTAACTTTGTCAATTTGTATTTCAATACATTCTGGATCCAATTTTTTTAAGATAAGACTTAATTTTTTATTGTACTCTCCATTATCATATTTTCTTGTGATGAAAATATATCTACCAGAAATACCAAGAGACTCTACTGAGTGTTCAATAAGAGTCTTTCCATTTACTTCAATTAAAGGTTTAGGAGTCTTGATTCCATTCTTGGAAAATCTACTTCCCAAACCTGCCATAGGAATTATAATGTTCATTTTTTTAATTTGATTTTATGATGTAAGCAGTTGGTGTTTGAATATTGGTCCGGTAAATTTTTAGGTTTTTTTCTTTTACGAACCTATCAACCGCATTTGACTCACTCCAACTATGATATGTATATTCATCAAACACGACAATGCCTCCAGTCACAACTCTATCCCATAAATTATTTAATGTATTGTATGTTGGTTCGTCTAAATCTAAATCCATGTATAGGATACTAATTCTAAATCCAGGTCTTTCATCTACAAATTTTTTAGTTGTTTGGCTTATATCTCCAGCAACTAATTCATATTTTGATTTTTTAAATCCAGCCGAATCTAACTTGGATTCAATTCCAGAGAAAGAAACTTCATTAATGTTTAAATTAGAACATCGAGCAAAAACTTGTTTCATGGTTTCTTTATCAGTTTTATTTGAAATATCATTAACAAAATTTGGGTCAAAGAAATCAAATCCAATTACTTTTTTAATACTATTTGGTTCATTCATATCCAACATCTTGATCCAAGAAAATAATCCAGATCCTTTAAAAACACCACATTCAACAATGTCACCCAAAAGATGTTCCGTTTTATTATAAAAATAAAATCTGCTGTATAGTTTATTAAAAATATTTCTATCTTTACTAAAAATAAAATTATTAAATGAATCGTAAATATTTTGATTTGAATGAATGTCTATATTTGAGTTGTATAAATTTATCATTACTATTAACCTCTATGTTGTTCCAAAAAATAATTTAAATCTTCGGGTGTTCCTAATCCCCACATTTTTTCAATACCTTTAAGTCGAATTTTCTTACCATCTTGAATTGCCTCATTGAAGACTGGGCAGACATAGAACTCATTATTAGTCCTAATGTTCTTGTCTATCATTTGTTCAGCATACTTCACATAATCAGAACCCTTTGTCCAGAAATAGATACCTACCGTTGCATTATCACTAATTGGTTTCTTTTCAGCAACTTCAGAAATAAATCCATCTTGACCAACTTTTACATAAGACCATTTTGGATGAGTTGCTTTAAAACTCACAATACCACCATCAATACCATCAGCATTAAATGCATACAAGCATTCATTACTACTCCATTCGATAAACTGGTCAGAGTTTGCCATTAGTAGTGGATTGTCATTATCAATAAATTCTTTGGCAATTAGAGTAGTGCAGGCAGCACCTTCGGTAATACCATCTACCTGAACAATGTTGCAATTAGGAGCAATCAGGTTTAGAAGATACTGGAGACTATACTTTTCATAGTGCTCTTTCTGAACGATGAATGTATAGTTTGCCTCAATATTAAGGTTCTCGACAACCACTTGAATCATTGGTTTGCCATTCACTTCAATTAGTGGTTTGGGAAAGGTATACCCAGCATTGGCAAATCGACTACCAGCACCTGCCATAGGAATCAGAACATTCAGAGTATTGGACTTCCAAGGAATGTTTTTTGCATTTGTCTTTGAAAGAATTTTAATTGCCTCATCAATTTTTGATTGAGACGTACCATTACGATTCTCAACGGGAATTAAGTGTGCCTTACTATCCAAAGCAGCTTGCCTTCCGATATGGCTATCTTCAAAAATTACAGTATCTTTGGGAAGAGAATTACAGGCAATCATACACTTCCAGTACATCTCAGGAAATGGTTTATTTCTTACAACATCTTCATTACTCACATAATAATCAACAAACTCCAACACTCCCAATTTAAGTAAAACCAATTTAACAGTATTGCGGATACTATTACTGGCAACAGCAATTTGATAATCTTTATTTTTGAGTTGTTGAAAATAATACATCAACTCGTGATCGTGCTCCAATTTTGAAAAAATTTCAAATGTTGCTTTTTGCTTATCTTCCCAAATCTGTTGATGTTTATCTGTTGGTAAATCTTTATTTTCAGTCAACAAAGACAACTTACGAGAAGTGGGAAGTCCATCATAAAGACTCAAATGTTCTTCTTTTGAAATAACATATTTAGAGTTTATATTTTTTAAAGCACTGTTTAGTGCTTCGTAATGCATATCTCTACTATCAATTAGGACACCATCAAGATCAAAAATTACTAATTTATTCATACCTTTAATTTATTTTTTAAACTATGTAATTTATACAATGAATCAACATTGCCAATCGAATTTCCATTGCAACTTTCTTCAATTCTATAATGATAATGTGACAAATCTAAGTTTTCATCAATATCACCAGAATTAACAAGAAGTCTTTTGGAAGACATATTAATTGGTATTTTTAAATATTCAGTAATAAATTTTCCAATCGAAACATCATCACACCATCCAGGAAAATTATATGAGCAAATAATATCTTTATTTTCAACAATTTTGTTTACAATATCTCTAGAAAGAAAAAATGATGCACCAGAAGCATAATTTATTCCAGGATAAGGTGCCGTTGGTGTATTGAAAGATCTTTCATATATCTGAGAATTGCCGCAATAAAAATTATCAATAGGTTTATCTTTAATAAATTCACTAACTTGATTCAAATCAAAATATCCAGTATTATTAGTTCTATAAACATAATCAAAATTTGTTTCCACAAACCATTCAAAAGCAGTTATAGTTTTATATAAACAAATATTATAGTGATGATTTTCGGGCCTGTTTACATAAAATGATTGCTCTCCATCCCAATAAATTTTTGACGATCCGCCATACATAAAAATTGTTTTTATTGTATTTGGAGAAGTTTTAATCCATGTATCTTTTGCTGCTTCCTCAATAGGAGAGAAGTGATCATTTTTACATCCCAAAACTAAATGCAATATGTTCATTTTGAAAATTCATTAAAATAAATTATATTTAAAAATTAATTCTATCACACAAATGACTTCGTGTCAATCACCTTTTATTAGACGATAACTATCTTCATCAAAGTGTTGTGTAGAAAATTCAAACAATTCCGTATTTTCCAATGCTTGCATTTGATGTCTCATCCCAACATAAATGTGAAATTTATCTCCTGGATTCAAAATTATAGAATTAGCAGATTTCAGATCATCATTAACACTATACATTAGAATAATTTTTCCTGATTGAATATAAAAAGTCTCATCTTTTATCTTATGATAATGCCAAGAACACTTTTTATTTTCAAAAAAATAAAGAAGTTTTCCGCAATAATCATTATTATTAACTATCCATTTTTCAAATCCCCACCCTTTGTGAACAAACTTAATTTGAGAAGAAGTCATCAGAATTAATACCTTTATCGTCAATATAAAAATCACCAGAGGGTTTTCCTAAAAATAATTTATGATATTTACATCCCCACAATTTCAACTGAAGTTCTGTAATTTCATTAAATCTTGCCTTTGCTAGATCTGAATTATTATCATATCTGCCCATCCCTCTGGCAGTTAAGTATATAATGTAATTATTTTCATCATATAATTTATTTATTTTAGTAATTCTATCATATAATGGAAAAGCATTTGAATAATCTCCATTTGATATTTTTGAACAAATAGTTCCATCAATATCAATCACATATACCATTTACATCCTCCTTAGTTAAAACATAAGTACCAGGGTTAGAAACTGCTATTGCCGATGCTTTATTTGCTAATTGAATTGCATCAACAATAGATTTTTCAGTCAAATATCCAAAAACAAGAGCAGATAAAAAAGTATCTCCAGCCCCAACAACATCATGGACATTTACTTTTTTGGTTGGGTAAATTGTATTTTTATATTCTGCGCCTTTACTTCCTCTGGTGATTATTAAATTTTCATAATCACATTTATCTTTTAATTTTGAATATTCATCATCATTAATTTTAATATAACAATTATATTTGGGGAGAAAATTTTTTTTACTATCAATAAAAACTGGACATTTTACACAATGCACAATATCAAATAACATTTTTGATGTTATAAACCCCTTATCATAATCAGAAATTACAACTGCATCATAAGAATCTTTTGGAAGTTCATATTGCATAGGTTTAAGTTGTATCTCATTATCAACTCTTAATATTTGTTGATTTGACTTTTCATCAATATATCTGGTTTTTATTATTTTTTCTTCATTTGTTAACATATGCACCTCTATACCAAAAGCACAAAGATTTGCTTTAACATTCCATGCCATTCCCTGTTTTGTAACAGTTTTTTTGTAATTTAAAATCGGAACAGGTGCCTCTGGATTGAGTCTTTCGCATCTCCCATAAACAAATATATCTTGACAACTATCTCCTATCAATAATACTTTCAATAATTTTTGTTGTTGAGTATCCATCTATTTTATCAAAAAATATTAATTTTGAAGCATAATATGATCCTATTATGCATTTATCTTTCCAATCAGATCCTATTACCATTATATCAGGTTTTATGCATTTAATCAAGTTTTCTAGTTCTTCATCAGAACTAAAAGAAAAAACTTTATTTACAGATTTTAAATTTTCTAATATAAATGTTCTTTCTTCAAGATTATTTACCGGCCTCAAATTTCCTTTTTTTTCTTTAATACGATCATCAGTATCTATACCAACAACCAAATAATCACCAAGAGATTTTGCATAATTTAATAATTTTATATGCCCTCTATGTAAAACATCAAAAGTCCCATTAACAAAAATTTTAATCACTTTTCACCAATACACATAAAAGAATTATTCAAATCAATACCAGAAACAAAAATATTTTTATAACCCATATCAATCAAGTAATCTTTAATTATTTGAGGAGTAAAAACATGTTTATGTTTTCTATTATTCCAAGGTCTCCAATATTTCTGACTATAATCGGGAAGATATAAAAATAAAACTCCACCATCATTTAATCTAGTATGCCAATAATTCATAGTATCAACCCAGTTATCAACATGCTCCAAACAATGACTTGAAAAAATGTAATCTGCATTTGGGGGGGGAAGATTGTCGGCATCCCATTCATCATCAAATGAAAGATCGATAGGAACTGACTGAGGAAATGACCATTCCTTTTTCATACATCCAATATCATAACCATAACCTTTACAAATTTGCAAAGCAAATGGAATAGCAAATTGAGATGCATTGCCTATTGTTTGAAAAATTGGGTATATATCATTTTGATATTCAACAGTTTTTATCATTAAAATTTCCTCCGATTAATAATTTATTATTTTCCATTTTTCTGTGATATTCCAACTTGTATTGGAAGTTTTTCTAATATCATGATAAATTAACTTTACATTAAAAAGATTCAATCCATCAACTAAACAACAGAAACTACTATCAATACAATGTATTTCTTGAGCATTTTCAATCAGATCAATATATGAAAGAAGATTGTCATTTACCTTTTCGACATATATTTTTTCATATTTTGTATCGATTTCAAGGGTATAATCTCCAAAACTTGATTTATTATGTATCAAAATATATTTTTTATCGAGAAAAGGTAAAGTTATTTCTGGTTTTTTCTTTGGAAGACTGAACAAACTATATCTAAACTTAAAATCAATATTCAATTGCTCATAAAAAGATCTATCCCATTTCAATGGGTTGCAATTTTCAAATCCAACCTTAATGATAGGAGCAGAAATTAAAGTTGAAAACGTGTGTATTGAAAGATCTTCGTCTTTAGTAGTTTTAAATACTTTTACAACTTCATTTTCAGAATAAAGATATTTTACAGTTGGAAAATTTATTTCTTTACATGGTAAATATATTAAATTGTATTCTTGTGATAAAAAATTTACCAACCCATTGCATACAAAATAATCCCCAAGACCAAGATGATGATATAAAACTATACTACTCATTGAAAATATTGTATAAGATTTTTTCTATCCCCTTTAATATAAGAAATAATTTCTTTTAGATCAGAATCCAAAGAATTCCATAGTTCAAGCATTTCTTGGGATGCTTTTTCTTTATTATAATTTGTTCCCATAGGATGTTTAATGGTGTGATTATAGTCTCTTATCACCGGAAGAGAATTAGCAAAACAAATAGAAGAAAGAACCAAATCCCAACCCCAACCCATAGTATTATTTGAGAAATCGACTTTACGATCAATCATCTCTTGAATAATTTCCTTTCTAATAAACCAAACAGTTTCGTCTGTACAGGCAACCATTTTAATATTATTATGATCAGATTCTATACCTTTGATGTCTGTATTTTCTGATGAATACCAAGTGTAATCAATATTAGGTGCATAAATTCCAGCATCATAATATTCAAAATACATTTTAGCATCTTCAATTAGTTGCTCCCAATTGTCATAAGAAACATCACCCTGAATATGAAGAAAGATATCTCCATCAAATAATTCAAGTGCTTTTCTAAATTGATCACTAAAATAAGATTCATCTCCAATATCAATCCATCCATCTTTGGTATTTTTATTATCACTATTGATAATAAAAACTTTTTCAAAAATTGGTTTTAATGCATTTTCAATTGCACAACTTTTTTCAAATTGACGATTCCAATTAAAAATAAAAGGTTGAATATTCATGAGTTTTTAATAATAGTTTGTTCAATAATCCAATTTATATATTATAACAAAAAATGAGAGTTTATACAACTCTCATTCGGGTCTTATTTGACTCCACCAGTACTTTTAAAGTCTTTCCGTGACTATGCTCCTTGTCAGGATCGAACTGACCTTGATCGAATTATGAGT
>Ga0247843_1008783_pt1 | contig 11581 bp, 8 predicted proteins | sample LaCruzMarch2017__FD_192420 | JGI IMG/M metagenome (GOLD analysis project Ga0247843, IMG submission 192420) | Freshwater microbial communities from meromictic Lake La Cruz, Castile-La Mancha, Spain - LaCruzMarch2017_8m | ecosystem: Environmental > Aquatic > Freshwater > Lake | place: Spain...
GGAAATCCATATGCTGCTGCAATAGCCGCAACAGGTATTGATGAAAGTTTAGGATTTAATCCTGGATCTTTTATGTCAGGAGATTTTAGTAGTTTTGGAGATTTTAGTGGATTCGATCCAGGTAGCGTTGGATTTGATTTGAGTGCTCCTGATTTTGGTGGATTTGATACTTCTGGTCTTGGTGATTTTACTGACTATCTTCAATCAGCAGGAGATTTTGCTAACTTACCTAATTTAGGAGAGAGTTTAGGAGACATAGTAGATTATACAGATTTAGTAAGTCAAGGTGCTGGAGATTTTATGGACTACTTACAAACAGGTGTAGAACAAGGTGGTGACTTTACAGATTACCTTTCAAAACTAGAAGACTTTAACAAACTACCTGACATAGTGGGAGAAGCTGGTGACTTTAGTGATTACCTTTCAAAATTAGAAGACTTTAACAAACTACCAGATGTACCAAGAGGCATTGGTGATATAGTTCAAGGTGGATTAGATGATGCAATAGATATGTATAAAAAATACGGTAAACCTGTTGCTAGTATAGCTAAATTAATTACTTCTTATCAAGCTGGACGATTAAGTAAAAAACAACAAGAAGAATTAAATAGAAAAATTCAACAACAACTTGATGAACAAAAAGCAAAACAAGCTGGATTTCAAAGTAAAATTGATACAGGACAATTAGCTAAATTAGACATAAGAAGAGGTACAACTCCTACAGTCGCAGGATATAATCCTGTTTTTGCTAGAGGTGGACAAGTTAGAAATAAATATAATATTGGTGGAATAACAGAACTAATGGCTGGTTTATCTTTACCAAGTATAGAAGAAATTTTAGGAACTTATGAAAAATATAAAGATCCAATTTCAGAACTTTTAAAATATGGAACTTCTTACTATGCTGGAAAATTAAGTAAAAAACAACAAGAAGAGTTAAATAGATTCAAACAAGCTCAATATGATGAACAAAGAAGAAAACAAGAAGAATTTCAAAATAAAATTGAAAGAGGTGAATTAGCTAAAATGGATATAAGAAGAGGTACAACACCAACTGTTAGAATGGCTATGGGAGGTTTAACAAATGTTAGACCAAGATATAACATGGGAATTATGGGGTTAAATAGATAATGGGTAGTATCGCAAGAGCAGTTACTTCTGTCGCACAACCAGTTCCTGGTGTTTCTACTAGTTTTCCAACTGGTGGTATGTTTGGTAGTGGTTTAGGAGAACTTTTTTCACAGCTTATAAATCAAGGAGCTTTAGCACCTGTTAATCAACAACCTCCAGTGTTAACTGTTCCTACTCCTGTAACTCCTACAACTCCTATGTCACCTATAAGAAGATTTAATGCTGTTGTTGATCCAAGACTTTCAAGAACAATAAGTAGACCTATGTTTAGACCGTCTAGATATGATGGACAAATTAATCAATTACTAGAAAGATTAGGTATAGGATCTTACGCAACAGGAGGTAGAGTTAATTATCAGGATGGTGGTCAAACAAAAACTCCACCAAAATTTGTACCAATGGATTTAGAAAGTGTTGCATTTAGATTATTTAAAGACAATTTAGACAATCTTACTTATAATCAAAAACAAACTGTTTATGATTATATAGAACAGAATAGAAATAAAAAAGCAAATGGTGGAAGAATAGGATATGCAGATGGAACACCAGCTGCTGGTCTTGTATTTAATCCAGGACCTTATGAAGGTCCTTATACAGGTCCATTAATTCTTGGTGGTCCACAAAGAGGACAATATTATAATGAACCAGGAACATTAAGATCTGCAAATATTCTTCCATACTCTGGAGGATTTCCAGGTGGTCCATTAACTCCTAAACCTGGAATAGCACCTAGACTCGAAACAACATCACAAATTGATTCTATTAAAGAAGCAATTATGTCTTTACCACAAACAAGATCAAATCCTAGAATGAGTGCAATAAGAAAACTTAATCAAGTACAAGATCCTCGAATGATGAGACTAATGCAAATGTTAAGAAGACAACCTGCAGCAATGGGTGGAATTATGAATTTAAAAATGGGCGGTACACCTGTTGAAATGGATTTAAGAGCTAAAGGTGGTTTTGTTCCAATAGGTAAAAAAGAACGCGCAGATGACGTTCCAGCAAGACTTTCTAAAAATGAGTTTGTTTTTACAGCAAAAGCTGTTAGAAATGCAGGTAATGGGGACATTAGAGAAGGTGCTAGAAAAATGTACGATTTAATGAATAAACTGGAGGCAAAAAGATAATGGCAGTAGGATTACCAGCAGCGTTCCTAGAACCGTATGCGTCTACGATCGCTTCTTATACAATATCAGAATTACAAAAACCCGTTGACATATCAGCTATTGCACCAAGAGTTGCAGGCATTGATCCATTTATACAAATAGCACAACAACGTGCTGCGTTAGGTGCAGGACTTGGACAAATTCAAAGAGGAGGTGAAGGAGAGATTACAGGATTTACTGGAGGCACAGGTATATCTTCTTATGAACCATATATAGAAGCAATATCACAACAAGGATTATTAGAACCAGGTGGATATCAACAATACATGAGTCCATATCAACAATCTGTTATTGATCAAGCGACACAAGCTTTACAAAGACAAGCTCAAGTTGCAGCTAATCAAAGAGCAGCACAAGCCACACAAGCAGGCGCGTACGGTGGAGCGCGATTCGGGGTTCAAGAAGCGGAAGCTCAATCTGGACTTGGAAGAAATATTGCAGACATCACAGCTCAATTACAAGCACAAAATTACTCACAAGCAGTTCAAAGACAACAACAGCAACTTGGAAATTTAACGGGACTTGCTAGCTTTGTACCAGGATTAGAGCAATCACAAATACAACAACTAGGCACATTAGGTGCTGGTCAACAAGCATATCAACAATCTATACTTGATGCCATGACACAAGCTAATCAACTTGAAAATGTATATGGACTAGGTAGACTTGGAAGTGGAGCTAATATATTTGCTAGTTTAGCAGGTGGTATTCCAGCTCAACCAATGGCCCCACCACAACCAAATCCAGCTTTATCTGGAATAGGAGGGTTTGCTAATATGTTTAGTTTATTAACTCCAAGATCAAGTGGTGGGCAACAAAGATCAACTATATTTGGATAATTATGAGCATTACATTAAAAAGACCTATGTTTAGAATGGGTGGCCAAGCGCGAAGCGAGGACACTGGCATTACATCTGGTTTAAGACAACCCTATCAAGTAGGTAGATTAGTTACAGATGAAGGTGGTCCTTATGCTAATTATCCATATGGAGTTTCTCCAAGTCCTGATTTAATGGGTGTTGGTGCTGCAGCTAATGCATTAGGATTATTAAATTCATTTTCTAAAAAAAATCCTGCTTCTAGTTTTTTTCCAAAACTAGATGAAGAAGGTGAACCTGAACCTGTATCTATAGAAGATAAAATAAATAGAATTAGAAAACAATATGAAGTAACTCCGGCTGACGATTTTAACGCTTTAGTAGAGGGTATCGGACAAGGTTTTACAGGTGCTTATACTTTAGGAGAAGCACTTAATAAATCCGCACAAGCAAGAAGACAGATAATAGATCCTAGAGTTCAAAGAGCTCAAGAGATTTCATCTAAATTAGATTTATTACCCATAGAACAATCTTACAAAGAAAGATTACAAGCGATGAAGAATAAAGAAAAAACTTATGCATTAACAGATAAAATTAATCAATTAAATAAAAGTATGACAAGACTATATGAAATTGATGATAAATTAAAAGATCCTCAAATAGCTCCAGCTGAAAAAACAAAACTACAAAGAGAAAAGAAAATTTTAGAGAGTACAATTGAAACTATATTACCAAAAAGTGATCCAATACTTGAAGGGTTTTTAAAAACTCCTTCTGGTGGTCAATTATTTAGAGCTGAAATAGACGCTATTAAAAAGGAAAGAGGATTAAAAGATGATGCGGCTGTAACAAGTGATCTTTATATTGAAGCAATTAAGAGAGTAAGAGAAAAACTTTCTAAAACAGGAGGAAGAAGTGAAGGAATGAAAAAAGGTGGAAGAGTTGGAATGGAAGAAGGTGGAATATCTTCTGATTATACAGAAACTGATACTGAAGTTTTAGATGAAGAAAATGATAGAGGAATGATGGATTTAGTTGCTCAACAAACAACTCAAACAACACCAATGAAAGATCAACAAATATCTCAAGAACAAGTTAAACCATTAACTTATGATGAATTAAGATCAAGATTACCAAGAGAAATAACAAACGAAGTTGTAAAATTATTATCTGTGAGTCAACAAGCACTGGTTGATTTTGCTAATATTACTACTCAAAAAGATGTTGTAGAATTTAATGCTAAATACGGAGTAAATTTAATTTTACCACAGGTGTAAAATGGAAAATGAAGACATTATTCAATCACCTGATGATTCACTTAATCAATCAGTTCAAGAACAAGTATTTAATACTTCGTTACCTGTTACTCAAGATTTAACGTCTCTTGATATTCAATCACCTGATGATTCACTTAATCAATCAGTTAGAGACATTCAACCTTATTTACCTCAACAAAATTTTTTAGAGTTTGAAGATATTAAAGGAGTAATAAAATCTTTTTTAAATCCTGAAGAAAAACCAAAGGCATTAGCAGAAACTGTATCTAAACCTATGAAGTATGGTTTATTTTTTGATACAGCAAATGAATTTCTTGAAGAAAATAAAAAACAAAGAGCTGAAGAAAAATTTGCAAATGAACCTGACGTTATAAAAGTAAATAGCACAACTTATATAGACACTACAACAGGTAAAAATTTATATGCTAGTTTTGGTAAAAATGAAATTGTTGATCAAGCTTTAAGTGGTTTATTAGAAAGTGGATATAGTTTTGGTCAATTAATAACTTTACCTTTAGATTTAGCTTTTGATACTGACCTTACTAAATCTTTAGATGAGTTATATGAAAAATATAAATATGAAGATCCAGATACTCTTTTAGAAGAAGTTGTAAAAACATTAACAGAATATGGAGCTCCAGTTTCGGTCATTACAAAATTTACTTCTCCTTTAAGAAAAAAATTAAGGGATCAATTAAATACGATTCAAAGTAAAAGTTTAAGAAGAAGAGCAAAGTTTGGTGCTAGTTTAGGATATAGTGCTGGAGTATTTGGTGCAGCAGATTTTATTGTTGGAAATCCTGGAGACAGAGATTTATTTGTAGAAAAAGAAAGTGAAGAAGGATTAGAAGGAAGAGATTTAGCCGCTGCAAGGTTAAGAAATAAAGTTAGATTTGGTTTAGAAGGAGCTACATTAGGAAGCGGAGTTAACATTGTTGGTAAAATGTTACCGATAGGATTAAGATATGGTATAGTTAGACCCGCTGGAAAAGCTTATGATATAGGTGCTAGGACTGCAAATGCGGTAGTTGTTAATCCTGTTTCTAAATTATTATCAAAATCAGATGTTGTGGTTCCTGCAATTGCAAATTTAATAAGAGAAGGTTCTCAATTTGCAAAAGAATCAATATTAACTCCTGCTATTACTGGAATAAAAATAGAATATAAAGGTGGGTTACCTGTGGCTGTTCCAAAATTTGCAGGAGAAATACCCCCTTATAAAGATTGGAGATTATTTAGTGTAACTGATTCATCACCTATAAAATCAAAATTAAAAAAATTAGATAATTTTATATCTTACTTTAGAACTGAATTTAGAGATCCAGAAAATATTTATAAATTATCTTCAAGAGCTATTGCAGATTTAAAAGGTCAATCTAAAATTATTAATTCTTATTTAGATGATTTAGAAGTTAGAGCTTATAATTTAGCAAAAGCATTTGGTAATCAATATAAAAATAGCACTAGTTCAGAAGGAGGAAGAGAATATTATTTAAATTTAGTTGAAGAATATTTAAAAAATCAAGCAAAATTAAATTCTTTACCAAAAGAATTACAACCTACAGCTTTAGCTTTAAAAGAAAAATTTAATAACATTAAAAAAACTTTTGTTGATTTATTACCTGAAGGTGATCTTAAAAATGAATTTTCAAAAGTAATTAAAAATTATATGAAAAAATCTTTTGCTGTATTTACTGATCCTGATTTTCAACCAACAAAAGAAGTATTGGAAGAATCTGTAAAAGAAGGAATTAAAATAATTAAGAAGTATAGAGATATGAGAGTAGAAGCTAAAAATATGTTTCCTAATTTGCCAATAACTACTGCTATTGAAAATTATTCTCAATTAATGATACAAAATATATTAAGAACTGCTAAATCAGAAGTTGTAGATCCTTTGTTAACTATTAGAAATATAGGAAAAGATATTTTAAAATTAGATAAATCAATATTATCAGGAGATGAATTGCCAGTTGCTATTAGAAAGCTACTAGGAGAAGAAAAAAATTTAAAATCTTCTATATTACAAACTACTTCTAGTTTCTTAACTCAAACAAATAATAAAAAATTATATGATGAAATAGCTAACATTGGACTAAAAGAAGGTTGGTTGAAAATAGGAAAAGGTTTAGATCCAACTTTACAACAAGTTGGTAGAATACCAGGACTTGGTTTAATGAATAGTAAAGTTAGTAAATTATATGCTAATCCTGAATTAGCTGCTGCAATATCAGGAAGTAAAGGAATATTAGATTCATTCATACAAAATGATTATTACAGAGCTTTATTACAATTTAAAACTTCAGTTCAATTTGGTAAAACTATATTAAGTCCTGAAGGTCAAATAAGAAACGCAGTTACCAATGTTGGTTTTCCAATTCAATATGGATGGATAGGTGGAAAAACAAGCATAGTTGATTCTTTTAAAAAAGTTGCTGGAGATATATACGGAGCCGGAAAAGAATTTAACACTCCTGCTTTTTTAAGAGATATTGAAAAATTAACTAAACTTGGAGTTTTAGATGATAATATTATTGCTCAAGAGTTATCTGCTGTATTAAAACAATTACAAGAAGGAAAGATAAACAGTTTAGATGGACTTTTATTAAAATTATCTAAAACTAAATTTATTACTAATGCAACCAGAACATTTCAAGGTGGAGATAATGCTTGGAGATTATATGGATATCTTTGGAACAATTCATTTTTAAGTAGAGCTTTTAATGGAGATTTAAAAAAACTTATAAAACAAGAAGAGTTAATAACTGGAGAAAAATATAATCCAATATCTAAAGTAACTGGAAAAAATAAAACATTTGAAGATGCTGTTGATGAATTTTCTTCTTGGTATATAAAAACTTTAATGCCAACTTATAGTGAAGTTCCACAAGCCATAAAAATTTTAAGAAAATTACCACTTGGTAATTTTATATCATGGCCTGCTGCTGTAATACAAGTATCAGCTAATGGAATAAGAACAGCTTTAAGAGAAGCTTCTTCTGATATGCCAGAAATAAGACAATTAGGTCTTCGAAAATTAATGGGAATGTTTACCACTTATGGTGGAGCTGGATATGCAATTACAGGATTAGCAGAACAATTAACTGGAGTTAGTGAAGATCAAATAAATGCATATAAAAGATCTTTCGCACCGGATTATGATAAAAATAGTTCTCTTTTACCTTATTCACCAATAAAAGATAATATATTAAAAATAGTTAATTTTTCATATTCTGATGTTTTTGACACTGTTAAAAAACCCATTAGAGCTGCAATAGCAAATTTAGATAAAATTAAAAGTGCAAAAGACATAGATAATTTTGTTTTTAATGCAACTATAGATGCTACTAAAGAATTTATTAAACCGTTTATAAGTGAAACTATAGCTTTAAAACCTGTTTTAGATGTTCTTCCTGAAGGAGTTCCATTAGCAAGAGGTGGAAAAACAATAGAGGGAAATCGTATTTATTCTGAAACAGATAGTGCTATGGATAAAACATATAAATCTATAGCTCATATATTAAGTGCAGCTGTGCCTTCCGGAATAACTTTAATTGATAAATATGGAACATCTATATATGATACTCTTACTGGAAGATCTAAACCAGATGATTTAAGAAATAGATTTATATCTTCAATTAGTGGTACAAAAATTACCAACGTAGATTTACAAAAAAGTTTAGATTTTAAAATTGGTGAATTTGTTCCAAAAATAAAAAAAGATGTTTTAGCAACTGAAGGTTTTTATTCAGAAAAAAATTGGCAATCAAGAACTCCGCAAGACCAAGCTAGAGATTGGGAAAATATACAAAAAGAATCATTTGAACAACAAAAACAATTATATCAATTAATACAAGATGCTAAAACTTTAAAAATACCAATGGATATTATTGAAGATACATTAATGAAAAAATTTAATAGTAAAGAATTAGTCGGAAATATTATTAATGGTACATTTACTCCCGTTAAATACAGTGAAAAAAAATTAGAAGAAAAATATTTAAAAATTGAAAGAGATGAAAAAATTGCAAAAAGAGGAAGTCCAAATTATGATTTTATTGCTCCTTTTAATCAATTAGATAAAGTTACAGACAAACATTATGATATTTCTTTAAAAAAAGATTATGAGGATGCAATATTAAGAAAACAAAAAGGAGAGGGTATCCAACCTGGTGTTAGAGAAATATTTCCTAAAATACCATTAAAACAAGAAACTGATAAACAAAGTAATATTCAAACACCACCTTTACCAACTACTCCTCAACCAGTAGCTGCTGCAAATATTACACCTCAAGTTAACCCAACAACTAAATTGACTTCTGTAGAAAGTGCATTATTATCTCCTACCGAACAAGCAATTAGACAAGGCCAAAGAGTATGAAACGAATTATAAAATCACGACTGGATGATCACGTATTAGATCTATATGATCGTGTAGATGATGTTAAAAAAGAAATATCGGTTATTAAAAACAACCATCTTAAACATATGAGTATCTCTATTTATAAGATCGAAAGAAATGTAAACAAACTCATATGGGGACTAATAAGTGGCATGGGTGCCTTAATTCTCACATTGATTGCTATCGCACTTAAATGAAATTAAGCAACAACTTTTCTTTAGAAGAGTTAACTAAATCTCAAGAAGCAATAAGACTCGGAATACCAAACGAACCTAATCAAGATCATATCTTTAATTTACAATTACTTTGTATGTATATACTTCAACCTGTTCGTGATCATTTTAATTTACCTATGACAGTTAGTTCTGGATATCGTTCAGCAGAGCTTTGTGAAAGAATAGGATCATCTAGCAAGAGTCAACACACTCGTGGTGAAGCAGCAGACTTTGAAATATTTGATGTATCTAACAAAGAAGTTAGTGATTGGATAGTAAATAATCTTGACTACGATCAATGTATACTTGAATTCTGGACTCCGGATGAACCTAACTCCGGATGGATTCATTGCAGTTACTCTGCAGCCAAAAATAGACGACAGTATCTTAAAGCATCTAAAGTAGATGGCAAGGTAATTTATTCACCTCTTGTTTAAAAATAATTTGTTGCAATAGTTTGAAAAAGTTGTATGACGCGTTAATGAATAAACTTTTAGTACATAAACATTTAATCGTAAGAGCAGAAGCGGTAAGTCCTCCCATGGACGAGGAGTTTCTTCGGCGTTGGTTAGAAAAATTTATAGATGAAATAGGTATGAAGGTTATGATGGGACCATACGTGAAGTATTCTCACATGATCGGGAATCGTGGAATTACAGGTGCTGCTATTATAGAAACATCTCATATAGTAATGCACGTCTGGGACGAACCTGAACCCGCCTTGCTGCAGTTTGATGTTTATTCCTGCGGCGAATTTGATCCTGAAACAATATGCAATAAGATAAAGAAAGATTTTAATACAACAAAAATAGAATATAAATTTTTAGATCGCGAACATGATCTACAAGAAATACATACCTTAACATATACAGATCCAATAGTTAAAAATTATGAAAATAAAGAGATAGAAAAGAAAAATAATATATTAATGAAAAGTAGAAAAGAAGTTGAAATTAATGGTAATGGAACTTCTGGTTATGTTATTAAAGAAGGTATTCATAAAGGAACAGTTCTTGGTCATATTAAAAGAGAGAAATCAAACATAGAAAATAAAAATAACATTCAAAATTCATCAAATAAAAATGAAGATTATGATGAATTAGGTTATTGAAATTTTAAAATAAATCATTATATATCTTTAAGACTGCATCATGTGGATGGGTCAATTAACTTGCTTAACAAAGGAGATAATTATGACAAACCTAGAAGTTTTCAATAATTTAAGCAAACAATTATTCAACAGGTCAACAAAGTTTTTTGATGATTCTTTTGAAAGTATTTTTGACACGTGGTCAAAAGCACAATCATTTCCATTCTATAACGTAGTAAAATACTCAAAAGGTAAATACGGTTTAGAAATCGGTTTAGCTGGATACAATAAAGAGAATGTACTTGTAGAAGTTAAAGATGGTATCTTAACAGTAGAAGGAAAAGTAGAAGATAAAAATGTAGACTATGTACAAAAAGGTCTTGCATTTAGAAAATTTTTCAAACAGTTCGAACTTGCTAAAGATGTAGTAATTGACGAAGCTGAAATGAAAGATGGCCTATTAAAAATTAAACTTGGTCTTAAAGAACCAAAAGAAGTTGAAGGCATTAAAGTAGACGTAAAATAATGTTTCCTTACAATGAGGAGGAGTGGAAATTTATATCCACTCCTTCAAATCTTCACCTAATACTTCAGAAGCAATATTAATTTTTTTGCGGAGAGCTTTGACAATTTTTTCATCAACAGTCTTCTCCGCAATTAAATCAATGTAAGTTACAGATTTCTTTTGTCCTATTCTGTGCGCACGATCCTCTGACTGCAATCTCTTCTCTAAATCATAACCATTAGAATAATATATAACTGTGCTGGCCGCTGTTAGCGTAATACCATACCCACCTGTTTGTGGGTTGCCCACGAAGAATCGGACCGGGGAACGCGGATCTTGGAACTTCTCTATGCTCTCTTGTCTAGTTTCTGATTCTGTTTTACCATAATATTCTACTACAGAATCTTCACCATAAATCTTTCTTAATGCAGCTGAAATTTTTCTAATGTCATGAGTATAATGAGACCAGATAATAACTTTACCTTCTACTTCTTCTAAAATTTCCATGAGTTCATCTAGTCTATTGTTTTCAATATCTACTATCTCACCGGATTCTGTCATTACATGGCCACAAGTTATTTGATGTAATCTCATTAATTGAGTTAATACATGAGGTGCTTTAACTACTTTACCACTTAAAGCAGCCATAGCAACTAACTTCATAGATTGATAAAGCTTTACTTGTTCTTTAGTTAATTCAATTTCTCTTTTAATATAAATTTTATCAGGCAAATCTAAACAATCTTCTTTTAATACACGGTATGAAAACTGTTCTATAATTTTGGATAGTTCATCTAATCTTTGATAAGACTTAACAATAGATACTTTTCTACCACCAAACCATCTGTCTACCATACAAGCATACCTATTCTGAAAAGAATAATAAGAACTAAAACCTAGTAAATCTTCATTAAGAAACTTACATTGAGTATATAAATCTAATGGAGATTTAGTTACAGGAGATCCTGTTAATA
>Ga0247843_1008785_pt1 | contig 11580 bp, 11 predicted proteins | sample LaCruzMarch2017__FD_192420 | JGI IMG/M metagenome (GOLD analysis project Ga0247843, IMG submission 192420) | Freshwater microbial communities from meromictic Lake La Cruz, Castile-La Mancha, Spain - LaCruzMarch2017_8m | ecosystem: Environmental > Aquatic > Freshwater > Lake | place: Spain...
GTTGTCCCTAAACCGTTTAGTCCTGTTGCGCCTTGTAGACCTGTTGCGCCTTGTAGACCTGTTGTCCCTAATCCGTTTAGTCCTGTTGCACCTTGTAGACCTGTTGTTCCTAATCCGTCTAGTCCTTGTAGTCCTGTGGCGCCTTGTAGACCTGTTGCACCTTGTAGACCTGTTGCGCCTTGTAGACCTGTTGCGCCATTAAGACCTGTTGCGCCTTCTAGTCCTGTTGCACCTTGTAGACCTGTTGCACCATTAAGACCTGTAGAGCCATTAAGTCCAGTGGAGCCATTAAGACCTGTGGTACCATTAAGTCCAGTGGCACCTTTTAGACCTGTGTCTCCTGTGTCGCCTGTTAATCCTGTGTCGCCTGTTAATCCTGTGGCACCTGTTAATCCTGTGTCACCTGTTAATCCTGTTGCACCATTAAGACCTGTGGCGCCATTAAGGCCTGTTGCGCCATTAAGACCTGTTGCGCCATTAAGACCTGTTGCGCCATTAAGACCTGTGGCACCATTAAGACCTGTGGCGCCATTAAGACCTGTTGCACCGTTTAAGCCTGTTTCACCTTTTGGTCCTGTTTCACCTTTTGGCCCTGTTTCACCTTTTGGACCTGTTGGACCTTGTGGACCTGTCGGACCGTTTGCACCTGTTTCGCCTTGTATACCTGTTGGACCTTGTGGACCGGTTGGACCGTTTGCACCACTTGGACCTTGTGGTCCGGTATCACCTTTAGGACCTGTTTCGGCTTGCGGTCCAGTAAATCCTTGTGATCCACTTGGGCCTTCTACGCCTGTTGGTCCAATAGGGCCTTCAGGACCTGTTGTTCCTTGATTACCTGTTAATCCTTGCATTCCTGTTTCTCCTGTGTCTCCTTTATTACCAGCACTACATTGAAGGGTACCATCTTGAAAATATAAACATCCTAAATTTAAAACAGAATTTCCACTCATATCAATATGACTTTTGAATAATTCCTTAGAATTAGGCTGTCCTGTATGGTTTTGTATATTTAAATTGCTATTATTTGAAAAATGAGAATGAACAATATTATTTTTACCGGAATAATTAATTCCACCAAATCTTCTAAATGCCATTGATAAATACTATAGATTTTATTTTGTAGGAGATATATTTTATAAATCAAATCTATTAATTCATTTTTATTAAATTTATTCATTTTTAAATTTCATTTTCAATTCTTTACTTTAACAAGTATAAAAACTATTTTAGGTAGATAATTTTTAACCTACATAAAATAATGAAATTTTAGTTGAAAATGATTATATTTAGCTATTTCAATGGCCTATAATATCGAAGTTTCTATTAATTTACTGAAATATTCCAATGTTTCTGAATTACAATCCACACTGTTTTACATAGCGGATAAATATAATTATGATCGTATTTATAATTTTTCAGAAACAGACGGAACAAGTAAAATACCTAGATATCACGATATTACAGTCATTAGTTTTTTAAAAAATCAAATACAAACATTGTCTGATTTTATTAAAGAAATTAAAAAATATAAACATTACAATATTGAATGCATATATGAAGACGATATTAAAACTAAATTAATTTATGCAACTCATTACTATTTAACAACCATTGATAAAACCCAAAGACTAGATTATAATTTATTTCGTCGTAACAGGAGTTATTCTGAAGAGGAGATTATAGTTTTACGACAAATTAATGTTTATTAGATTTATTTTGTTTTATTTGTTTTGTTTGTTTTGTTTTATTTGTTTTTATTTTTTTTTGATTTTATTTTTTTTTGATTTTTTTCCTTGTTTAATTTTATTATAAATTTTTTTAATAAATTTATTTTTCTTTAATGTTTTTTTATTAATTTTTTTATTTGATTTATTATTTAATTTAATATTTGATTTATTATATAAAAAATCATTTTCAAGTCTTTGATCAATCGGAACATTAACAGATTCACGGCTTAATAATTTAATCAAATCCTTATTATCTAATTCCATATGAACGTGTTGTTTATTACCATTATCATTTACATCTAAATTAAGTTTAGCAAGTTTTCCATCATATATTCCATCCCATTTCATTTCATTGCTATATTTTTTATTATTATCCTTAATAAATGTTTTAGTTATACCAACATTTTTTATATAATTTTTCGTACTCATGCTCATATATATTTATTATAGTTATAATTTTTTTTTAAAAATATATAATTATAATAAATAATAATGGAACTAGAAATTACAGAAATGATTAAGGATAATGATAATGAGCCAAAAATAGTAATTTTAAATGACATATCTGACTTCTCTAAAAATGGATACAGTAATAATAATAATAACAGTAATAATAGTAATAATAGTAATAGTAGTAAAAAAGGTATACACGATTTATTATTATCAAAAATGGGAATGAATGTTGAAAATGGTAAATTATCATTGAACAAACAAGAAAAATATGTTCCGACAATGCAATGTAGCAAAATAAAATGTTCTAAATTACAACAATCAATAAAGGAACAAAATCAAAGTCAAGGACAAACAAGTAATCCTAATCAAAATAGTTATATTTATAATAAATATTTCAAAAATCAAGGTCAATATCAAAATGAATTTGAGCAAGAACGAGTACCTCTAACCAAAGAGCAACTTATTCAAAAACTTATTAGCGATAAGATTCAAAGACAACGTATTAGAGCAATGAAATCAACCAAATTGATTATGCCAAATGATAACATTCATTTTGCACCTGATCAAAATTTCAATCGTTTATTTGGATTTTCAAAAAGGTAAAAACCTAATAGTAAAAAAACTCGTTTAAAGATATTTTTTACTATTTTTATAAAGGATAAAGATTTATGGATACAAATACAAATACAAATATACGTTTAAATGAATCATTTATTGATTTGTTAGAACAATTAAATGTGATAATGTTGAAACAAGGTGAGGTTTTTCGCGCAAAAGCTTATCAAAAAGCACAAGAAACAATAATGGAATATAACAATGATATTTTTGATTGTAATCAATTGAAAAATTTACCTGGAATCGGATCAACAATTATGGAAAAATTTAATGAATACGTAACAACAGGTACATTAAAAGTGATAGAAAGAGAAAAAAATAATCCGGCTAATTTATTAACTGAAATTCATGGAATAGGACCGAAAAAAGCAAATGAATTAGTGAAATCTGGAATTTCAAATATAGAAGAATTACGAATAAAACAAGATGAATTATTGAATGCAACTCAAAAGATCGGTTTGAAATACTACGATGAAATAAGTAAACGAATACCTAGACAAGAAATTCAAGAATATGAAAATATATTTTTACAAACTGTTAAAAATAATGAATTAAATTTAAATACAAGTATGCAAATTGTTGGAAGTTATCGTCGTGGTTTAGAATCTTCTGGTGACATTGATGTAATTATAACTTCAAATGATAAAGATAATGATGTATATAATAAATTTATTGATTTACTTTTAAAAGATGGAATAATTTTGGAAGTTTTATCAAGAGGTTCTAACAAATGTTTGGTTATTACTAGATTAAATAAAGATTCTTTAGCAAGAAGAGTAGATTTTTTATTTACACCTTTACAAGAATTTCCGTTTGCTATTTTGTATTTTACAGGGAGTAAAATATTTAATACTTTAATGCGTCATAAAGCATTAAAAAAAGGTTTTACATTTAACGAACATGGAATGTATAAATTAGATGAGAAAAATAAAAAAGGTCAACATGTTTCATATGATTTTTCTGATGAAAAATCTATTTTTGACTTTTTACAATTAGAATATAAAGAACCATGGGAGAGAATAGATGGTAGATCAGTTCTAGAAAAAGAAATTAAAGAAGAAGTAAAAGTTGAAGAAATTGAAGAAATTAAAGAAATTAAAGAAATTGAAGAAGAAATTAAAGAAATAAATACAATAGTTATAATTAAAAACAAAAATAAAACTCTAAAGAATAAAAGTTTTAAAGAAGATGAGTTAACAAAACTAATTCAATCATTCAAGCAAATGGGTATAATAGTTTTAGAACAACTATCGGAAAAACAATTAAATGATATAATCAAATATACAAATAAATTATATCATAATCATGCAAATGATATTGTTGAAAGCAAATTTATTTTAACAGATAATGAATATGATATTGTCAAAGAATTTTTAAAAGAAAAATATCCAAATAGTGAAATTTTACAAGAAACTGGAGCACCTCTTGCAATTGAAAAGAATAAAGTTACTCTGCCATATGAAATGCCTTCTATGGATAAAATAAAACCGGATTCTGGTGCTCTTGAAAGTTGGACAAAGAAATATAACGGTCCATATCAAATTTCGTGTAAATTAGATGGTGTAAGTGGTCTTTTTGTGTTAGATTTAGAAAATGGAACAAGTAAATTATATACAAGAGGAGATGGAAAGAATGGTCAAGATATTAGTCATTTTATTCCTTACTTTAATTTACAAAATATAAATAGTAAAAATATAGATATTAATTATAAACAAATAGTTATTAGAGGAGAATTCATTATTGCAAAAGAAGATTTTGATACTCATTTAAAATCCAAATATTCAAATCCTAGAAATTTGGTCGCAGGAATTATTAATCAAAAGAAAATAGATGAAAATATAAAATATGTTCATTTTGTTGCATATGAACTTATCAAACCTGAATTGAAACCGTCGGAACAGTTTGTTTTTTTACAAAATTTAAATTTAAATTTAATAGATTTGATTAATTTAGAAGTAGTTTTAAATAAAAATGTTAATGCAAATGATCTAACAAATGAATTGCTTTCTAATGAGTTACTGGAACATCGTAAATCATATAAATATGAAATAGACGGTATTATTGTAACAGATGATAAGTTGTATTCTAGACAATCTGGAAATCCTAATCACTCTTTTGCATTCAAAATGATTATATCCGATCAAATTGCTGAAGCAAAAGTATTGGATATTCTATGGAGTCCAAGTAAAGATGGATATTTGAAACCGAGAGTTCGTATTGAACCTGTTAAATTAGGAGGTGTAAATATAGAATATATAACTGGTAATAATGCTTTATTTATTGAGACTAATAAAATAGGAATAGGTGCATTAATTCAAATTATTCGCAGTGGAGATGTTATACCAAAAATTATTAGCGTAACAGTTCCAGCGGATATAGTTAAAATGCCGAATGTTCCTTATAAATGGAATAATTCGCATGTAGATATTTTGTTAGAAGAAGGAGATATTAATTCCGATTTTACTGTAAAAGAAAAGAATATAACTGGTTTTTTTAGAGCAATTAATGTAGATGGTCTAAGTTCAGGAAATATTACACGAATAATGAATGCTGGTTATGATACAGTTGCAAAAATTGTTAATATGAGCAAAGAAGATTATTTAAAAATAGATGGATTCAAAGATAAATTAACTGATAAAATATATTTGGGAATAAAAGATAGATTGGAACAATCAAGTTTAAAGGATTTAATGGTAGGTTCAAATATATTTGGAAGAGGTTTTAGTGAAAAGAAAATAGAAATTATTTTGAATGAAATACCTGATATTTTAGTAATAAATCTAACAAAGGAAGAAAAAGTGTCAAGGGTAAAAGATATAAAAGGAATGGCTTTAAAGTCGGCTGAAGCATTTGTGCAAAAAATAGATGATTTTAATATTTTTTTAGAAGAAATAGGAATAGGATTACATGATAAATTGAACAAGAGTGCAAATGGTAATAGTAATATTTCAAATATAGATACAAATAATCCATTATATAGTAAAAAGATTGTTTTGACTGGTTCAAGAGATAAATCTATTATTGACTTCATTAAAAGTGTAGGAGGAGAATTAGTTTCAAGTGTGAATAAAAATACATTTTTGGTTATCGCAAAAACATTGGATGAAGATACAGGAAAGGCAAATGACGCTCGTAAATTAAATATTCCTATTATAACAATTAGCGAATTTCAAAATAAATACATGATTTAAACTATTATTTTTATTTTTATTTTTATTGTTTTTATTGTTTTTATTGTTTTTATTGTTTTTATTGTTTTTATTGTTTGATTATTTTATTATTATTGTTATTATATTATAATGATTTCATTTTGTAAAATGAATAAAGAGAATTGTATTAACATAATTATGATAATGATTGTTGGATTGGCTGGATATATCATTATTATTGTGGGGATAACGTCTATTTGTTTTCAAAAAGTATTTGAATTATACAATGATAAATTGAATAATATAAACAAACTTTTGTTAGAACTAAAAGATGAACAATGTAAAAAGAAGAATAAAATTATTAAAGGCAAAGATAAGGATAAAGGCAAAGATAATGAAATATTTGTATAACAATAAAACTATTTTGTAAGTAATTATTCATTTAAATAAATATTATTTTATTTAAATGGATAATAACAAGGACAAGGATAACAAGGATATAGAAATAAATAATGGTAAAAAAGATAATAATAAGGATAAAAAAGATAATAATAAGGATAAAAAAGATAATAATAAGGATAAAAAAGATATAGAAAAGGAAATTGATAACGTTATTACAAGAAATATATTGAGACAAATTAAACCGTATTTAAATAAATGTATTGGAGGTTATTATGTTATTTTACATTCATTTATAATGGTATCAGCTGGTACAATTCTATTATTTGACAACAATATTTATCATCTGTTTATTTTACTTTGTATTTCGTGTTTAGATGGATTGGCATGTATTATTTTACATGATTGTCCATTAACTATTTTAGAGAATAAGTATTTAAATCAATCAATGGTTAATACAAAATTTCAGCTTTTCAATAATTCAAATATCCTCTATAAATGCAATCACGAATATGAAAAAACTTTAGAGTTTTTAACAAATATGATTAGTTTTTTATTTGGGAAAATAAATGCACTTATTTTAATGAAATTATTTTCAATAAAAATTAATAACTAGTCACAATATTACTTTACTATTATATGTTAAATATAAAAGGAATAATAAAATGAATAATAAATTAGATTATTTATCCTTTTTCAAATTAAATTATAAATCATGTATATTGTATTTTATTTGTTCCTTTATTCTTTGTGATTACAATTTTGTAATGGCAATAGTATGTTTTTTGTATGGTTATTTTGTTTGCTACCTGGGACATTGTATTATGCATATTGACTTGTTTTATCTTAATATTCATTCTATATCTCACGTGTATCATCATCATAACTCTAGTTTATTCGCTTATTTATTGAATTATATCATTGAATATCTAACAATAACCAATAATATTGTAATCAAATATGTGGTTAAACAATTTGGATACAATTATTTATTCATTAATGAATGGATTATTTTATTTTTGTATTTAATATATACAACTGTTCATAATATTAATTATAGTATATTTAAAGTTAATGATTATCATGTAAAACATCATCAAGATGAATCAAGTAATATTGGTCCTGATATTTTTGATTTTTTATGCGGAAGCAAAAATAAAGAGACTTTTCAACATGAATGTATTGATCATTATATACCAAATATTATAATTGCGTTTATAATTGTTTTATCTTTGAAATTTATTTATTTTTATTGTTGTACAAATCAAGAAATATTATGTAATATCTTTATTTTTTTGTTTTTTGTTACTAATATTATAGCAGTATTATCGTGCATTTATATTTTCATAATGCAAATAGATGAAAAAATAAATTTGAATAAAGAAAAAATTGAATTTAAATTTTAACAATGCATTTTAATTATAATTAAATTAAATGACTATGACTATGAATATTCCATATCCAGTTTTAAATATTATTTTTCACTACTATGCTGAGTTGTGTAATAATAAATGGAGACCATTACTTGATCATAAAACTGGTAAATTAATATGGAAGTTAAATATTTATAATAAAGCAACTAGTAAAATGCAAAAAGTATTGCAAATGAAAATTGAAAATCCTCCAACCAGTATACCATTATTATATGGATCATTAGCATGTGATGCAATTTTTACTTTAATTAAAAAAATAGATTATGATAAACATAAAGATACATGCAAATTATTATTAAATTACAAAAGAAATGGATATGATGAATTTTGTTATATATCTCTTTGGACAATTGATTCTGATTCTGTTTCTGATTCTGATTATTACTTAAATCCACCATATTCTGCAGGTAAATTTTTACTGAACAAATCACAAAGTTTTGTATTTCGCGATTATTTACCGGATCCAACCTTTTGGGCTACTAATATTAAAGATTTTATTTGGAATGATTATGGAATAACATTAATTAATAATGATTATATGGATACATGGGAAGGAGAATGGATTTTACTTAATAATGAATGGAGATTCAATGTAATTGTTCCAGATAATTATCATGATGAACAAGAACAAGAACCATGGGAACCTAACGATGATGAATGGGATTATGAATGGGATAATAATGATAATGATCCTTAAAAAAATAAAAAAATATATTTATTAGTTATTACTTGTTTTACATGTATTCAATAGATTTGTATAAATAAAATAACTTATCAAACTTATGAAAAGTTGTTTGGTAATTTATATTTTGATTTAAATGTAAATGTAAAAACATTTTTTTTCATAAATATGAATTGTTCTTAAAAAATAGTTATAAATTGCATCTATAATTCTAATTTTTAATAGATAATCAACACTACGTATATCTTCCTTTTCAAAAACTGGATCAACTATTTCACCCGACCATAATTTTATTAAATTTTCTTTATCATAGTACTTATTAGTATCTCTTGAAAAGTACCAAACTTTATTAATTATGAAAGGATGGTGTTTGAGAGATCCATTTTTTAAAAAGTATAACAATTGATTTTTAGTCATGGGATCAATGACAGATTTTAAATAATTCCAAAATGTATATTCTTTGTAACAATCTCCTTTTATAACTGATTCTAACAAATTGTATTTTTTATTGCATATGAATTTTCCTCTACCTGATAAGAAATTATAAATTAAACAAATCAGTTCAGGTGCTAATTCTTGAATTCTCAATAATAAATTTACTTCTTTTTTTACTTTCTGTTGTTTTTTTTTAAGTTGCTTTTTATTATTATTATTATTTTGTATCATTGTATTGTATTAAATTTAGTTTTTTAATAATAATAATATATGTTTGCTTTTATTCAATTTTAAATTAAATTAATTTATTATTTTTACATTCTTTTACAATTGCTTCAATTAATACATCTTTATCTGAAAAATCTAATATATTCATATTTATAGTAAAATAATTATTCTTATCTATTGTATACCATTCTTCTTCATCAATACTATCAATTATAACGTTTAATTTACCAGATACAATTTCATTTACATTTACATTTATATTTTCATTTATATTTATACAAATAAAATTTTTATTATGCATTTTAAGATAATCTTGTCTATTAAATTCTGAATTTTCAACTCTTTCAATATCTATTTCTTGTATGAAATTATATTTTTCGGCGAATTCTTTAATACAATTTTTTATGGTTTCAATATCCATGATGATTAATTGTTATTGTTAAAATATATTTATATACTTTTTACAATGAACAATGAAAAAAAGAAAAAATGAATAAAAGTTAAAATTCAAATTCGTATTCAATTAGACTCTTTAAATCCATCTTTAAATAATTATATAAATTTGCATGAATCTTACCATAATTTGCATCCTGAATTAAACTAATATTCATTATTTTAATAATCATTTTATTATATAAAATAGACATACTATCATTGTTTGTTATTTCTATAATATTTTGTTGACGCCAAAATGTCAATGCTTTTATAAATTGATGCTGTATTTTTTGTAATAAATTTATGAAATCGTCCGCTTTCATTTGCCTCCAAGCATTGTCGTAAATATAGAATAAATTGGCTTTTTGACAAAAGCATGCAATTGGTATAATTACTTTATTCGTATCTGTATTTGTATTAGTATCTACATTTGTATTTGTATCTATTTGATTATTATTTTGATTATTATTTTGATTATGACTTTGAAACATGTTTTGAATCGTCTGAAAAATAGTATTGTCTTTTAAATATTCAATATTTTCCGGACTAACAGTAATATTATTTATCCATTGTCCAAATACGTTGAAAGGTTTTCTATTAATTTTTAACCAATCTATTACATTTATTTTTTTCTTTTTATTATCTATCCACTTTTCCATTTGATTAATTTTATTTTCCAATTTTGAGTTTTTCAATGATAATTCTTGAACAATTTTTACTAGTTGTACAAAAGATGGTAAATCCTCACTTTCTTGATTATCAATTATTTTTTCCCGTTGTGTTTTGGAGATAAAATCGCATAAAATTTTATGTTTTTCCCAAGATGATTTTCTTATATATTTTTTATTACAAGAGCAACATTTTAGCTCCATTAATTTACTATTAATTTAAATTTTAGATAAATTAATTTTATTTTTCAATTTTTTATTTATTTATTATTTATTTATTTATTATTTATTTATTTATTATTTATTTATTTATTTATTTATTATTTATTTATTTATTATTATTTATGTATTATAATATAATATAATGCCTTATCAAAGTATTCAAGAAATTTATCGTGAAACAAATCAAACTGGTACAACTCCTGATTATGCTTACTCTCCTTTAAGTTTTTTAACCAGATGCAAAGGCTGTAATAAAAATAGAAATAGTAATAATCCGGCCACTCGTTATCAAATTCAAAAACTTATTCAAAATACAGTTCGTGTTCCAAGTTCTATTTATACCATGAATTTAGGTGCATTAAATGTATATCAGGCACCAAACTCAACATATAGAGTTGTTTCATTAGGCGATGTTAGTTATGTTGTTAGTCCAGGAGTTAATTGGAATCAAATGAGTGATCGTGCTAATCCACATAAACAAGTGATTGTTTCCGGAAATGGAACAGCTTATGGAGGTAATAGTTTAAAACGATCGTTAACCAGACTTAGACCTGGATCATTATCGCCTGGAGGTACTGGTGTTGATATAAAACATAATTCTTATGAAAGATACTTGAATCGTCTTAAGGGAAAAGCACCTTTACGAAGACAAAAAGTTCCGGACACATTTTTATCGCCCGAAATTCCATTTAATCGCGCATTTCCTGTTTATGGAGGAAAGTTATTTAAAACGGCAATTGTTAATAATTGTAATTGTCCTATTCCTATTAATGATGATATTTTAATAAATACAAATGCTTATTTTGATCAGGATAAAATTATTTACGAAGATTCAGTAATACAAGAAATAATAAATGTTCAGTATAGCTTTACGATTGATGATATTGTTTTGGCAATAAAAAACAATGAAACTTCATTGAATAAAGCGAAAATAGTTGCAATTACGGGTAATTTGATAACTATTACATTTTTAAATGATAATAGCACAATTACTGTTTCGGCAAAAGATTTACAATTATACATTCCATTAAGAAGTAAACGAGAAAGTTGTATTGATCCATGTTTGAAAAATGTATTTGATAATAGTAATAATATTAATAATGGTATACCTGTTTCATGTATTTTATTCAATTA
>Ga0247843_1008786_pt1 | contig 11578 bp, 12 predicted proteins | sample LaCruzMarch2017__FD_192420 | JGI IMG/M metagenome (GOLD analysis project Ga0247843, IMG submission 192420) | Freshwater microbial communities from meromictic Lake La Cruz, Castile-La Mancha, Spain - LaCruzMarch2017_8m | ecosystem: Environmental > Aquatic > Freshwater > Lake | place: Spain...
TTGGGCAGCGACGACACCTGTGGAGATGGCTTGAAGAGTGTGGGTCGGATAGTCCGAGCCCGCTCCGCTTGCGAGCGGTAGGTTTGCTGTGCCTTGAGCCAGAGATTGGCGCATCAGCGCTGGGCCGGGCAGGATAAGTCCGCCTTCGAAGCGCTTGTCTGGACCGAGGGTGTCGATAGTGGTTGCCGTACCGAAGGTGGCGAGCACCAGTGGGGGGTGCGCTTTAGGAAAATGTCCGGCGAGCCCAAGGAGCGCAGCCCAACGATCAGCACCCAGTTGTTCGGGTTTATCGTAGCCATTGTGCACGTCGAGTTGACGCGTTGCGGGCGCATTCCAGTTTAGTGGGCAGCTGGCCTTTTGAAAAACGTCCGTCAGCATTTCTGCCACAACGCTACCGGCAACATTGACGCCCATGGCCGCACGAGGCTGCACAGGGAGCGTGGTCAGCCATTTGCGCAGACGCTCGGGGAGTTGCGCGAGCGGGTTGAGTGCGATTGCATGGACGGCACTCTCACGTCCTAGGCTTGTGTGAAACCAGCCTAGTTTGAGGCGACTATTACCAACGTCGAGCAAGACGATCATGATGTCCCCTCTACTTTTAAAGCCTTCGTGGGTCGAATCGAAACATCGCCGACCACGACGGGTGTCACGCCAGTTTCCGTCAATACGCGCAAGCGTCCAAGGAGGTCAGTGCCTTGTGCCAGGCCTTGATAGAGGATGTTGCCTTGATCCATGACGTGTACGGTTTGCCCAGCGAGTGCATCTACTATATCAAACGAAGGTTTAAAAGCCGAGTAACCGTGATCCGCATAGTTTTTGAGAGCGTGTTGCCAAGCTTGGGCGAGATGCGCCACGAGAGCGGCGGGAGAAAAGAACACAGGAGAAACAAGTGCTTGATCAGCAAACGCTTGAATCTGAGTCAGGTCAGCGATCTCGCGGTCAAGTTGGGCGCTCAGGTGGTCGGCACCTTTGAGATTAAGCCCCATGCCAACTACCACCGTGGACGAGGGTGCCGTTTCAATTAATAAGCCTGCAAGCTTGGCGCCGTGCCACTGCAGGTCATTGGGCCATTTGAGCTTGAGGTGCTGCGTGAGGTGTTGGGGCTCTGCGCCTGAGCTCTGTGCATCGATCAAGGACCTCAGTGCCAGGCAAGTCGTCACCCCCAAGGCGGGAGCGATGCCGGGCAGCTGCGCCAGTGGAATTTGGGTTTCAAAAGCGCAGGAAAACATCAACGTCGAGCCAGTCTCATTAGCCCAAGGGCGACCAGCACGGCCTTTACCTGCGGTCTGCAAATGAGCACCCAAGAGCCATGGACGTGGAGGGTGTGGTGTGGCGGTCGCGTGAATATCTTGTGTGTCTCGCAGCTGTTGTCTCGCACGCTGAGTCAAGTCTGCATTGGTAGAGCCGGTGCTGCTGACCCATTGAACGGAGCCAAAGCCGGGTAAGGCCTCGCTAAGCGCTGCGCTCAGATCTTCGGGGCTTGGAAAGGGATGGTTGTGGTCGGGGCGGAAGGAATTGCGCATCCCTTGATTTTACGGGGTGAATTATGATGGAGGGAATCAGTCTGAATGAAAGTCGCATTTTTTGACGGATTCCAGTCCTTTATGGCGTTACCTTCTCCACCTGCAGCACCCGTCACCCCCGATGCCCCTCATGCATCCAGGCTCACAAGCACGGCCGTAAATGCCTCACCCGTGTCTGTGGAGGGTGGGTGTTGTGTGCTATCAGGTAACTGGAATGTCCAGGCTTTGGCGACCAAGGGCGAGGTACGTAGGCGCCGTGAGGCTTTATCCAAGGCCAAGGGCGCGGACGCTTGGGATCTTTCCAACATAGGTTTACTTGATGCCGTCGGCGCGCAGCTGCTTTGGCAATATTGGGAGCAAAAGATCCCACAGGGGACAGAGCTCACACCTGGCCAGCAGGCGCTGTTTGAGATTTTGGCGGATCACCCGATCGAACCCTCGCCAGATCAACCACCGACAGACCGCTTAGCTTGGGTTGTCGCGATCGGTGCAGGGCTGTTTGTATTGGCTGAGCATGGTCGAAAGCTTTTGCTCCTGCTCGGCGGGTTTGTACTGGACTTTGCAAAGCTTGTGCGACACCCCTTGCGCGGTCCGTGGCGTGAAATTTCCGCTCAGGTGTATCGCGTGGGCACACAAGCCTTGGGGATTACGGCGCTAGTGGGGTTTTTAATTGGCGTTGTGCTGTCTTATCTGTCCGCGCAACAGCTTGCATTGTTTGGCGCGGGTCAGTTCATCGTTAAGTTACTCGGCATTGCGACGGTGCGAGAGTTGGGCCCAGTGCTGGCTGCGATTTTGGTGGCGGGACGCTCGGGCTCTTCGATCACGGCACAAATCGGTGTGATGCGTGTCACCCAAGAGCTCGATGCGATGCAGGTGATGGGAATTTCTCATGGACAAAGGCTGATTTTGCCGCGCGTCATTGCGCTGGCGATTGCGATGCCTTTGCTGGTGTTGTGGACCGATGCGCTTGCCTTGTTGGGCGGGATGATTGCTGCCAAATTTGAGCTCGGACTGTCGATGCAGTGGTTTTTCAGTCAGCTGCCTGATGCGGTGGGAATCACCAACTACAAGATCAGCTTGATCAAGGGTGTGACCTTTGGTGTCTGGATCGCCTTGATCGCTTGTCATTTTGGCTTGCGCATTGAGCCCAACACAGAGAGTCTCGGTCGCGGCACGACGGCTTCGGTGGTGACCGCGATTACGGGTGTGATTTTGATCGATGCTTTGTATGCGATCTTGTTTAACGAGATGGGGATCTGATGGAGAACCCTATCATCGAGGTGGACAATCTCACTACAGCGTTTGGGACGCACGTGGTGCATCAGGATTTGAATTTAAATATTTATCCCAAGGAGATTCTCGCCTTAGTGGGTGGCTCGGGCTCCGGTAAAACAACGTTACTACGACAGATTTTGGGTTTGGATCGTCCACGCGCAGGTGTCGTACGCGTGTTTGGCCGGCCGGTGCATGATTATGTGGGCGCTGAGCGTGTCGCGTTGACCCACCGTTGGGGGATGTTGTTTCAAGCGGGAGCGTTGTTTTCCGCCTTGCCGGTGTTTGACAATATCGCACTTCCTTTACGCGAGGTACACAATCTACCGGAGGATTTGATTCGCGAGGTGGTGTTGATGCGCCTGAGCTGGATGGGAATGTCTGAGCGGGATGCGGCCTTGATGCCCTCCGACCTCTCGGGCGGCATGATCAAGCGTGTGGCCTTGGCACGAGCGCTGGCGCTAGATCCCGAACTGTTGTTTTTGGACGAGCCCACCGCCGGCCTCGATCCGCAACGCTCGGATGAGTTTGTGGAGTTGATCCACGTGCTGCATCGTGAGCTCGGATTTACGGTCGTGATGGTGACGCATGATCTCGATACGATCGCGGCCTTGTCTACGCGCGTGGCTGTGCTGGCGGAAAAGAAAGTATTAGTCGAAGGCACGCTCGAGGAGGTGATGAAGGTTAAGCATCCTTTCCTCGACGCGTTCTTTCATGGCGAACGCGCAGTGCGTGCGTTTGGCGTGAACAATCCTAAGGAACAGAATCATGGAAAATCGTAGTCATGCCCTCTTGGCGGGACTATTTGCGCTGTTGCTGATGATTGCGGCGGGGGTGACCGCAGTGTGGGTTAGCAAGCAAAATCTGCCGCGGATTCCTTACGAGTTGATCGCCACCTCGCCTGTCACGGGTCTGTCTGTTCAATCCCAGGTCCGCTATCAAGGTGTTCCAGTGGGGAACGTCGAGTCTCTGCGTTTTGTCCCTGAACAGCCTGGCAAGGTGTTGATTTTGATTAGTATTGACCCGAGGACGCCTGTCACACGCGCGACTTGGGCTGAAATTGTGATTGCGGGCGTGACGGGAATCTCAAACGTAGAGTTGCGTGATGACGGGACGTCGACGATTCGACTCGAAACAAGTGCCACCCACATTCAACAGATTCCGATTCGACCGAACTTTTTGGATCGCCTGATCGCGCAGGCGACAACGATGGTGCCTGCGGTAGAGGGCTTGTTGATGCATATTCAAAAAATCGCGAGCGATGAAAATATCGAAGCGCTGAGTGCGACCTTGCACAATGTCGCTTCTTTGTCTGACCAGCTCAAGCGTTCTGTCGTGTTGCTCGAGCCTGGGATGGCCAAGGTGCCCGCCCTCATCGATGGACTGATGGTGACGGGTCAGCGCGTGGACGAGGCCATGATCGATATCCGTCAACTCTCGCGATCAGCGCAAAAAACGTTGGATGGTTTTAATGCGCCAGGGGGGACGATGATGCAGGTGACGCAGAGTCTCAAAGAAATTAGACAGGCCGTCGCGCAGCTACAGGTATCGACCTTGCCGGATGTGTCGATGCTGATGCTTGGTGCCACCGATGCGTCGCGCGCGTTGACGCAAACGGCAAGGCAACTGGGTCAATCACCGCAGTCGTTGATTTTTGGTCCTCCGCGTGCCGTGGCGGGACCAGGCGAGCCAGGTTTTGCGGGTTTTGGCGCCGCTGGGCGCTGAGGATATCAAGATGAAGATGTTGATGATGATGCGTTTGGGTGCTGCATTGAGTGTGGTGAGTCTGCTGACTGCATGTGCGTTGGGCGATAGCGCACCTGCGCCAAGGCAGCTTGATTTAGGCGCGGGCGCGATGACGAGTGCTCCTGCGGGCACTTCACCGGGGGGGGCGACGGCGCTGACGCCGATGCCGCCGATCGCAGTGCCTCCCGCAAATGCTGCTTCGCTTTTGACCGAGACGATGGTGGTTTGGAGGGTGGGTGATCTGGGGCAACCGCAAGCCTACGCAACCTATCGGTGGGTCGCGCCGCCTGCGCGACTCGTCACGCAGCGCATTGTCGATCGGCTGTCCTTGCAGGGCGCGGTGCTGCAGCAAAGTGTGGGTGCAGATGTCCCTCAGCTACGTCTTAATCTGCAGCGTTTCGAACAGACGTTTTCTGTTGACGGCGCGTCGAGCCAGGCACAACTGACCTTGCAGGCTGTGCTCATGCGCGGATCTGAGGTGGTCAGTCAGCGTTTGATTGATATCCGAGTGCCTGCTACGACCCAAGATGCCCCTGGGGGAGCGCTGGCTTTGCGCGCCGCAACCGATCAGGCAGCCGAACTAGTGGCACAATGGCTGACGAGTTTGCGTGCGACAACTCGACGTTAAAGCATCATGCAGCCGCTGATTGAATGACCAAATAATTGAATAATTGAATAAATACTGATTTATGCCTGTACATACTGAAAATACGCGTTTTGATGGCTTGGCTGGCCTGATCGATTGCGCCATCGACTGGCCAGAGGGCGTACCGACCGGTTGGGCGCTGATTTTGCATCCTAATCCTTCGCAGGGTGGAACACGTGATAACAAGGTGGTCACTACACTTTCACGTGCCTGTGTTCAGCAGGGGCTGGTCTCATTGCGCCCCAATTTTCGTGGCATTGGTGCTTCAGAGGGACATTTTGACCATGGGAAAGGCGAGCTGCTCGACATGGCAGCCTTGGTTGAGCAGTTTCGCGTGCGCTACCCCGAGATCGCGACCAAGCCTTGGGTGTTAGGTGGTTTTTCTTTTGGTACCTCAATCGGGGTGCAGCTCTATGCGCAGTGGCATAAACTTGGTAAAAACTTGCCCAATATTGTCATATTGACGGGTTCGGCGGCTTTACGTTTTCGTCATAGTGAGGCCAAAGCGCCTGAGGATTCCTTGGTAATCCATGGCGAGCTTGACGAGGTGGTGCCCTTGTCCGAAGTCATGGAATGGGCGCGCCCGTTGGGGATGCCGGTTGTCGTTATCCCCGAGGCGGGACATTTTTTCCACGGCAAATTATTAGTGTTGCGTCAGCTCGTGCAGACGCGTTTGAAAGCTTTGTAAAACCGCCCTTTTAATTTCGTTTAAGTCGCTGCCAGGGCGGGACGGTCATGCCTATAATAGGTTGTTTATGTCAGTGAGTACCTCTTATGCTTAACCACTCTCTTTGCGCCGCCCGTCGCAGCATCACCTCGGTCGCGAATGCTGCAGTGGTGACGCTCGCACTCGTCATGACGTCGAGCCCCATGCCAGTCTGGGCACAAAAAACATCCTCAGAAAAGTCTCCAGCCCCTGCGGCCGCTGCCGCCCCTGCCGCGCCTTCGACTGCCGCTGTCGCCGCGACTGCGCCTTCGGTGTTCGCGCCTGTTCAGGTTGGCGATTTGTCTCCCGTACCTGCCCCTGCGATCGCTGCCAAGGCCTGGATTACCGTGGATGTGACGAGCGGTCAGATTGTGGCGTCGTCCAATCCTGACATGAAAATCGAGCCTGCCTCGTTGACCAAGATTATGACGGCTTATGTGGCGTTTACTGCCATCAAGGAAAAGCGTCTTTCGCTGGAGCAGCAGGCCAATGTGTCTCAGTTGGCCTGGAAAACACGCGGTTCGCGCATGTTTATCGAGCCACGCAAGCCGGTGACAGTGGACGAGTTGCTCAAGGGCGTGATTATTCAGTCAGGCAATGACGCGTCCGTGGCCTTGGCTGAAGCCGTCTCGGGAAGCGAGTCAGCCTTTGTTTTAGTCATGAACGAAGAAGCGCGGCGCATGGGCATGACGAATACGGTCTTTATGAATACTACGGGCTTACCTGATCCGCAGCATTTGACGACGGTTCGTGATCTGGCCATACTCGCGCGCCGAATGATCAATGATCATCCGACTTATTTTCCGTACTATGCGATGCGGGAGTTTACGTATAACAAGATCAAGCAATCCAACCGCAATCGCTTGTTGTGGGCGGATCCTTCGGTCGATGGCATGAAAACCGGGCATACGGATGCAGCGGGCTACTGCCTCGTTGCGACCGCCAAGCGTGGCGATCGTCGCGTGATCACGGTGTTGGTTGGCTCCGACAGTATGGCCACACGTGCCGAGGAAAGCCTGAAACTGTTGAACTGGACTTTCCAGAACTTTGAAACCGTCAAACTCTTTGATCAGACCCACGCTGCGGTCGAGGCTCAAGTCTGGCAGGGTAAGGTTGACTCTACTAAGCTTGGCGTATCCGAACCGTTATGGGTCACGGTGCCACGTGGAAAGGCCAGTGAGGTCAAGCCCATCGCCAAACGTCCGGACCCCTTGTTCGCCCCTCTGGCCAAGGATGAGCGTGTTGGCACGCTGACACTGATGCTGGATGACAAGATGCTGTTGACCCGTCCATTGCTGGTCCTCGACCCCGTTGAGCGCGCCGGTATTGTGGGTCGAACGGTGGACTCCGTGAGATTGTGGTTCCGCAAAAAACCTGAGTAAAAAATCCTGAGTGATTCTTTTAAAAGAGAGCATAGATAAAAATGGTTCAGAATATGTTGATTCAAGGTGTGTCGGGCGATCCGATTGTGTATTTGAATGGTGTTTTCGGACCCTTGTCCGAAGCCAAAATCTCGGTGCTCGATCGAGGTTTTATTTTTGGTGACGGGATCTACGAGGTCGTGCCGATCTATCACGGCAAGCCTTTTCGGATGGAGCAGCACTTGGCGCGTCTGGAGCGCAGTCTGGCTAAGCTCAAGATCCAGCAGCCGATGACCAAGCCCCAGTGGGAAGGGTTGGTCAAGGATCTAGTGGCCAAGACGACAGAAAAGACTGGCATGGTCTATATACAAATTTCTCGTGGTGTAGCGAAGCGCGATCACGCCTTTCCCGTGCCAGCAGTCAAGCCGACCGTGTTTGCCATGGTCGCACCGATGACACCACCGAGCGCCGCCGTGCGTGAAAAAGGTGTGCGTTTGGTGAGTATTCCCGATGAGCGCTGGTTGCATTGTGATATCAAATCGGTTTCCTTGCTCGGTAACGTATTAGCCAAGCAGGCTGCGGTCGATGCAGGTGTGGACGAGGTTGTCCAGTTCCGTAATGGCAACTTGACCGAGGGTGCTTCCTGCAATATCTGGGTTGTTAAAGACGGCAAGGTGATTGCGCCCTTAAAAGACAACTTGGTGCTCGAAGGCATTCGCTACGGTTTGTTTGAAGAGTTATGCAAAGAATCCGGCATCCCATTCGAGCTGCGTGTCGTGCCCGAGCAAGAGGTTCGTCAAGCGGACGAAATGATGATGTCGTCTGCCACGCGCGAGATCTTGCCTGTGGTCGAACTCGATGGTAAGGCAGTCGGTGCGGGCAAACCGGGTCCGATCTATCAAAAATTGCGCACCGCCTATGATGTCCGCATCGCGGCGTTGGCGTAGCGATTGTCTTTAAACGAGGCGGCAGCCAACGTGCCTATTCCTGAAAACGAATCATTGATTGAGTATCCAAGTGCCTTTCCCATCAAAGTGATGGGAAAGCAAAACCCCGAGCTCGCTCAGGTCTTGACTGCACTTGTGCTCGAATTTGATCCGACGTTTGATCCGGCAACGGTTGAGATGCGTCCCAGCAAGGGAGGTAACTACATGGGGCTGACCTTCACCGTCACCGCGACTTCGCGTGAGCAACTTGATGGCTTGTACCGCGCCCTGCACGGACACCCGATGGTGTCGATTGTGCTGTGATGCGTCAAACATGGCCGCGCCCGACGCCCTACGAACCCGTCTGGCGTGCCATGCAAGCTTTTACCGAAGCGCGGACTCCCGACACGCCAGATGAAATCTGGCTCGTTGAACACGAGCCTGTCTACACGCTTGGTCAAGCTAGCAAGCCCGAGCATCTCCTCAATCCCGGCAACATCCCCGTCGTACAAACGGACCGAGGCGGTCAGGTGACTTATCATGGTCCTGGCCAAGTGATGGCCTATATCCTCGCGGACCTCAGACGTTCCGGGCGGTTTATCAAGGCCATGGTGCATCAGATTGAAGAGGCCACGATTGAGACACTTAGGCTTTATGACATCCAGGATGCTTGTCGTAAAGAGGGCGCCCCAGGGGTATATGTATCCATGGGGGCGGAGCTCGCCAAAATTGCCGCCTTGGGCATCAAGGTTCGCAATGGCTGCACCTATCACGGCATGGCACTCAATGTGAACATGGATTTGACTCCCTTTAATGGCATTAACCCCTGTGGTTATGCGGGTTTGCAGACGGTGTGCATGGCGCAGTTGGGTGTCACCGCGGGCTGGGATGAGGTTGCACAAACATTGTCTCAACAAATTACAAGGTACTGCGGTTTGTCACTTTCCAACAGGTAAAATGACCATTCACAGTCACTGAACGGCTGGACGCAAACGTCCACGTACATTATGTCCACACAACCTGAACAAACCTCGGTCGCCGCGATTCCTGCAGCGCCTTACGACGCGACTCAAAAGCAGAAATCGCAGGCCAAAACCTCGCGGATTCCGATCAAGGTCGTTGCCGCTGAGCGCCTGAAAAAACCGGACTGGATCCGCGTCAAAGCGGCGCCCGCAGGTTCCAGGTTTTACGACATCAAGCGCATTTTGCGCGAGCACAATCTCCATACCGTATGCGAAGAAGCCTCTTGCCCCAATATTGGCGAGTGCTTTGGTAAGGGCACAGCGACCTTTATGATCATGGGTGACAAATGCACCCGCCGATGCCCGTTTTGTGATGTGGGCCACGGCCGTCCTGATCCTCTGGATGTGAATGAACCCGTCAATCTGGCGCGTACCATCGCTGCACTCAAGCTGAAATATGTGGTGATCACGTCGGTCGATCGCGATGATTTGCGCGATGGTGGGGCGGGACATTTTGTGGAATGTATTCAAAAAGTCCGCGAGCTGTCTCCTGAGACACGTATCGAGGTCCTCGTACCGGATTTCCGTGGCCGTCTGGATCGCGCGTTAGAGATTTTGGATGGCGGTCCACCCGATGTGATGAACCACAACCTCGAGACGGTGCCACGTTTGTACAAGCAAGCGCGACCCGGTTCGGATTACATGCACTCGCTCAAGCTGCTCCAGGAATTTAAAAAGCGTCACCCTAATACGCCAACCAAGTCAGGCTTGATGTTGGGCTTAGGCGAAACCGATGAAGAAATCCTCCAAGTCATGCGCGACATGCGCGCGCACGATGTCGAGATGCTGACGATCGGGCAGTATCTGCAGCCTTCGGAGCACCACTTACCTGTGTTGCGTTATGTGCATCCCGACACATTCAAGATGTTCGAGCGTGAAGCGTACGCGATGGGTTTCCATCATGCTGCAGTAGGCGCGATGGTGCGGTCTTCGTATCACGCGGATGAGCAAGCGCATGCAGCGAGCTTGAGTGCGGCCGGTTAAAGATCAAAGGCTTCACGCACATCATGCAGCTTCAAGGTATCCGGGTCGTAGACCTTACGCGGATTTTGTCTGGTCCGTTTTGCACGATGTTTCTGGCCGACATGGGTGCGGAGGTCATCAAGATCGAGGATCCCAAGGGGGGTGATCCTGTGCGTCAACAGGGCGAGGCGCCTAATGGCTACTCCTACTATTTTGCGTCTTTTAACCGTAACAAGCGTTCGATCACGATTGATTTGCGTGCGCCTGAAGGCAAAGAGATATTGCGCGAGTTACTCAAGACTGCGGATGTGGTGGTCAATAACTATCGTCCAGGCATTATGGACAAGATGGGTTTTGGACGCGAGGCGCTGTCGCAGATCAAACCCGATTTGGTGAGTTGCAATGTGACGGGTTTTGGTCTGGATGGCCCCTATGCGGATCGGCCATCGTTTGACTTCGTTGCGCAGGCAATGAGTGGCTTTATGAGTGTGAATGGTGCGGCCAATGCGCCGCCGATGCGGGCGGCACCGCCGATCTCGGATTTGATTGCGGGCTCGTATGCGGCGATGGGTATTTTGGCGGCATTGGTGAGGCGCGCGCGGACGGGTCAGGGCGAGGAGGTCACGACCTCGTTGACCGATGGTTTAACAAGCATGCTGGCGTTTTTGGCGACAAATTATTTTGCAACAGGCCAGTTGCCCTTGCGCACGGGTAATGATCATGCGCTGGCCTCACCCTATGGGTTGTTTGAGGCCTCGGATGGTCAGGTTGCGATCGCACCGAGTAATGATACGTTTTATTTCAAACTGCTGGCCGCACTGGATCTCGAGCATTTGCGGGAGCGTCCTGAGTTTGCCAACAACGCTTTGCGCTTTGCCAATCGCGAAGCCATCAATGCTGCGTTGAATGAAAAGGTCCGGCAACAACCGATCGCGCACTGGATAGCAAAGCTTAACGAGGCCGGTGTGCCCTGCGGTCGTGTGCTCAATATCGGAGAGGTGTTTAACGATCCGCAGACGCAACATCAGCAGATGCGGTTGACGATTGAGCATCCTGAGCATGGGCGTCTCGATGTGCTGGGCTTTCCGATCAAGTTTTCGGATGCGCCTTGCCAGATCCATCGCCCACCGCCGACGTTAGGCGTGGATAATGACGTGATCTTGGGGCAGTTGGGACTGAGTGCAGAGGCGATCGCCTCTCTTAAAAGTCGCGGAATTGTGTAATAGATTGTGTAATATTGAACGCATTACTCGATCGCATTATTTGACCTCATTATTTGACTAAATTTACGAGAATCATCATGTCAGAGCCATCCAAAAAATTTGTAACGGTCACCGAAGTCGGGACCCGCGACGGTTTTCAAGCAGAGCCCGCGTTCATCGCGACTGCAGACAAGGTCGCCACCATCAACGG
>Ga0247843_1008792_pt1 | contig 11573 bp, 10 predicted proteins | sample LaCruzMarch2017__FD_192420 | JGI IMG/M metagenome (GOLD analysis project Ga0247843, IMG submission 192420) | Freshwater microbial communities from meromictic Lake La Cruz, Castile-La Mancha, Spain - LaCruzMarch2017_8m | ecosystem: Environmental > Aquatic > Freshwater > Lake | place: Spain...
TACCAAGCCCTGGATAAAACAGGTGGCGTAGCAGAAGACCTCACCTGGGAAATGTTCCGCGACACCTTGGTCGAGCAAGCCGAGCAAGGCGTGGATTACTTCACTATTCATGCTGGGGTATTGCTCCGTTATGTTCCGCTCACAGCCGATCGCATCACCGGCATTGTGTCTCGCGGTGGTTCGATCATGGCGAAATGGTGCCTCGCTCACCATAAAGAGAATTTCCTTTACACCAAGTTCGATGAAATTTGCGAAATCATGAAGGCCTATGATGTGTCCTTTAGCTTAGGCGATGGATTGCGTCCAGGTTGCATTGCCGACTCCAACGATGCAGCCCAGTTTGGTGAATTGCATACCTTAGGCGAGCTCACTGCCAAAGCATGGAAGCATGACGTTCAAGTGATGATCGAAGGCCCAGGCCACGTTCCAATGCAGCGCATTGAAGAGAATATGACGGAAGAGCTCAAGCATTGCTTAGAGGCGCCCTTCTATACCTTGGGACCACTGATTACCGATATCGCACCAGGCTATGACCACATCACGAGTGGCATTGGCGCAGCGCAAATTGGTTGGTACGGCACAGCGATGCTTTGCTACGTCACGCCTAAAGAGCATTTAGGTTTGCCAGACAAAGAAGATGTGCGCGAAGGCATCATTACCTACAAGATTGCAGCGCATGGTGCAGACTTGGCCAAGGGCTTACCTGGCGCTCAAGTACGCGATAACGCACTATCGAAAGCACGCTTTGAGTTCCGCTGGGAAGATCAGTTCAATTTAGGCCTCGATCCAGAGCGCGCGCGTGAGTACCACGACGCCACCTTGCCTGCGGAAGGCGCCAAGATTGCCCACTTCTGCTCGATGTGTGGTCCGAAGTTCTGCTCGATGAAGATTACCCAAGAAGTGCGTGACTACGCTGCTACCTTGGATGCCAATGGCAATCCAAAAGTAGTGGAGGCAGTTAAAGGCATGGAAGAGAAGTCGATTGAGTTCCGCAAACGCGGTAGCGAGATTTACCAATAAGGTATTGGCTGTAGATACCATGCTCGTTGACCAGAGTCCTTCTTTTGCTGGCAAGCGAATCGCCATTGTCGGGGCCGGCCTCATGGGCCGGATGATGGCCTACGCCCTAGCAAAAGGGGGAGCAGCGGTATCGCTCTATGATCGCGGTGGTGCAGATGGCGAGCATGCGGCTGCAACGATTGCAGCGGCGATGCTGGCTCCACTGGCAGAATCTGCAATCACCGAAGCCAATGTGGTGCAAATGGGCATGTACAGCTTGCCGCGCTGGCAATCATTGACTGCCGAACTCAGTCTTCCGGTTTTTTTTCAGCAAGAAGGCACTGTCTTTGTTTGGCATCAACAAGATGCCATCGAAGCCAAACGCCTTAGCGCACAACTGGTCCGTAATTGCCGCGAGAGTCAGCAACCAGGCACATCCGCCTTTCCGCTAGAGCATCCACAGCAGCTTGATCGCCATTCCTTAGCAGGGCTTGAACCCAGCCTAGCCGACCGCTTTCATCAGGGCTTGTTTTTACCCCACGAAGGCCAATTGGATAATCGGCAATTGCTGGTCTCCTTATTGCATGCCCTTGGTGCCATGGAAGTGAAGATGCATTGGAATCACGCAATTGATCCTGATGACTTGCATCGCCAAGCGCAGCATGACTGGGTGATTGATTGTCGCGGCCTAGGGGCAAAAGAGGCATGGGAGTCCAATCCTTTACGCGGCATCCGAGGCGAGGTAATCCGGTTACATGCGCCCGAAGTCAAACTGAAGCGCCCTACCCGGCTGATTCATCCGCGTTACCCCATTTACATTGCGCCCAAAGAGGATGACATGTACGTGGTCGGCGCGACTGAAATTGAATCCGAAGACCTATCGCCCACCAGCGTTCGCTCGGCAATGGAGTTACTCAGCGCGGTCTATACCGTGCATAGTGGTTTTGCTGAGGCCCGCATTCTGGAAATGAGTACGCAATGCCGGCCTACACTCAAAGATAATTTGCCTGAGATCCGAATCAACAAGCCTGGGCTGATGTTAATCAATGGACTATATCGGCATGGCTTCTTAATTGCACCTGCAGTGATGGATTGCGCGATCGAGCTCTTGCATTCTTGGGCAGTAGACCCGTCGCCTGCCAGCAGTGCATTAGCCAAGCGCCTTGATTTACGGGTAACGCATGACCCTCAACCTGAGTTACTCGCATGCGCGTCATAGCCAATCAAATCCCGCGCGAGCTACCCAGCGATAGTTGTATTACTGATCTCCTAACGGTGATCGAGGCGAAGCCGCCCTATGCCGTTGCCGTTAATTTGCAATTTGTACCCAAGACGCGCCATGCTGAATACATCTTGCAAGAAAACGATCAGGTTGAAATCATCGCTCCGGTCACTGGCGGTTAATCCACCTTCGCTAACAAATTTGTACCCATGACGACTTCACTTCCCCTTTCTACTAGCGATGCATTGGTTCTCTATGGTGAGACTTTTGCAAGTCGCTTGCTCCTAGGTACCTCGCGTTATCCATCGCCGCAAATACTGGAAAATGCGGTTGCGCTGGCAAAGCCGGGGATGATCACCGTTAGCCTCCGGCGCCAAGGCACATCGACTACTGAAACGCATAGTGGTTTTTGGGATTTACTCAAAAAAATGGCTGTCCCCGTGTTGCCGAATACGGCCGGCTGCCACAGCCCCCAAGAAGCCATTACGACAGCCCAAATGGCCCGTGAAGTATTTCAGACCGACTGGATTAAGCTCGAATTAATTGGCGATGATTACACCCTGCAACCCGATACTTTGCGCTTAGTGCAAACTGCCGAAACCTTGATTAAAGATGGCTTCAAGGTCTTGCCCTATTGCACCGAGGACTTAATCCTCTGCCAACGCTTAGTAGACGTCGGTTGCCAAGCAGTCATGCCATGGGCAGCGCCGATCGGTACGGGCCAGGGACCACTTAATCCATATGCCATGAAACTCTTACGTGAGCGCTTGCAGGTGCCTCTCTTGGTTGATGCTGGTCTTGGCCTACCATCCCATGCCTGCACTGTGATGGAATGGGGCTTTGATGGCGTTTTACTTAATACCGCAGTAGCCCTAGCTGACAATCCCGTGGCAATGGCCACTGCGTTTGCCAAGGCCGTTGATGCTGGTCGGGCAGCCTACTTATCCGGGGCAATGCAGGCGCAAAGTTCAGCGCAAGCGAGTACTCCCTTGGTTGGCACCCCATTTTGGCATCAGACTTCATGAGCTTGATACGCGATCTTGCTGAGCAAATTGTTGCCTGCCATCAGCAAAATGATCTAGCCATTCCCATTCCAGAATCAAACATTCATCAGCTGCCACCCGCATTAGACAATACACACGCTGGTGATCATTACGAACTGGCTGGCGCTTTGGCTGCAATCCAAATGGGCTTTATTGAAACCGATGCACAGGTCTTAGGCAAGGCATGGTCGCGCATGGCGCATCATGCTGGCGGCTTTAATCCGGCCAGTTGGCCAAGCCTGCCAGAGTACTTTGATTTAATGCCAACACCGCACCAATCCAATGCCAGCGCCTTCCCTGAATGCCCGCACGCACTTGGGCTTTATGCAGTCTTGCCCAATGCCGAATGGGTTAAGCGCATGGTCGATGCCGAAGTACCTACTGTGCAGTTACGCTACAAACCAGAAGGCACTCTTGATCGCGGACGTCTCATTGCAGAAATCAATGCTGCCGTTGCCGCTGTCCAAGGCAGCAAGACCCTTCTGTTTATTAACGACTATTGGCGTGAAGCGATTGATGCGGGGGCCTATGGCGTGCACCTCGGCCAAGAAGACCTAGCGCTGGCTGATTTGGACGCCATTCGCAAAGCCGGTTTGCGTTTGGGTTTAAGTACCCATGGTTATGCAGAAATGGTTTATGCCGACTCGTTCTTACCCAGTTACATTGCCATGGGCGCCGTCTTTCCAACGCAGTTGAAGCGGATGCCAACTGCACCTCAAGGACTTGGGCGGCTACGCAAATATGCGCAACTCATCCACCACTATCCCCTGGTTGGCATAGGCGGCATTGATGAAAGCACAATCCAAGCCGTAGCTGAAACTGGCGTGGGATCGGTGGCGGTGGTACGGGCAATTACAGGATCCGATAAGCCAGAGGCCGCAGTAAAGCGCCTAACCCAACTTATGACGCAAGCAAAATCCAAATAAAGTAGTGGGCTATGAAGTGGATGGCTCGATGTCATCAGGTAATACGGTGGGATAAAACGCATGCATATGCCATAGCGGACCTGAGCCTTGACCAATACTCAGATAAACGCCCGCTTCCAATCCCGCCTCAACATAAGCAATTCCTTTTGCAACAGCATGGCTAAGGTCATGACCGTCCGCCAAATAGGTTGCAATCGCCGATGCCAGAGAGCAGCCAGTGCCGTGGGTGTTGGGTGTATTGACACGGTAATGCAGGAGTTTTTTCTGTTCTAGGATTTTTTTACCATCCTCATCAATTGCTCGCCACATCAAAAAATCCATCAGCTGCGTATGCTTTGCATCGAGGTGTCCGCCCTTAATCAATGCCGCGTCCGGGCCCATTTCGATCAAATCCCGTGCCGCCTGCTCAAAGTCGGCAGGTTCTGAAATTGGACGGCCAAGCAATATGGAGGCCTCTTCCATATTCGGCGTAATCACGGTTGCCAGCGGAAACAAAGCCTCGCGCATGGCGCGCGCGGTTGCATCGCCTCCCAAGCTTGCGCCCGATGTTGCACGCAAGACGGGGTCCAGTACGATGGTTTTGATTGCATGACGACGCAATGCCGCAGCAACGCAGTAGACAATCTCGGGGCTGGAAAGCATGCCAATCTTGATTGCATCCACCCCAATGTCATTCACTACCGCATCGATTTGAGCGTCAATCACATCCAAATCAATTCCCTGAATTTTGCTCACACCCAGGGTATTTTGCGCAGTGATTGCAGTCACCACCGTCATGCCGTATCCACCTAGGGCGGTAATCACCTTGAGATCCGCCTGCAGACCTGCTCCACCACCGCTATCCGAGCCAGCAATCGTGAGTATTTTAGGAATGCGTACGGAGGTTTTTTTACTGGTTTTCATATTGCTATCTTAGTTCGAAATACGCTCTTTTGGTTTTAATGTTGCCGATAAGCCAATACCAATCACAATCAATAAAAAGGCGAGCCCATGAAAGCCCTGGGGGGATTCTCCGAGAATCAACGTGGAGAGAATGGCAGTAAAAAGGGGTATGAAATTAGCAAAGAAAGCTGCTACCGTTGGCCCTGCTTTGGAAACGCCCAAACCCCAACAGCGGTATGCAATCAAGGATGGCCCGATGGCCACATACAGAATCAGTACGCAGACCAAAATACTGGGCTCAAAATGCATATAACCCCCCTGCCACTCCATTACGGTAAATGCAGAAGACCAAAGCAAGCCAAATAAAACTTGGGCGAGTAAGAAGGCATTCCAAGACCAACTGCGCTCCGAACTGCTTCCTGGTTTTGTCAGCATCCAACTGTAAAACGCCCAAAGAATGGTAGCTAACACCATCAGCAAATCACCGTATACAAACTGGACTTGCAATAGGGCTAGCCAATCCCCTCTCGAGAGAACAACGCATACCCCCAAAATAGAAATCAAGGCTCCAATGACTTGGTAGCCGTTCGGTCGGTTACCAAAAAACAAAGCGCCTATCAATAGCATCCAAATGGGCATGCTTGCCCCGATCAAGGTCACATTAATGGGGGTTGATGTCTGAATCGCCAAGTAGAGCAGCATGTTGTATCCGCCCACCCCAAACAAGCCGAGTAAGAGAAAGCGTTTTTTATTCGCCCAGAGTGCGCTATTGGCTTTCAAAATAGATACGCCGAATGGCAATAACACTGCGATGGCCACCAAGCACCGCAAGGTACTCAGCAGCAAGGGGGATATCTCGCCAACCAGTATCCGACCAACCACGGCATTGCCCGCCCAGAGTAAGGCAGCTAGCATCAGGTACAACATTACACGTAGGTCGATATGGATCATATTTAAGGCAAAAATGGAAGATGTTGTATGATATTGGCTTACGCAATTCCTCGATAGCTCAGTCGGTAGAGCGCCGGACTGTTAATCCGTAGGTCCCTGGTTCGAGCCCAGGTCGAGGAGCCAAATACATCAAAAGCCCCTTTAGAAAATAAGGGGCTTTTTCTTTTACATCTTTAATGTAATATTTACTTTACACAACTGCTGTGAGGTAAAAATGATGAGCGACTCGGTTTATATCAGCCTTTTCATACTCTTTGGTGCCTGTTTTGGGTTTGCGACGTTTTCGCAGCGTCACCTATTTAGCGAGGGACCTCACACGGCGAAAGGCTCAGAAGAAAACCCATTCTTTGAAAGTCGTATTTTCTGGGTTCTACTTTGCGCTTCACTGTGGCCAATCATGGTCCTCACCCGAATCCATACCGCTTGGCTGCTTAATAAACGTAGGAAACTAGCTCAAAAAGCAATTGTGCACTGATTCTTTTACGTCGTAGAGGCTAGTCTTTTTTTACTACCCAGATACTATGCTCGCTCTGCAAGCATCTTTCTTGTAACTGTCTCTGCAATCAACATAACAGGAGCATTGGTGTTGCCAGAGGTAATGCAAGGCATGGCAGATGCATCGATGACCCGCAGCCGAGCAACGCCTCTGACACGGCATTCTGAATCAAGTACTGTATTGGGATTTTCGGCTTTACCGTATTGATCTACCTTACCCATAGCACAGGTGCTAACTGGATGAAAAATGGTAGTCCCTAAATTTCGGGCCGCCTCTTCTAAGTCCGCATCATTTTGAATATCAGGTCCAGGCAACACCTCTTTAGGACTAAACGGCTGGAGCGCAGGGCTGGCCATAATCTCCCGAGTAATCCTTAGGCTGGCAACAGCTACCGCCATGTCATCGGGCGTAGATAGGTAGTTGCAATGAATCTGCGGATCTTGCAGGGCGTCAGGCGATACCGCCCTAATCCAGCCACGCGAGCTGGGGCGTAAATTGCATACGCTTGGCGTAATCGCATTAAATGGATGCAGTGGCTCGCCAAATTTAGGCAAGGATAGAGGCTGCACATGCCATTCAATATTGGCACTTGTCTGACTGGGGTCGCTTTTCGTAAACGCACCCAACGTAGATGGTGGCATCGTCAATGGCCCAGTCCGCTTAAACACATACTCCAGGCCCATACCAATTCGGGTTAGCCAATTTTTATAGAGTGTATTGACGGTTTTGCAGTTATCAACCTGATATACAGTGCGTATTTGTAAATGATCTTGCAGATTTTCACCAACGCCAGGTAGCTCTACCTGGGTTTTAACGCCAATGCTCTCAAGATGGGGTCTTGATCCGATCCCTGAAATCTGCATTAGGTGCGGCGATCCAATCGATCCGGCCGAGAGGATAACCTGATCTTGGGCCAGGGCTGTTTTGCGAACACCATCATGCAAAAAATCCAATCCATACACTTCCGTTTGAGCAACGTGCCAAGCCGATTGCGTGAAGCGATGTTGATTTAAGCTTGTGGCACTAATGGGACGTAGTTTTAACTGCAACACCTGGGCCTTGGTCAGTATGGTTAGATTTTTGCGATCTCTAATGGGGTGCAAGTAGGCATCGGCCATCGACCAACGCTCTCCTCGCTTTTGCGTCATCTGAAAGTAGGCGCAACCTTCGTTATCGCCCCGATTGAACTCCTCAATCTTCGGTATTCCTTGCTGATTGGCTGCCTCACGCCACGCATCCAGAATGTCCCACTGCACGCGGGGCCGCTCCACCCGCATCTCGCCAGAGTCGCCGTGCCATGCATTAGCGCCGGCGTAGTAATCTTCGAGTGATTTATAAGTCTCTAGGGTTCTATCCCATTGCCATGTGGGATCGCCTGTCAGCTCTGACCAGCGCGCATAGTCGCTGGCCTGCCCGCGCATATAAATCATGGCGTTGATGGACGATGATCCACCGATGCCCTTGCCTCTGGCGTAATGAATCGAACGTTGATTCAATCCAGGATCCGCTTCTGTTTTAAAACACCAATCCGTTCGCCGATTGTTAATCGTAAATAAATAACCTACGGGAACCTTAATCCAAAACCAATCATCTTCACCGCCAGCTTCAAGTAATAGTACCCGGTGTTTTGGGTCGGCAGAGAGCCGGTTAGCCAAAAGACAGCCCGCACTACCTGCACCGACAATGATGGTGTCAAATTCCAGTGGCGTGGCAGATGAAGTCATTGAATAATGAGATGAAGATTAGTCAAAAATCGTTGCGGTCACGTATCGAGCGAAGATTCAATCAGATCCACCTGCCTATTTGATGATGGACAAAAGGCTACTGTAATCGTCACGCCACAGATTGAATTCTTTTGGAGTATCAATTTCCTGCGCATTGACGAATTGAATATCCCGAAATGCTTTTTTGTCTTTGCTAATCAGCGCCCACTCTGACCGGTAGCCCACCTTGGTTTCTGATGCAGCAAAGCGCACTACCTTCACATCTTGATCAAAAGCATTACTAGCTGTTTTTACTACCGGCTTTAAATCTAAAAAGCGATTGGTTATGTGCAACGCAAGGATGCCGTCGCTCTTTAAGTGCCTAAAGTATTGCGTAAATGCTTCCTTGGTCAATAAATGAATGGGTACGGAATCTCCCGAAAAGGCATCAATCACCAGCACATCAAATTGCTGATTGGGCTCCTGCTCTAAGCGCAAGCGTGCATCACCCAATACATGCTGGATGCTGGCGGCGCTATTGGATAAAAACGTAAAGTGCTTTTGGGCAGCATCAATTACGTCCGGATTAATTTCATAAAAGCGATACACATCACCTTTGCGCGCATACCCGGCTAGGGTACCAACTCCCAAGCCCACCACGCCGACTTTAATGGGCTGACTGGATTGGGACTTTACTAAGATAGCCTGCCCTACCCCGCTCTCGCGAACATAATACGTGGTTGGTTCTTGGGCTTTAGCAGGGTCGGTAAACTGACTGCCATGGCTAATCTGACCGTGCTGCATGGTTTTATAACCACGGGCCTCATCCACATACACCTTTAGGGTGCCATAAAAATTACGCTGGCTGAGCTCAATGCCGGCAATGTCGTGGGAATGATCGTCAATGCGAATCACGCTAACGAGCACCAGAAAGGAAGCAATACCGGCGGCAACCGTTAACTTAATTTGTTTCGTTTTAAACCGTGCATGGGATAAAAAAACCAATGCAACCACAATGCCCGTTAATACGATACCAATGGATAGCTCATAATTTTCTGTGAACCAATATGGCGCAATAATGCCCACAAAGAAACCGCCCATCACACCGCCAACAGCCAGCATCAAATAATAGGTAGTCAGGTAACGTGAGTTGGGCTGCTGGGCCGCCAACTCGCCATGGCAAACCATGCAGACCACAAAGAATGAAAACAAATTAACGCCCGTCGAAATCATCACCGGTAGCTCATTTAAGCCAAGCGTAGGCAAATAAGCCAGAATGAAGAGCGAGGCTACCAATAGAGGCAAGAACAACTTCCGCTGATACCAACCGCTACCCTCAAAGCAAATAATAAAAGACAGGAGATAAAGCGCCAAAGGGGCAACCCAGATCATTGGGACGGGCGCAATGTTTTCAGTTAAGAAGCTGGTATCCGCCACCATTAGGATCGAAGGGCATGCTGCCAACAGAATCCAAGTCAATAAATGCAGTGCGGTGGGTGCAGCTACTGATTCTTTCTCTGCCTCAATCAGTGCGATACTATTGCGATTGCGCCATGCCAAGATGCCACAAGTAAGAACGAAGATGGCATACAAAGCCGACCAACAATATGATTGCCATTGCGTTGGCAGCATAGGTTCAAAGGCAATGGGGTAAGCCAATAAAGCCAGCATGGATCCAAAATTAGACAGAGCAAACAAGCGATATGGAACACCACCTGTAAGCTCACGTGCAAACCAAGCCTGAATCAGTGGTCCAGTTGTTGAAAGAGCGAAGTATGGCAAGCCGATCGAGACGAATAAAAGGCCTAAGATTTGTAGAGTCGGATTTTCACTGCCGGTAGGCTTCCATGCCTCACTTGCGGCCAATGGCAGCAACGACAAGCTAATCAGCAGTAATGCGATGTGCAATATGCTCTGCCGATAAGGGCTGAGCGCCTTCACAATCCAATGCGAATAGATATAACCAAATAGCAAGGTGGCTTGGAAAAACAGCATGCAGGTTGTCCAAACCGATGCGGAGCCACCAAACCATGGCAGTATCATTTTTCCAATCAGGGGCTGAACCTGAAATAGCAAGAAGGCACTCAGAAAAATGGTGAGGCCATATTGAAAAGTCAGTTGCAAGTTGTATTTCATTTTTTTTGTTATGTAAGAACTGATTATGAGGTGGCACTCATTCGTATTTTATCCTAGAGTAAATGCCCTACCTTGACGTAAATGAGTGCGCCCTCCGCTCCAGTGAAGGGGGCGTGTTTACTGTATCGGGGACTACGAATCCAGCTCCCCTTGGGGTAGACCCCAAACTCGTCATGAAATACGCCATCCAGGACATAAATTTCCTCGCCGCCCGGATGAACATGGGGATTAAATACCGTATTGGGAGCCCAGCGCACTAAAGCCGTACTGATACCCTGATGCTCATGTAGCGGCATCACCGATAGCCCGGGCACTAGCCCGGGGTACCAATCGCTAGCTTTGGTATTGATACGAAGTTCTTGGTGATCCGACCGCTCAAATTGCCGTAACTTTACAAACAAGGTACAGCCATCCTTTGAAAAAGGGGCATGCTGGCTACCAGGTGGATTGCGCAAATACATTCCAGCAGAATAATCACCCTTATCATCCGAAAAGCAGCCATCGAGCACCAAGATCTCTTCGCCCCCATCATGGGCATGCTGTGCAAATGATGTATTCGGCTCATATCGGACAATCGAGCTTGCGCGGGCCACCTCATCGCCTACGCGATCGAGGTACTTACGCATAACACCGGCCTGAGGCGAAGCTTGCCATACCAGTGCATCCGTCTGTAAAACAATGCGCTCGGCAAAATCACTGTGAATATTCATCCCTCAAGAATAAATCAAAGCAATCGCCAGGCAAGAAGATCGTTACAATTCGGCGATGAACACACCTAATCCCCCTATTAAAGAAGTAAAAGAAAGCCTTCGCCACCGGGTCAAGGATGAATTTGTTCAAGCCTCACTTCTAGCTCTGTATTTTGCTGCCTGGTTCTGCGCGATTGCATTCTTTACCTTTGCGGTATTACGAGAAGAGGCTATTCCGATTACCCCCTTTGGTCTTGCCATCATTAAAGCGGGCTTGTGCGCTAAATTCATGATGATCGGTAAAGCAATCTTTCCATTAAATGTGGAAGCCAATCGTGGCCTAATTAAATCACTCTTTTGGCATTCCATAGTCTATCTCGGCATCGTGATTGCACTGAGTTTTGCCGAATCTGGAATTGATGGACTGCTGCATGGCAAGTCATTTATAGAGTCAATCTCTTCATTTGGACACGGCGACCCAATTTATATCGCTGCCTTATCACTAATGTATTGGCTCATCCTCTGG
>Ga0247843_1008794_pt1 | contig 11572 bp, 3 predicted proteins | sample LaCruzMarch2017__FD_192420 | JGI IMG/M metagenome (GOLD analysis project Ga0247843, IMG submission 192420) | Freshwater microbial communities from meromictic Lake La Cruz, Castile-La Mancha, Spain - LaCruzMarch2017_8m | ecosystem: Environmental > Aquatic > Freshwater > Lake | place: Spain...
GGAAGTCCGAAATTCTTTTCCTGCGTGTGGACGAGGTGCAGTACTCAAAAGTATGTAGCACATAATTACATATTACTCAAAGTCCTGAAGTCCGAAAGTAGGAAAAAGGCTCCCCGCCTGCGGACTTGCCTTAGGTAGAACGCGACCCGCGCCAAAAATTAAGGGGTGGCGAGGGACAGCTCAGCCACCAAGAGACAATATGAAAGCAGCAGCCGCAGCAACCATGACGAAGAAAGCGTCGACGGCGGTAACATTGTCGTCGTCATCGGCATCGGACCCGTTGGTATTCAATTCCTCCTCCTCCTCCGACGGCGGCTGCCCCGCGGCCGAGGGCGGGTATTACTTCGACCAATGCGGCGTGACGCATTATTTCTTGTCGGGCGGTGATAATACCGGCGACGGCGATGGCGGCTACGGGTGGTACAATGACAAAAGGACGGCATCGGCTGCTGCATCTAATGACATCGACAGAGAAGCCAATGACGGTGCTGGCGTCGTGGATAAGAATCGCGGCGGCGAAGTGAATCGCAAATTACTGGGATTCTTCAAAGAAATCGAACCCGCGGATATCGACGACAGTATCGATTGTGGTCATCATCTTTGTCATGACAGTAATTGCAACAAGTCGTCTTCGTCTTCTCGACCAATGACCATGACTACGATGACTACTACCGCAGACGCAACAACATCGCCAACTGCGGCAGCGAAGACGACATCGGCAATAAGGACCTTGTTGAAACAACGTAGACAGTCAGCGACGACACGCCAGTCCAAGAATAATACGCAACAATCACAGATAACCACCACCTTGGCCTACACGGAAGATGCAATTATTGTCGGCAACACATTATCAATACAACAACAACAACAACAACAACAACAACAACCATCACCACCGCAATCATTGTCATTGTCCTCGCCGTTATCCGCATGCTATCCAGAATATTACTACTACTACTCCAACAACGGTAATGGTGGCGCTGGTGGTAATGGTAGTGGTCCACTGCTGGAACCGATAGACTTCGATCCGAGTACGTGGCTCGATGCGATACGACAGACCATAGTTTCATCCGCGGCCGTGAGGTACGGCGCCACGGCCGCGGCGGCGCTCACCGCCGCGATCGTCGTGCATCCCATCGCCATCATCGGGGCCGGGGGGATTATTGCCGGAACGCTACTTTGGGCCGTGGGGTACTATCACGATGCATCGGCCGATGATATTAGTCATTATAAACTCTGGCAGGGGGGGGAGGAGGTATTCGGTAGATTATTCTGGAGCGAGAATGAAACTGAAACAACTGCCGCCGCTGCCGCCGCTGATGGTAGTGATGAGGATGATGTAATAAAAGTAGTAGAAATTGACGAGATAGGAATGACAAGGCTCGTTGAGGAAAGTCATAACAGTAACAACAACAACGGCGAAGGCAATTCCATTAACGATAATTACAACAATAATAATATCAAGAATGATGAAGGCTTTGTGGCGGCCGTTGCGGGGTTCTTCAGTGGGGGGACATGGTCGACGTCAGAGCAAAAGAGACTGATAATGAAACAATCACAAATAAAAGATAATGATGAAGAAGAGCGAAGGGGGGTCGTGACGGTGGTAAAGCTAAATGAAAAAGAGGAAGAAGAAAGGGGGGTGGATGATGCAAGTATATCATTAACGACAATAATGACAACAAGGACACCACCAGGTAAGAAGAAGATAATATCAACAGCAACAATAAAAAGGAATGCACGGGAAAGAATACGACGCATAAGATCAGCTCCCACGAAAGATATATTTGTTTCTGTGACGGAAGTTCGTCCTGACACCCCTCCTTCTAATGCTGTAGACGATGCTGTCAACAACAACATGCCATCCGTTGATCGTGTCTCATCCTCAATACCCACGATTAAGACTGCCACTACGATACATGTAATCCCCGATGATGATGATGATGACGACAGCAACAATAATATCAACAACAATGACGAACAACGACTAAATAATAATGTCATTGATACACACTTCCCACCATTAGAAGTATGTGTTATGGAGTCGGTGAAACTTGTGGGACTGAACTCTGCCACTCAATTTTTCGATGTCTTCTTTGCCGATGATGCACCATACTCGATGAGAGACTTTCAGAAGAAACGTGGTGATGTCGACGTTGTATATGGCAAATGGGAAGATTGTTTAGTGGAGGAGGGGAGGGATAATACCACCACGACATTATCACCACGAATAGAAGAGGGAGAAGGAGGAGGAGATGCGTCGTTATTGTATTCGGTCAAGGAGGGTGCCAACGTAATACCTTTACCACCCAACTCCACTCGACAACGGACATTGCAATTTAATACACTCACAAAAAGTTACTTCGGACCAGCCTATGCCAAGGCAACGAAGGTCCAACGTGCAACATTGTTGTCGAGTAATCAACTACTTGTCATCGAAAATGTAACCCACTTATCTGACATACCGTATGCCGATAGATTTCGTGTCATCGAACGCTGGGTCCTAGAGGTAGTAGAGGGTGGAGGGAATGAAGACATTATCACTTTAAATAATAATGAGAATGGCAACAATAGCACGAAACAACGACTGTCACTGGTGGGAAGATCTCAATCCTTTGGACCGACATCGTCATCCTCCGATGGACAAAACAATATAACTACTAATGCGTGTTGTAAACTCACTGTCCATGCCGAGGTTCAGATGCTCCAACCGTGCTCGTGGGAAGCCCAGATACGTAAGAAGGCATCTGAGACATTTACGGAGGTAGTCCAAGACTGGTGCAAGAGTGCGACTGTGGCACTGGCGGCAACGGAGGAGCAGATGCGTAAGCGATTAAGAGTCGTCTCTTTATCAGATGTGATTAGGAACGAACAACAACAAGGCAGTATTGATGGTAAAGTTGCAGAACGACGAGTACCGCCATCGCCTGCAATGATAATGACACAACATCGTTCAGTATCCCTAGCGAGAGGACGATCTTATTTACTCGCCATACATAAACGCAACTTTGATCAGCTCGAGAAACGTGTTGCAAATGGAGACCTTGAATGGTGTAGCATTGAGGTTATGCATTCCTCGCCAGTATGCGTCCGTAAAGATGGTCGTTCTTCGGGCGTCGTAGAATCGACAACCTTGTCGTCTGAATACGCTACAGTGTTAGAATACCCCTCATTGTCATTGAACGATTATGACACACTTACATTTCCAATGAACAACAACGCTGACGACGATGTAAAAATGGCTAGATTTACATCTCAGAGGAAGGTGGCAGCAGCAGTTTTGATGAGGACGAGGAGTAGCAAGTTGTTCAAGAAATTGAGTTCTAGAAGAAGGACAAGTAATGATAAGCAATCCACGGGATGAATTCTATGTTTTCTCTCTGTTAAATGTTGTGGCCTCTTGGCTGGCAGAGCTTAATCATTCTTCCAAGTTGATCATGAAATCCTCTCTATGCTACTTTTAATAACCTAATAACTCTGCTATCCTTTGAACATCAAGTGCGCGATATTGTCTTTCTCTTTCTCCTCTTCCACTGATGCTGTTACATGCTCCTACTTGTTACATGCTCCTATTACAAAGTTTCTTTTAACGCTCTTTGATAGATTGAGTAATTGCCAATGCAACAGCAGTGTCCAGTTCTGACCAGCTCATCCTTCTTCTTTCTGCAGCCACATCGTCGTTCCCAATTTCAGTCGCTCTTCTCGGTGGTAGGTCTAACAAAGATAATGATTTCACTTCGTAGTCCTCGTCAATGTTACCCATCCTCTTCGAAAGTTCTTTGTCCTTCATAGTTGTTACTACTCCCAGCTTCTTTTGTGCAGTATTAGTACTAGTACTAGTATTAGCAGTAGTAGTGTTTTGTTCATCGGTTGGAATACTGAAAGGGCGGCTGCTTACTCTTACTCTTGAGCTATTATAAGTGTTAATTTTTCGACTCAATTCAGCCCTAAGACTCTCTTTAGTATTGCGTAGTTGTTCGGAAGAATCAGATGTTGTTGTAGGAGTACTTCTTGTTGAGCAATTTGTCACCTGTCCTCCATCGTCTTGCTCCAACGACCAGCGTACGAAATCATCAAATCCAATTTCCTTCAACCTTGTAAATCGTTTCTTTGTAAGCCCCGTTACCGAACCTTCTACTATTGCTACTCCTCCTCCTCCTTGCTTCTCATATTGATCACGTTGTATCCTCGTCCACAATCCTAATGTTGGATGATCAATTGGGATGAAGCAATCCCCATGCTCCCGTTTATAGGCTTTAAGTCCCGCAAATTGATAATCCCATCGTTTCTTGAGTAATTCCTCCATCCCACCGGATGCCATTGTGTCAAGTAATTTAGTAAACGACGGGTGTGATACTGGCATGATAAGTCCGCAAGCATCTTCTTCTTCTTCAGTAGCTCCATCATCAATAGCATTACCCTCCTGCTGAAATGATCGAAGGAGGGCGAATACATCATCAAATGATACCTCAGCGACACCAAAATACGCTTGCTGATCAATGGCCGATGTTGGCGTGGCTGCTTTTCCAACATGGACAATGGCGGCACAGGCATTGGTCGGCCCTCCTCTGGAACTCTTGAGGATGTGACTCTTGGCCCGGTCCCTATTGATGATTGCCTCTGACGATAATTTTTGCTTCAGCCTTTCCTCAAAGGTCAAACCGCCAGTAGACGACGCTGCTGCCGATGTCGTTGAGGATACGGATCTGTCTTCGAATGACTCATGGCGGATCTTGTCTTGAAATGGTGCAGATCCGGCGATGGAAGAAGAAGGAGGAGGAGGCTGGTAGCCTCTGCTACCACCACCCAGGCCACCCACCGCGGACGATAGCTCTTTTCGCCTCAGCCGCTCCTCGTAGTCGTCAGCCGGCATGTTGGTGGTGAAAGTCCGTGTTACATCCCAACCTTTCCTTTCCACGAACGAGTCCAAACCATTAGGTTTACCTATCACCATTAAGTTTACCTATCTCTGCCGACCATGATGTTAGAGCCAAATTCAGGGTATATGACATTGTTAATAGATGAGGATAGCATGTCTGTGCAATATCCCGGCAGTCGCGCCGCTACATTAGGAGTTATTATTCACCGCCATCCCTGGATACCTCATTTAATTTTACTCCATAGATTTACCCAGCCAGGATTGAGTCCCGTGCTTTTGCCTTGAGTTTGCATATGTGGGACCATGATTTTCAAATCAATAGAAAATGGAATACAATGTTGCACATCCAGCGTAGGTAGTCGCTCTAGCCGTTTGCGGGGCCGGTCAAGAAAGTATGGACTAGGAATCATCTCCCGAACAAACCGAGCGGGGAATAGACTCATCAAGACATGTACTAACAGACTATATCGTCAGAATTTCCCAATTCCGTCACCAATTGGTGATTCATGAGGTGGAATGGTAGAAATATCAAATCAATTAACCGGAGGAGTTGTTCTAGAGATGCCTGTGTTTCAAGGCCTGTGTGATTTTACGAGTCCCCTCTAGTCCGCTTGGCGCCGCTTCATCCACATACCGGGCGACGTCGGGTGCTTTGTTTGGTCGAAATCCGTTCTGGGGGGGGGAGGGAGAATAGTTGTCATCACATGTCAATGGAGGTTTTCTGTATGCAGGCTCGCTCTCCACACGGGTTCAAAACGGTGATAAAAAACTGGGTCGATGGGTTAATGAGATTATCGTATCGAAGTGGCATGCCGTCTCATTGCCAAGGCCTTTCAACAATTCTCCATGACTAGGAACAGCGCAAAAGTTTTCCTGGACCTTGGTATCCTCCACCTGGGACTTTACCGATGATGATGATGATGGCGACTCGACAATTCACGGCAATTCGCAACAACACCATTACAACATCTCAAAGTGCAAACAGGGTGTCGATTTTGGCGAGTAATTGGCAGCAAGAATGAGAGAGCTTTCAAAAAAACTGCAGCATAAGCAAAAAGCAACAGAAAAACATGGCGCCTCAGTTTCTCCAAATAGTCAGATTTCTGATTCCATATGGCTAAAAGGCGCTTGAGCAATTTCCTGGTAGTACTGCAGCTTCCACATTTCAGCATACTTAATCCTGCACTTACCAATCGCGCGATGCCAACACATCACCCTCCCCAGTCGGTCATTATTAGTGAACCGGCTCGTGTAGCAGCACCGCATCATGATATTCAACATCAAATTGTAGGAATGATCGATCATTTGTCATCATCACGACCCTTTCAGCATAATTCTGCTGCTCCCCAACTCTCTCCATGACAGTCGACGTGCTCGACTAACAGATACGAGCTTGGCAAGTATGATTTTCGATTAATTCTCACCGGAAGATGCTCGAGTCAGATCGAGTTATGATCGAAAGATACGTGAATTGATTCATCTAACTGCACCACAGCTTGAAACTTGTGAGTCAATTAGGCTTGAAAGACCTCGATGTCGGGAGAGAGGTGAATAGTTTGTACAAGGATGATGGTAAGAATAATAATAATGCTGATAGCCCAGCAGCAACGACAGCGATAATGGACGACAGAGTATCGAAATTGAGATTTACCGATATCAGTCATTGGAATGCACGATTAACGGATTCATCTACTACCACCTCATCAATGGCAAGTACAGGCAATACCTCTTACAACAACCATAACCACTCAAGACCCGAATCGATTTACTCCAGTAGTAATACTCCCCCCGATAGTAAGAGGAGAAGTATACCACCATTGACGAACGTCTTACTATTCAGGATATTGAGTCAGCGGAACTACTATTGCGGCTATTTAGAATCAAAAAAGGGATAAGCCGTGACAGTGGTAGTTCACCGTTTTCAGTGTTTAATAACATGAAGAAAAGTAAGACCAATATAAGACTAGAGGAATGAAAGTAAAAAAACAGTAGGGGTGAGTCTGCGTATTAATACTAGTCATTTCATTCGTCTGCTTCAATCGGTTCAAATCCAGAAGCGGCGATTGATAAGGTCGGCACAAATTCAGATGCCGATGCTGACAGTGAGTTATCCATAGCAGCTGGTATATCTCCCTCCTTCATGTGAAGACTAACACGCCTAGTCCATCCAGAATCAAAGCCATTCGTTCCATCTGGACCCTTGGCCATGCGACTTTGGGCCATGATCTGACCTCCCATTCCTTGTAACTCCTTCTTCACTGTAAGGTTGAGCTTCGGACGCTCTTTATTGCCAATGCTTATCCCACTGGAGGAGGAATCTCTGCTATTACCAAAGGACGATGCAAGTGAAACATCCTTGGTGCGGCACACACCATAAATCTTTCCCTCATGCAAAATTCCATTAACCTGCTCTTTATCCTTGAGCAACAATTTGTCGCAACTTACCAACTCGATCAAATTGATTTCATATCTGACATCATTCTCCGATGACACAAAAATGGCTGTATCATTATCAATGTCCAATTCGATAAGTGTTCCAGCTACGCTAGTTGCGGCGCCCATCTTTTCAACTCGGACATCCTTCAACAACCTTGCGCCTCTAGTTTTACTAAAGCTAACTAAATCACCACGCTTGGGTGCATCACTACGACTACTGCTGGTACCACCACCATTCATAAAGCCACGCACGGCCAACGAGCTCAGTTTGTATTCCAAGTGCGTACCAAGGACCGATTGGGTGCTATTATGGGATTCACTATCTTTGGTTGATTCTACCTTGGCATCTTGAGCTACATTTTTTGATGTCTTTATTTCTGGGTCGGTTGTTGTCTGTTTCTCGGGACTGCCCACCTCGAGATGGGGCGAAAATAGGTGAGATGGATCAGATAGAAGTAGAATTATCCCCTCTTTCACGGTAGTTACTGTCTTAGTCTTGTCATCTCGTACGTTGGCCCATCGCCCCGCACCCTGTTCACTACTTTGCAATGCAATCGTCGAAGGAGCGGTATTTACTACCAAAGAAGTGTACGCCGGCTCAATCAACACGTATCCAGTGCAAGACATTGATGTATCAGTACTATTTGTTTGGATCTGTATGGTACCACGAGGCAGTACGAGAATATTCGTTGCGTTCCATTTCCCATTCTTTCCAGGTCCGACATCAAATTTAACCTCGTCTCCCTTGCCAATGATAATGTCGCCTCTTGGAGGCTTGTTACTCCTGGTTGGCTGAGAATCTCCATCCTGGACATTGTCCGCACTACCAAATTCAATCTCCTTGGAATGAAAGAATACATGTGTGCCGGTTTTCGACCCGTTCTCATCCACGACGGTGATGAATCCAAATTGACGACTGGGTTCATACTTACTAACAAAGCCAATAAGACCCAATTGTTTTGTGGTCGTATTTTCCTTACCCTCATCGCCAGCAGAAACTACGACAGCTGACCTTTCCACTCTCTCTATCACATTGATATTTTCCACTACGACCATCCCTGAGCGACGGAGCAAGACAACGTCGCATGTCAAAATATCACCAGCGACCAGAGATCCACCGCTCAGATCAGTAAAGGCCGATCTATCGTATCGTATCGACTTAATTGACTTTAGAACTTTATTCTTTTGGTAGGACCCCCCGGCATTATTTGCCACTTCCATGGACGATGCATTTCCTTCATCCACTACTTCAATTCTGCTCTCCTGGCCCTCTAATGGATTATCCACAATTTCACCCTCGGTGGATGCCTCAACAGCCCGCGTCCCTGAAATCGGGTCGTGAATGCTATCCACCTTCTTCCTTGCAATTCGAAGTTTACGATGGCTTGTATCCGCCGACGAATCATTATTATTGGGGCCGACATAACTCCACTCCAAGTCATCCCTCGCCTCCACCATAGCAATAACAACTCGTCTATCCGCCTCGCTAAGAATGTCGTGAAATGTCACTTCTTCTTGGCCATATTTGCCATTACTTATCTCGTCGATGAGTCTCGTGACCAACGGATGACGTTGGGTTTCGCATCCGACCTTCAACTGCTCGTCAAGCTCTAGCATCCCAACGAACGGTTGCTTTAGATCTTCCCTGCTTACCCTCGCACTGACACAAGATGCCACATGGATCTTATCCTTGACTGTACCCTTAGGGAGGATACAAATCCGACGTGCGCGTAGACTCTCCCTCTCTTCTTTCCCCTGCCTGTTGTTATTGCTGTACGATCGACCTCCAACGCCAGTCGTTGCCGAAAGCAACTGCAATGATAGATCAAATGAAACGTCCATCCCCGCCTCTGGATGAATCCGCCCTCCCAACCTATTAGTCCGTACGAAACCATCGACGTCTTCGCCGGCTCCCCGTGCCAAGTCCCGTTGGATCTCCAGGGGCAAAATCTCGAAGAATGGAAAGTAGGCATCGACATTGCGCTCGGCAAGGGAGATGAAGCCGTAATTATCGTGAACGGATTTAATAACACCCTCAGTCCTTCCACACAGTGACGGTTCAATAAGGCGGATGGCCCGATCGTCACTGTTGACAATATCATCTACACCCGAATCACGTGGAGGAGGGGGTGGTTTCCGAGCATATTTGGTAGGCACTGCGAGATATGCGCCATCCACAGTTCGTCTTACCACATCAAACAGCAGGATATCACCAGGTCGTATCCAAGATCCAACCTCTGTCCCAGTACGATTGATTGCGAATGTTCCACAGGGGTATGCCTCCAAAGGCAAAGAGACTTCAACTACGTGCATTTCATTGCCTTCATCGTGTACCTCGTCGATGAGACGCACCTTACCCATCACCAAACCTCGGCGACTACGGCCGTCTCCATTGTTGGTGTTGCTGCTGCTGCTACTACCACCTCGATCGCCCCTCTTCCTGTCACCGAATGGATCATTCGATGATGTTGACGATGATGATGATGATTCAATCGGACACTCAACGACCAAACCTGTTACGCCCTCGGCGATAACATGTTCGAATTTGACAGTGCCTTTTGATAATGGTCGTATTCTTCGTGCCACACATCGACAGCCACCACCACCACCACCACCACTTTTCCCCCTCCCTCTCATACCACCATTATTGTCATTGATGACATAAAATTCCATTTCTCGACCCTCCTCCAACGACATTAATGTATTGTCCTTGTTTTTGTCATCATCATCATCATTTGGTACCATGTGAGAAATGTGAAAATATATCTCCTCGACTCTTGTTGTACTACGAAGGAAACCGAAATCACCTTTATTCGACACAACTACCCCCCGCTCTAATTTTGCAGTACGTATTACTTTCTCGTCCATACTCTCAATAAGTACGATATCACGTGCATACTTACGTCCAGTACGTTTACACGTGGACATGACAAATTCGACAACATCCCCACGTTCCAAGTTTTTGTTCTTGTTGCCGTTGTTGTTGTTAGTAGTAGTAGTAGTAGACTTTGTTATCATTTCTTCGGACTTGACGACATAGTCTACCGCTCTATATCGTACCTCCATTGGCATCGTTGTTTGTGCGTTGTTGACATTGTCATCCTTTCCATTACTACTTCCATTCTCACCTCCTCTATTACAATTGCTATTATTATGATCATCATCATCATCATCATCATCATCATCATGAATAACACGCAAGGTCCCATCCGATGATGATGTTAACATTGGTGGCGTATTATTATTCGCAGTAGTAGAAGTTGAAGCAATAGTAGGAGAAGAGGAGGAGGAGGATGCAGCAAACGCAACATTGACAACCTCTCCTCTGTACCTTTTGTCATGTGGTTCATCATACGTCATCCATTGTATCGTACCGGGGGCTATCCTTTGTACATCAAGTGCGCGATATTGTCTTTCTCTTTCTCCTCCTCCTTGTACCGAAGTAAGAGTAGTAGTAGTAGTAGCAGTAGGAGGAGGAGGAGCGAGACCAATACGAAATTGTACCTCATCCCCAATTTGCCAAGTATATACTTCCTCGGATATCCCACCGCCGCCACCACCACCACGACCGCCACTGGAACGACCGCCTTGATGATGTTTACGACATTCCGAGTAATGGAAGAAAATATCGCCATCGCCACCACCGCCATTGCCACCATTGTTGCCGCCATGATTGACACATGTAATAAAGCCAAACTTGTCAAGTAACGTTCGTATTATCCCCTGTTCCATCGCATCCGTTGATGAATGATTGTTGTTGTTGTTGTTATTGTTGCGAGGAGTAGTAGTTACTCCTCGACGCTGCTGTTGTTGTTGTTGTTGTTGTTGTTGTTGTTGTTGTTGTTGCTGTTGCGGTTGCTGGGATGGTCTCCGAGTGAGCAGCTGATACTGCGGCTGTTGTTTTTGTCGTCGTTTCGCATTCGCGCTACTCGCGCCATTATTATCATCGCTGCCCGCCGTACCGCCGCTGCCAGTCGTCGCCTCCTCCTCCGACCGTACCGCCAATGGGCTGTCGTCGTTGACCGGAGCGCGAGGGGCCGCGGTGGCGGCAGCGGCAGCATCGGCGCGTCGACGCAAGAACTCCTCGCCCATGCTCATTGCTGTTATTTTTGACACACGAACTTGTATCGCCCACATAGATTTACGTGACATCTGTGGTATGAATTCCTATTCTCGGATGCGGAGTCCCTATCGGCTCACAAAATAGATAATTACGTATTAAGATAAGTACAAAATAGATAATTACGTAATAAGGTA
>Ga0247843_1008796_pt1 | contig 11569 bp, 14 predicted proteins | sample LaCruzMarch2017__FD_192420 | JGI IMG/M metagenome (GOLD analysis project Ga0247843, IMG submission 192420) | Freshwater microbial communities from meromictic Lake La Cruz, Castile-La Mancha, Spain - LaCruzMarch2017_8m | ecosystem: Environmental > Aquatic > Freshwater > Lake | place: Spain...
CCACTACTTGTCATCTCAACCACGGACATTCTTATCCCGAATGACCCTTATGTGATGATGATTCACGGGATTATCCCAAACAATTATTTATACCCCCTCCTATTCGTACGACATCATTGATGTGTAGACAATGCATCAAAGTCACCAGCACTCCAACTCCTTGATGAGACTCTCCTCATCCTCAATGGACGACCAATCTTGACTTTTCCGCTATGACTACTCTGTATATCGTTGTCATCCTCGGTCTTGTTGTCTTCGTCCTTGTTTTCGTCTTTGTCATCGTCTTCCGTGTCGTCTTCTGTGTCGTCTTCCGTGTCATCTTCCGTGTCGTCTTCCGTGTCGTCGAAGTACGTAATATTTATTACGTCCTCTAGACCCTTGAGAAAGATCTGATCCATCCTTGACCCAGCCATGATGGAATCGATGTTCGTCATCCAATTGATAAGATCCATGGGACATAAGCGATCCACGAGGTTGCTGCTTGTCTTGAGCGATGTCAATATTGCAGCATACGCGAGGGCGAGTGATGACTGCAGTGCTAGATCATACTCAAGGACTGCAGCATCGACTTGTCTCTTCGAGTGCTTCGAGAGTAGTTTCGACGATGGTGCATCGTCATCTTCACTACCATCTTCAGAGATGGCTGGGAGAAGCCCGACTAAAGCATCAATGAATTCGTGTGGGCTTGGGCCACTGAGCCTCCAGCTCAGTGCATTTAGGACCTCCATCTCCATGACATCTAGCTCATCCTTCATATACAAACCGTGGCACACAACCTCGGCTACGAAGTCGGAACCTAGATGCTTGATCCCACCACGATTCTTGAGGGCGATGACAGTACATGCCACTGTGGCAAGCTGATATTCATGCCGAGTAGTTAGTGCAACCTTAGCTCTGGGAGAGGAAGTGGCCATGAACCGATCTAGGTAGGACATGCCGATGCATGCAACCTCACTGTTGATGTTGGATAATGATTCGATGATCTCGTAGGACCATGAGCAAAGGGCACGCCGATCTGCTGCTGTGATTGTGGCGGAGGTTGACGAGAGGTAGTCGGCGCCGATACGGTGTATGGCTCTTGAGCTTGCATGAGCTGAAGGTGATCGATATGGTAGGAGACTAACTCATTGTCATGTGGATGAGGAAGACGCATGATATCGATATCGATGATGATGAAGAATGAGGCAATTTATGTTCCGTGGCTCGCGCTTCATTTCTCTTCTCCGTATGGGGCCATTAGATGTAGGTAGTCGCGCTTCATTTCTCTTCCTGAACTTTACACCGGTGTTTCTTCTATTTTACATTTTGTATCCTGAACAACCCTATGACAATTAGGGGATATCTGATTTCTACTGAAGTTGAGGGAATTGGAAATCTAATTCTATTAGAATACTTTTGTATTCTATTGATTCCATTCTTTCTACAGAATAAGAAAACCTAGTTCTATTCTATAGAATAAGAAAACGTATTCTATAGAATTCGTTCGTACATAAACTACGAGTTCCCACGTAGAGAGTTATTCTAATAGAATAGAATAAGAAAAGCCCATTCTATTCTATAGAATCGATTCCATTCTATAGAATAGAATTAGAGAAAGTATTATATCGCTGAACTGTGTGACTCCCTCAACCTCACGCGATGAAAACTCGGAAAGAAAGAAAGACCCCCTTGAAAAATAACATATTCCACTGGTGGCGGGTGATGATGATGGTGGTGGTGGTGGCTTGGACTGATGAACAAGCATTGATACCCGTAGCACTGAACGATGCGGAACCAAAAATCTAATGTTACTCTGATGCTATGCACGCTAAACTGTGATTGCATACTAAAATGAGAGTTGTCATAATTGTTGCTACGTATATTATCAGATGAAATGGTCCTGGGGTAGTGCTCTACATGCCTACATAGAAATAATGATCGCAACACGTTCAAGGAGTAATACTTGGTGTCCCAGGAGTTCCAGATGACTCCTTTTTATTTGTCACCTGACCTTTGGGTGATTCAGGAGGAGATCCCATCATCGTCGCTGCCGGGAAAGTATCCGTCGCAGTCCTCGCAGCCGATGATGCAGCTTGTGCATACTGGGTAGGACCACCACGAGGTTGAAGAGGCCTAATGGAAATGCTCTTTGCCCAATTCTGAATGAGCTCCAGCTTTTGCAATTGCTCGGAGGTATTCTCCGTCCCGCGGACCTCACACAGCAACTCTTCTTCCATACCCTTGAGCCTCATAAAGAGGTCTGCACTCTTCGTCATCATTCCTACTTTGTAGGTCGGAGGAGGAGGGGGGTAAGAAGGGTAATACTCGGACGGCACTTTACCATCAAACAATGCAAGTGGAGGAGGAGGAGGATCAATCGCACTTTCATTCGACTGAACTGGCTGCATGGCGTAGCATCCCGTATCAAAACTTGGTAGGCCATTTCCGGCAATGTCTGCACGTGCGAAGGAATCATTATTCAGCATCATTTCATCATGACTTTGCATCCCACGGATGGGCATAAAGCTGAATTTATTATCAACCGGGACAACTGTGATATCGAACAGGTTGGAGCTCGTGAAGTTGAGGTTGGAATCCATTTCCGACAACTGCTCTTGGAGGAGACCCCGTCGCATGACTGTTTCAGCGGTGCTGCGAGACTTCCTCTCCATTTTGGCAACGATGGCACTACTTGAATGCTTCCGCTTGCCTTCGTTTTTGTTGGCAGTAGCAGCAACCAATCTTGATCGTTTGTTACTGTGGTAGACATGTAGAATCCTACAGCTGATGTCCTCGATTCCATTATCAATCTGCGTCACAATCGAAGTCTATATAAGATATATGGATCGAACATTACAAAGAGATCTGCAAGAAAGACTTACCATCGTCCACATCGATCCTCCCTTTCCAATCGAGTAGCTAGGGTTGCCACGGGGATAGCAATATCGCTGTTGAACTGTCTGGCCCTGCTCTTTCTTATATTGCGGCCCTGAGAGAGACCATGGGCAGCTAGGTAGTGATGCCAAGTCACTATCTGTCATCAATTTGTCAACGTGATGAGATGGAATTGACACAAGTCCAGCAATTGGAGACCGAAGTAATACATATAGACCATCTAAACGTTGTCATGTCATTGGCAGGAAACATGAGTTAAGATATGTTGTCTGCACAAAGAAGTTCACCACTCAATTGATAAACGGGAAAAAGACTTACCATTAAACTCGAATGAGGGTGGTGAAAGCTTCAAGCCATTCTGTGGCACGCGAATGATCTTGAACCTTAACTTGGTAGGAGGCTGCTGATTGTTGGTCAAGCACGAAAAGATCAATTTAACGTCAGTCTCCGTGAGGCGTTTCGGTAAGCTCTCCATCGTTTCGATGGAATGTGTCGACTTCGAGGAGGCTGGTTGCGTGAGAACTGAGCCGATGAGTGGAAGAATGGAAAAGGAAACGTGGGACAAAAAGATGAGCAAACGGGATTGATTGAAAACTTCAACCACTATCATCCTCCTCCTAAAGACGCACTTTGTAAAACAGGCATCATGCTACTTACCTTCACACGATCGTATTGCAATATGAAGCTAAAGAAAAGTCAAGAGGAGTAAGACTGCATTTTTTTCAGTCCAAAAATATCAAGTATTTAATCTCACGTTCGACTCGAACTCATGCGGTCAAAAACGGGGCGTGCAACAGAATCGGTGAAGGAGGACGGTTGTTGGTGTTCACTCGTCGAAACTTATCCATCGAGTGCATCGTCTCCAGTTAAAACATGTCTCGCTCGCCCGGATCTCGGTCTCTTTCCCCAAGCGATGAAAGTCGATTCGTTCCACATTCATCTGTTGTAGGGGCAACGTCCGTCGTGGACAGTCATGTCGCGTCTTCCAGTCAGGCAATTCTTAACAACAACAACAACAACAAAAGTCATGATTCTGTAATGTCTAGTGGCGTAATAATTGATGACAAAGAAAAGAGCATTGCTGGTCTCTTAGGCGCGACGATTTGCTCCACACCAGTGAATTCTCCATGATCATCACCCAATATGGAGGGTGTACGAGATGATCTTTCCGTTAGCTCATCTCAGAGCAACAATTACATTGGTAGTTTAAGGGGTTACAGCACAGGTGACAACAGCGGTGTCGAGGGTGCAGTAGCAGGAAGAATGAGTTGCTCTGCAATGCAGATTGCCTCAAGTCTCGATGGTCGAAGTACAACAGAGTATGAGATATTGGATGGCATTTCCTCCAAAGGATCCACTGAGATCGACGAGTTGAGTTTGGACGAAGAAAGCCCAAGCACCTTCTTGCCAAGCATCAACATCAGCGATGGGGATCAAGACGATAACCTTGGATTGACTATCGTCGCCGAGAGTCCTCTCAAGATGCTGTACAAAGAAGTTTCAGCGAAGAGCAGAGTCTGGTATTAGATGATATTACAGTAGACCGGGAGTCAAAGGATGGTGATTCTACTTCTACATCGCTCAAAGTCGATAAACGCCCATTGACTCCATTCAACAAAGTACGTAAGATTTGGGAGGACAGGTCTACCGTAACGGGGATGATTGGGTTGATTGTTGGAAATGAGACTCACAAGATGCGTCGAATTCTGACGTTTCAATTGTCAAGGAAGTTAGACGCTCTAAGAAACAATGCCTAGATCTACCTACAACTGGTACATATAAACAGTTTGCGAAAGTGAAGGATGTCCTCATTCGGATTGCTGCTGCTTCTACTACACTCTTCGTGTTCGTCGTAGTAATTCTTTGTTGGTCAATCGGTTGTATTGTCAGCGTGGTGAAATCGAAGGATCAGTATTGGCTGCGTAACTTGGGAGGAGAGATCACTCGAAGTAAAAGTGTCGACAAATTAGACACCCCACTGAACAAGACTGCTTCTGTGGACGCTGATGAACCAACTAGTCTAAGTGGGACCGACTTATCAACTCTATTCCTTGCCGAAGCATTGAATGAGAGGCGGAAAACTGTCATTGACGGCAATGATGTCACGCTCGACCCACATCAGAGAGCAACATTGAAAACAATCAACGGCTTGGTCACTGTTGGTATTGTCAATAAGTGCAAACAGATAATGTCGGGCTTGAAAGTTGTGGCGAATCTGTGTGTTGCAAACTCATCAACTTCATTCATCATTGGTGTCATTGTCATGTGTACCATGCTCATATCTGTCATCAGCTGGTCTCGTTGGAGCACTGACACGCCAAGCATCTATGATCGCCACTTTACGTGTCTACCAATCATCGAGCTTTATTTCTATCCCGCTGTGGGAGTTGAGTTTGTCACCAATGTTTGCAGGTACAAGCGACGTCGTCTATGATGCAGCTCCCGATGAAGTTGGTCAAAAATCTTGGAAGATAGCTGAGGAGGGTGCTTCTGAAGCCGAGGCCGATGCAGCAGAGGTTGAGGAGGCTCGGATTGCAGAAGAGGTGGTTGAGGAGGCTTGGATTGCAGAAGAGTTAAAACTTGCAGAAGAGGTGGTTGAGGAGGCTAGGATTGCAGAAGAGTTGACAACAGATAAAGATATTCTGGGTCTTCATGCCACGACCAAACTCATCATTGATTTTTTCAGTTCCTCGTCTCCAAATTAGTCCACTTGATTGAGAAATTGGCGAATGATATTGGCCGCTTGCTTACAATATATACAGGGTATACATTGACCCTACTGCTGGTGCATATGCTGTGAGTATTTTTTGTTAATGATTACCCCAACAAAAAGACTCAAAATTGATATTTATTCTCATTTGTGACACCTTAGCTTATATGAAATGTTTCCAGGCCTTGATATTGATGAGATTTTTGTATTCCTGGAGGGAGGGGCAATTATTGCCACCTTGGCTTATTTTCTATTTCCATCTACTGCTACCACTGCTCCTTAGGTTGATGATGCCACATTGGTTCAGTCCTTTTGGTCGAGTCTGGGGTGGGCTTCTTTCACACACGTACGTGGCATTTTCAGCACTTAATTTCATCGGCGATGATGAAACGGCAAAATTACGAGAGTATATTATCAGCATCTTCGCCACTGCCTGCATGAAACTATTGATTGACGCTGAGTCAACTGGAGACACAGATATACTGGCTCAAGCAGCTGGCATTTGCGATCTTGCTTCAAAAGTGAATGATGTTGAGACTCCATCTATTTGCAACACAAATTATTTGTAAAAACCCTAAATGCTACTTGATCTACAAATAATTGTCGCTAGATACGTAGGCATTGATGATTGGACGGCACAATATGCCACCTTGGAAAGGCACCATTAGCAAAGCCGACATGATGTGCCTTGTGGTAGCACAGCTCCGAGACAGAGAGAGGACGACATTTTTTTTCAGTCTAAACATCTTGATATTTTACCTTTTTAATGAAAGGTTGAGGGATGAGAGGTATAGTACTCCTCTCTTTTGATCTCTACGATACTTCAATCGGACTTCATGCTTCTTTTAGTGTTTAAAAGCTTATAATATTCTAGTCTCATCATTTTTAACAAAACTCTTCCGTGGTCCTTCAATCCGTTCAAAATTAATACTCATCATCATCATCCTCGTAGTCGTATTCATCATCGTCATCATTGTCATTGTCATATCCCCTCTCTTCATCTTCACCTTCAATCCCCGCCCCCACTGTTATTGGAACACACTCTTCCAATATCTCACATTCCATATCCACAATATATTCCCGTACGGTACTCACCACAAGAGTAAAACAGCTGGATACCCCCTTCCATATCATTTGAATTAGTAGCAGTTTTAATGGAAATCCTGCGCGTAGTATACGTGACCACATGGTCCATTGCGACCAAAAGGCCGTACTGACTAATATCCGACTTACTGTATATTCAATTATCGGTCGCAGTATTATCAACGTAGTTACCGCCGATAGCAATAGTAACGAACGCAATATCAAGCCATTCCCGCCATCCAGTAATACCGAACTAACGACGAATCCCTTCATGCCCACATGTTGCAACATGCAATATCGCGAATTCTCGCCGAACCAACCATCCAATATCGAATATCGACCGTGCCACATGGGTTCCACCTTACTCGCATCGGTCCTGCGCAATCGATTCAATGCGGATAACGATATCCACGCATGCGTGCCGGACGGCGCCACGACCTTGGTATACGGCTCGGCGTCGAACGAATACAAGCAGCCGCGCGGTTCGTCGTTCGTGCTCAGCGCACAGTCCCAATCGACCGTCGTCGGGGGTCTATCGGACTCGGACGTGCATACCGACGTGAGCGTGGGCAAGTTCGGTATGCCGCGCGATGATAATAATTCGAGCAGATACGTCGAACGCAGTTGGTAGAGTAGTTGTTGCTCGTTGTGATATTTGGTCAGTTTGATATTATATTCCTCCTCCTCCTCCACTCGTTGCTGCTGCTGCCTTCGTCGCCCTTCTTCGTCGTCGTCATTAGTCGCGTCGGCGGCTCCAGAGTCGTGATTCGGTGCTAAGTCGTCATCGTCTCGTTGCCCAGTCGACGCGGATCCACACCGGAGGGAGGAGGAGAGCAATACCGATCCCGAACGAGACCTCGTATCAATCGCGAGAGAATTGCGCCGCACGACGAAAAATGACGATGCCGACGACGACGACGATTGGTTTGCGACTGCAGATGTCGGCGGTGGTACTCTTATCTGAAGAAGCCGCCGCCCACGGCCATGTTTAGTATTCGTTCCATGGCTTGCGGCCGCTCCCCCGACGGTCGCGACCAAGAGTACCAAGGCTCTCATGGTGAAAAATATCTGGGAGTGATGGGGTTGTGCGGGAACGAACTAGGTTGTCGACTCTCGCGTTTGAGCTGATCCAGCAAGTTTGACGATCGGTCCGCCCTCGCGCTTCCGAAGCGAGTTTTTGGCGCGTTATGCGGGAAGGGAACATCGGTTGTTATCAAGAGGGCCGATATCAATGTGGAGCCGAATCGCCGACCTTGCCGCAAAGGTCGACGATGTTGCACGTGCCGTGAATGGTGGCGGAGAGGAGGAGGAGGAGGAGGAGGAGGAGGATTCGTCATATTCGAATGGCGGTAATGACGTCAGTGGAAGTAACAACTTGAATCAAACAGAAATTGTGGAGGATGGATGGGGTGAGGATAATATTGATGATGTCGATGACTTTGCTGAACGTTTTGGAGACGACGATTTAGGAGAAGAAATTGATTATGGTGATGATGACTTTGGAGATGACTTCAATGATGATGACTATGCTGCTGCTGATGATGATATGAATTTGAGTACCACCACTATTACTAGTAGTAATGAGCAATTGTTAGAGGATAAAAAAATGAGTGATCAAATGACATTGCTTGACGTAAACAATGATGAAGGAATAATAACATTACTTGAGGAGGATAATGACACAATCAAAGCCGAGATCGATTCGTTGGACCTACCAGGGTTCCAAACAGCCAAGCAAGTACTGGAAATGATGACTAATAATGATAATTTACATCCTGTCCAGGAGGAAGAAGTAGTTACAGTCTCGGCACCTGGTAAGGCTTTGATTGCCGGGGGATATTTAGTATTGGAAATGAATAATCCGGGTGTTGTATTGGCAGCCAAGGGTTGTCGATTTCATACCACTATTACCTTTCGATCTCCCTATTCAGATTCGTCGTCGTCTGGTGTGTTTGTCGACAATGGGGATGCCAATTGGAGTGGTGAATGGAATTCCATTCCATTGGATGTATACAGTCCACAATTTGATAAAGTATTTTCCTACCATTTGTCATACTATTATTCACCCAATACCACATCGACGTATGCGACTAGCAACAATGACAGTAGCAATGACATTACGTCTATAAGACTGCGACCACGAATGGTATCATCACATCAACATGAGTCAAATAAGTTTGTGGAACGGAGTTTGCTATTGGCATTGGGATATATACGTCAATCGATGGGAGCTAATGCTTTCCATGCACGGCTACAACGTCACAAGCAACGACACCATTCTATTGCTTCTGAATCACCATTGTTGGCATTAGCAATAAAACTACGTGCGGATAATGATTTCTATTCTCAAATTACACGATTACGGGAACGTGGGTTAGATCTTACACCTGCTAATTTGGAATTACTCGAACCATTCCTTCCCTGTCCAAAAGATGACATTACCGGTAAGGTTGTGGTGAATAAAACCGGGATGGGAAGCTCAGCGGCATTAGTTGCAAGTTTAGTCGGAGCAATACTACTTTTCTTTGGCATCATCTCACTTCCCAGTTCGTCTGACAATTATCCAATAACAAATAGTAATGGAAATAGTCACAAACTCAATAATGTCGAAGATGACGATAAAAAAGAAGATGATGAAGAGGGATTGAGAATAGCACATAATCTATCCCAAATTTGTCATTGTTACGCCCAGGGCAAGGTGGGCAGTGGATTTGATATATCAAGTGCCATATACGGTTCTCACGTGTACACTCGATTTTCTGATATCTACGTGAATAAGTTTTTGGAGAATGTCCAAACATCATCGTCGTCATATAATTGCAAAGATAATGATGACGATGATTGTTTGCAATTGTCAGGAGAATTATGCACGCAGCTAGTTGCACTAGTAGATACCGGTAAATGGGATTGTACAGTCACCCCCATCAGTCTACCACAAGGCTTAGAACTGATTATGGCTGATGTATGCGGTGGGTCCGAAAGTCCATCGATGGCACGTAAGATACTTGAATGGAAGAAGACGAAGCGTAAGGTTGGATTTATGGATGACTATTATTGGAAAGACTTGAAACGTTGTAATAAAAAGATTGTATACTACCTAACAGAACGACTAACAACACAAACTGTCCTTGATGGGCTACATCGTGACGGTGCCACGATTATATCAACACGTACGGCCGAACAGTGGAAGAAACCTATGCCATCGAGCTGGTATCAATTCGAGGGATCATCGTGGGATGTGGCATTGAAACTATTTGATCTACGGCTGGCATTTATAGAATGTCGACAAAACTTAAAAGGGATGGGCGAGTCTGCCGGTGTGCCAGTCGAGCCTAACGAACAGACATATGTTGCCGATGCGACGATGGCATTACCTGGTGTTGTGGCCGCTGGTGTACCCGGTGCAGGGGGGCATGATGCTTTATTTGTCTTGTATGTCAAGGGACCGGTAACGTGTGATGGTAAGAGTGACCGTGTTAGAGATGAGATTGGTAATCTTTGGAGAGAAATGAGTAATGACGGGAGCAATGACAGGGTGCTCTGTCCTCTTTCTGTCCGGGCTGCCGGTCTTGGCGATGGTCTCACATCGTCACAATTACAGTGGTGACCAGTGTGAGAAGAAGAATAGTACATAGAAAATTTGCTATCGAAATAAAGTGGATGAATAGAACACACATTCAAAATCGCTAGATTGTGCAAAGTGTGCTAAATTGAATGAAACCATGAAACTTGGTGTGTATCACACCGTGTAACCTCTCTAGAGCTTAAGACGTGACAACTCACCAGGAGTTTTCACATCGCTCAAGCCCTGTAAATTCCTACGCATGCCCTTGGGATCAGCCCACTGTGAATTCAAGTAATCATCTTCATCTGCCATCGCAAGACTCTTCAACTCCTCTTGACGTTTGAAGTAAAATGCTGCCATGGCATGTCGTTCAGCCTCACTTACGATGGGTTCCCGCACTGGTGGACCAGACGCTTTGGTCGTTAGCTTGACAATAATCTTTGTTTTTTCATTATGTCTACTACCAAGTCTATCAGAGACTAATTGTCCTCGGATGAATTCCTTGTTGCATGTCCAAAGTGATGCGTCATTGGCATCGACGAAAGTCCCTGCTCCTCTTGACCCACGCAACTTTTCAATTGGGTCGTATAATGCACTCCTCGCCAAATCCCACTCTGGCAAGCCCATGGGATACGCTTTCGTCACGACAATGCGGATAGTATGAATCTTCTCTTCTATGCGCTCGATAGTTATTGGGATCCTGTTCGCAACTTGTTTTTTGTCAATGTATTCTGCCAAAGAATCAACCTCGTTTATTAACATTTCAGCCAAGTGAGCGTCTGGTGGAGGACCCATTCGTAACCCAGATGGATCAACCGTCGAATCTCCAATCTTGAATGGGGTTGTCATTTATGTATTCAATGAAAGAGTGTAAGGCGAGATTTGAAATATTATTGACATCATTCGGTGAGCCATGGATAGGCTCTTACCTTTTGAGCATCATCCTCACCACCACCACCACCATCGTCGATCCTTCTTGCCACGCCATACGTTGCTAATTCTTTGACCGTAGTGATGATGAAATGAGAACGTACACGAGCATTGTGAATAGTCACAAGTGATTCAATGAGGTCATCTACTTTCGTTGACAATTTCGTCTCATAGAGGAATTCATCATTGATGTTGTTATTATCATCGGTAGCGCCGCTGCCAAGAGTCGTCTTGAGATTGATCAGTACCATCCCCAGGGCGAGGAGAGAATAGGAGGAGAGAGGTGGTGAGGAGAGGGTGGGAGTCAAACCCGCACTTTTTGCTTCCTCATTTTTGTTTCAGTGTTGTGTGTATGACTTCAGGTCAAACATACAGGACGTTCCTAGCTAGAAATCATAATTTATAAT
>Ga0247843_1008798_pt1 | contig 11568 bp, 8 predicted proteins | sample LaCruzMarch2017__FD_192420 | JGI IMG/M metagenome (GOLD analysis project Ga0247843, IMG submission 192420) | Freshwater microbial communities from meromictic Lake La Cruz, Castile-La Mancha, Spain - LaCruzMarch2017_8m | ecosystem: Environmental > Aquatic > Freshwater > Lake | place: Spain...
AGGAAAATTCTCCACGAAAATTTGATACCTTTGCCCTCCGCAAGGAAGGGCCCTTAGCTCAGTTGGTTAGAGCATCTGACTCATAATCAGAGGGTCGTTGGTTCAAGCCCAACAGGGCCCACGTTTAAAGGCAGGCATTTGGCCTGCCTTTTTTTGTTGGCATATCTAGCTTGTTGTTCCAACCGGTTGCGGCTCTACGCTACGTCTTTGTTCCGAAGCTCGAATAGGCTTCCCTTCTGAAATCCCTGTACCACCCCTTGTGCTTGTTGTTTTTTGGGACAGCTATCCTTAAATTTATTTTTCTTAATTTTGGGATGCCGATACTAAAATCTGATAAATGGGCTTTGGTAAACCTATTTTACGTAGAAGAATCAAGGATGACAATACCTGGTGGGACGCGGGTAAAATTCCGTTTTACACTGAGTTTAGCAAAAGAAGGTATTATGCTGGTTTCTATGATTTAGTGGTTCAAGATTTCCCCCACAGAGCCGTTGTGCTAATGGGCCCCCGGCGCATTGGCAAGACAGTAATTATGTATCAAGCCATTCAGGATTTGATGGATGCAGGGGTGGATCCGAAACGGATATTTTATTTCAGTTTAGATACTCCCATATATACCAACCTACCGCTCGAGGAATTGGTTGCCGACGGTTTGGCAGTCCATAATTTGGCTGTTGAAGGGTGCTATTTCTTTTTTGATGAAATTCAATATTTAAAAGACTGGGAAATTCATCTAAAATCGCTGGTTGATAAAAACCGAAAAACCAAATTTATCGCGAGCGGTAGTGCTGCGGCTGCCTTAAGAATGAAAAGCATTGAAAGCGGTGCCGGAAGATTCACCGACTACTTTCTGCCTCCGTTAACCTTTGCGGAATACATTGATTTAAACGGCTACAACACGCTGCTTGCTGAAACTACTGTCGATTTTAATGGCCCCAGAAGGTTTTATGTTTGCCCAGATATTGAAGCATTCAATGCTCACTTTGTAGATTACATAAACTTTGGTGGCTTTCCAGAAATAGCTTTAAACGCCGATAAGGTTAAATATCCCGAACGAATCATTCAAAAAGACATTACCGACAAAGTAATCATGAAAGACTTGCCGGGCCTTTTCGGAATTGAAAATACGCTGGAATTGCAGCAATTTTTCAACGTCCTTTCCTATAGAACCGGAGAAATTTTAGATTATCAAAAGGTTTCAAAAGAAACGAAGACGGACAACAAAACCATTAAAAAGTACATCAAATACCTGGAAGCGGCTTTTTTGATGCAGGTCTTACATCGGGTCGATTTTACCGCGAAACGATTTAAAAACATTACCCAATTCAAAGTATATTTAACAAATCCAAGCTTGTATACGGGTTTGTTTGGGCGCGTTGAATCGGACGATGAACGTTTTCCTCATTTGGTTGAAACAGCGGTGTATGCACAGCATTTGCATCGGGAAAATGCGTTTCTGAGGTATGCGCATTGGAAGATCGGGAAGGACGAAGGTGAAGTAGATTTGATTCAAGTTAGTCGGAATTTCCAAGATGTACAATGGGCTGTTGAAGTGAAATGGTCAGATAGCCCTAACGCTGGAAAACTTAAGCATTTCATGGCTAAGAATAAGCTAGAAAAGGGGATTATCACCAGCAAAACAAAGTTTGAAGACAACGAAGACCTTCTCATCGTACCCAATAGCATTTACGCCTATGTGGTAGGTAAAAATGCGTTATCCAAGCTTGAAGCGGATTTCGGGAGGTAGCCATGGGCTTGAGTCAGCCCATGGGCTTGAGTCAGCCCATGGGCTGACTTTACATACACAGGCGGTATTGGAGTGGTTTTAAGGCACCCCCCCATCAAGGGCATGTCCGAGTAACAACCACCTGCCCGTGGCCAGACTGATTCCCCAAGCTAGAAGGGTTGTTGTTGCCCACCACGAAGCAGGTTCCGCCCCCGCCCCCCGTGGCCAAACTGTTCCAGCGCCCACCGTTTCCTCCGGTATATCCACCGCCGCCGCCACCCCCATCCGCCGCGCCCCCGCCACCGCCAAAACCGCCCACAGCTACATACGGATTTCGGCCGTTGTCGTAATTCCCGCCTAAAAATCCGTTGGCCCGCGACCGCCCTCCTTCCGTGCCGGGGAATTGCACTCCGTTCATTCCATTCCCATTCCAACCGGCTCCACCGCCCGAATCGTAATCGCCCTGACCTATAACTTGTCCATAACTGCCCCCACCGTTTCCGGTAACGGCAAAATAGCTGTAGCTGTTCGGCCCGTTGTTGTTGTCTTGTTGGTTTGTTCCTGAACTTTGGGCTGTAGAAGCATTCCGGCCCGGCTTGCGGGTGCTGTTCCCAGCTCCAATGCCCCCGCCCCCGCCGGCAGCCACATACAGTACATTGCTTTGGCTGTTGTACACATAACTGCCCCCGCCTCCGCCGCCACCACCGGAGCTGTTCGCCGACAAACACTGTCCGCCCCGCTGACCCACCACAATGGCCAACACCGTTCCGGCAGTTAAAGAAACGCTACCAGAAACGATGCCGCCCTTTCCCGATTGGTTTAGGTAATCGCCTTTGTCTCCGCCCTCGGCTCCCGCCGCTTGAATGCTGTAGTTGCCCGTAGCGGGTACCGTCCACAGCTGCACTCCGTTCGATACCGTTACCACGCCCGACCCGTAGGTGGAATTGCACTGAGCTTGGCTTGGGCCGGTACGCCCGGTTTGCCCGCAGTTGCTAAAGGTCCATGTGGCCGGAGAACAGTTGGTTGCGGTTATGGAGTCGGTGTTTTGACTTTGACAGCCGTTTGCATCGGTTACCGTCAATTGCACGGCATAGGTTCCGGTTTGGGTCCAGGTTACCGAAGGGTTTTGCGCGGTTGAACTCCCCGGGCTTCCCGAAGCAAAGGTCCAGGCATAAATAGCATTGGATTGGTTTGCGTTAAATTGCGCCGCATTGTTGATGATGGGCGTTCCCGGCTGTACGGTAAAGGTGCTGTCGGGCACCGAAACGCTGAGGCTTAGGCTGGCCGGAGCCGAAGTTCCGCAGTAATTTACGGCGCTTACTGCAATGCTGCGCTGCCCTGTCAGAGCGCTTAAATTGATGTACACCGAATCGGTTCCGCTGCCCGAAATCAGGGTGTCGGTACTGCCAATGGTCCACAGGTAAGAGGTTGCGCCCGTTACCGGGGCTATCGAAAACAGCAGACCGGTATCGGCGGGGCAAGCCAAGGTTGGCCCCGAAATCACGGAAGGACTCGGCGGAGCGCTGTTGCAGTCGCATTGCAGGGCCTTCCAACCGCCCGGAAAATACCCTTCAATGCACTCATTGTCTGTATTGTAAATCACCAGGGCACGCGAAGGCAGCTGAATGGCGTTGCGCTGAACAGTGGTAAGCCGCGGCAGCAGCAAACCCTTTTGAGTAGATTGCAAATCGAGCACCGCCGAGGCATCGGGCGGATTGTTCGAGCCAATGGTAACCCCCTGCGAATGCAGGTTTTTAAAGGTTAATGTGCTTGCAATCAGCAGAAAAAACAGGAAATTTTTCATGGGATTCGGCTTAGGGGAATCAGGTATTTCCCAACAAATATACGGCAGTTCCGGGGGTATTTATGTTATTTTTTGGGCGGCAGCCGGGCTTTCCGAGCTACTCCGCAGCGCGAAAACGGGCCGGCCCGCACCCGGCAGTAGCTCCCAAGGTCGCTCTGCCGGTTGGGGGCCGGCTGCCGTTTTGGCGCTTGCGGGGTAGCTTCGTCAATCCCTGCCGCGCATCCTGGCCGTTTATCCTGTTCGGGATGGATAGAGGCAGCCCATTGGCTGCCTTTACTAAGGTGCTGATAACCCTGAACAGGTGCCGCTTTTTTTTGAGTTGGCCCGCGCCCCCGATGGAGCCGGCAGCGGGTGCCGACCTGCCCCCAAAGGGCCGGGTGCGAGGAGGCGACCTTGGGAGCCACCGCAGCGCCCAGGGCCTTTCGGCTCGCAGCACGAACAATGCAGGAAAGGATCTATCCGATATATGGTATTGCACTGTTGAGGCATGGTCTGAAAGTCAGGCAGATAAACATTATAAACTCTTGCTTAATGCCTGCTCTATAATCGCTAAAAAACCTCGAACAGGAAAAGTTCATGAAGAAATTTACCCCGAATTGAAAGGTAAAAGAACTTCAAAGCATATAATTTTCTATCGGGCAATGGACGATCAATCGATTGCATTCGACAGAATCCTAAACGAACGAATGGATTTGAAGAATACATTAACTCCGTTGCTTCCTTCGGAGGTGAAATAAGAAACCCCACATAACAGCAAGTAAGCTGCAGCCTAGATCTTAGTTCGAAACAACAAATAGTTTTAAAATTTAAGTTTTATCTTCGGAGAAACGGTCTTGTGAAAAGTGGGCCGATTGCCTGCTTGCAAAACGTTGGTGGCAACCCTACTGAAGAGACCACAAGGAACTACAAACAGAAAAAGCAAATTTTTGCTCACAGTTTCGTTAATTTGAACAACAAACAACCAAGAGAAAAAACCGACCTTCGTAAAATAAATAATGGAAAACTTTGATGAATATTTAAGACAAGGTGAGCCGAACAAAGCAGAGAAAGCAAAAGTTTGGAAAACGGCTGTAGGCTTGCAACAAGTGGACGGTTTAAAACCGTCTGAATATCTCATTGAAACTGCCAAACAAAATATTGAAGGCGACATTACCATTGACGAAGTAAAAAGGCGCATTGAAAGTTACTACCAACAACATCCAACCAAAACAGACGAAGACAGAACCGAAGAAGCAGACAAAGTTTCGGCACGAATCGCTGAAATGTTGAGTGAACAAACCTTTGCATTTTCACCGGCAGAATACTGGACCATTCATCGTAGGTTATTTACAGGCATTTACAAATTCGCAGGAAAAATTCGTGATTACAACATCACAAAAAAAGAATGGGTGTTGAATGGAGAAACTGTTCTTTATGCAAGTGCCGACAGTTTGATAGCAACCTTAGAATACGACTTTGAGCAGGAAAGAAAATTTAACTACAAAGGACTAAGCGAACAGGAAATTATTGAACACTTAGCTCACTTTATTTCAAACTTGTGGCAAATCCACATTTTTGGCGAAGGCAACACACGAACAACCGCTATATTCTTAATCAAATATTTGCGAAAATTAGGATTTAAAGATGTTAATAACGACTTGTTTGCCAACTACTCTTGGTATTTCCGAAATGCATTGGTAAGAGCCAACTACGAAGACTTATCAAGGGGGATTTATAAGACAGAAAAGTTCTTAATCCATTTTCTTTCAAACTTATTGCTTGAAGAAAATATTTCACTCAAAAACCGTGAAATGCACATTCTTTCGGACACTGCAAATGACACTGCAAATGACACTGTAAAACCACAAATTGACACTGTAAAACCACAAATTGACACTGTAAATGACACTGTATTTTCTTTAATTAAGCGAGACACCAAAATAACCGCTAAAGAAATTAGCGAACGATTAAAAATGAGTTTAAGCACCGTAAAAAGAAAAATTAAAGCACTTAGAGACAGTGGAAAAATAGAACGAATTGGCAGTGACAAGACAGGACATTGGAAAATAATGCCGTGAAAAAGAAATGACAAGGGAAAGGTAAAACAACTTGACATACAAAAAAGGGCAGCCACCAACAGCGCGCAGGCGAATATGCCGGGCTTGGCTGCACCAATAACCCATTTTCAACATCTTGCACCTTACCTTTTTCAAATGAACATTGTTGCTGACTTTCCGCCACATCGGCCGTGCGAAACCGTTGGCGAATATTTAATATTGGTTTTAGGAAGAAAATATTAAAAGTTTTGGGGTTTTCTATTCCATAATTTTTGGTGCAGTACATATTCTTGATGGATTGGTTTTTTATTGAGTTGGCCCGCGCCCCCGATGGAGCCGGCAGCGGGTGCCGACCTGCCCCCAAAGGGCCGGGTGCGAGGAGGCGACCTTGGGAGCCACCGCAGCGCCCAGGGCCATTGGGGCAGGGCAAGCCCGCTACAGGCGACAGCGGGAAAAGGCGCCCAAAAAACCAAATAGACCGCCGAATTAGGCTTTCTGGTCCCGGTGCAATTGCTCCACATAGCCGGCAATTCCCTGTTGCAGCGACTGAAAGGGAAAGGGGTAGGCCGAAGCGTTTGTAAACCGCGACATGTCTGCCTGGGTGTGGTACTGATACCGATCGCGCAGCGCCAAGGGCATGTCGATAAACTCAATGTTGGGCTCCCGATTCAAAGATTGAAATAGGCCCCGCGCCAAATCCAAAAAGGAGCGCGCCTGCCCCGTGCCCAGGTTGTAAATGCCCGAGGCAAAGGGCTGCTGAAAGCTGTACCACAGCACCTGCACAACATCGTTTACCGAAATAAAATCCCGTTCTTGTTCTCCGTCCAAATACTGTTCGCGGTACGACCGGAACAGCTTGATTTGCCCCGTTTCTTGAATTTGATGGTAGCCATGCCACACCACCGAGGCCATTTTGCCTTTGTGGTGTTCGCCGTAGCCGTACACATTGAAAAAGCGGTAGCCGAACCAATGCGGTGGAGCCTCATTTTGTTCTGAAACCCAACGGTCAAAATCAAGCTTGCTTTGTCCGTATGGGTTTAGCGGTTGCAGTTTGGCAAGGTGCTGCTTTGTGTCGCTGTAGCCCCATTCTCCTTCGCCATAAACAGCTGCAGACGAAGCATATATGAACGGAATGCCACAGCGAATGGCTGAGTTCCAAAGTGCTTTTGAGTAGCTCACATTAAGCCTGTTTAGCAGATCGGTGTCCAGGCAAAAGGTGTCGGTTCGGGCGCCCAAATGAAAAACCGCATCGGCCTGGTTTAGCCATAGATCTGGCTGGGCAACAAACGCAGTGCGGTGTACGCATTCCAGAAAGGGGATGGATTTCCAAGCCTGTTGGTTGGCTCCGCGCTCAAAGTCATCAACCCCAATTACCCGGTAGCCGGCTTGTATGGCGTGGCGGGCCAGGGCTCCGCCAATGAAACCTGCGGCTCCGGTTATAACCACCGTTTTAAACCTGTTCTCCATACCGGTTTCTCCGCCTTTTAGCGGAGCTTGAAGGTGTTTGGAATTAAGGGGCAATGCTGAGTCGGCCGGTCCAAACGCTGTTTTGGTACCGAACGGTTAGGGTGTACATGCCGGGGCTGCTGGGCAGGGTGCTCAAATGCAAGGCATTTTCCACCCGAATAAAGGAAAGCGGCAATTCCCGGCCAAGGGCATCGGTCAAATGCAGTTCGGGAGTCTCCCATTCAGAAGGGATTTGCAAGATGGCCCGTTCTGATGTGGGGTTGGGGAACAAATTCAGGTTGGGAAGATTGGGCTGCTCGGGATTGCTTAGTACCAGGCATTGTCCTAAACCCGAGGGTACGGTGTCGGTATCGATAACGATGTTGGCATCGGCGGGAAAGGAGGGAATCAAAAAGGAGAAATAGGCAATCAGCATTTCGTCGGTGGTGGCTTCGCCGGCCGTTACGGTTTGGGGCGGGTTGCTGGGGTTGTTGGGGTTGTTGGCGGTGTTGTCGTACACCGCTTCGGCTTTCAGCAGCGAGTTGGCGGGCAGGATCAGCGGCTTGCGGAAGGAATAGGTTCCTTGCCAGGAAAAGTCCCAATTGGGGATGTCAACCAAGGGAATGGTATCGCCAACGGGGGGCACCGCATAGATCTTCATGGATTTGCCAATCAGGTGCATGTGGGGCATCACCGACAAAAGGGTAGTGTTGTACGGAATCGAGTATTCAGCGGTGAAGCTGCGTACCGTATTTGCGGGGATCACCAAGTTTTGGTTGATGGTGGTGATGTGGTTCAGAATGGCCATATTCATTACCTCGCGGGTGGTTCCGCTGGCAAATTTCAGGTTTACCCGGGTGCTGTCCAGTTTTCCTTGGGTGTTAATCGGATAGTGCATTTGCAGCACCAATACCGAATTGGGTTCCAACTTCATGCCCATTCCTGCGGGATAAACAATGGGGTCGCCGCCGGGAACCCAGCCGCCCAAAAACTTAGAATCTTGAGAACCGGTGCCGCCAAAATTGGTGTAGCCCGGAAGGGGGTCGTTGGCGTCAAGCTGTGATGGAATGCCAGTATTGTCGGCATATACCAGACAATGGTGAACCATTTCTTGGTTTCCGGGAATCACTTCCATGGCCGAGAGATATACGGCTTGGGCATTGTTTAATGGAACCACAAAGCAGCGGTAATCTTCTTGGTTTAAGGGGTTTACATAATCGGCCATTTTCCCAGTCCAGCTAAGGGTTCCGATTTGGCTGCCGGTGTTGATTACCGGGGGTATAGGGGCATTGGCAGGATTTCCTTCGGGCGCTCCGGCATCGACCCAATCGGCAATTAAATTAATTTCGGCTTGAGTAAGGTAGCGCTCTTTGGCGTGGGTGCGGTAGGCGGGATCGGCAGGCCAGGGTGGCATGCGGCGGGCCTGAACCGCCGATTTCATGGCGTTGCGTACCAGAAATGCGTCCGAATAGGTTTTTAAGGAAAAGGGAGTAGGTCCGCCGGTGTAATGGCAAGAATAGCAGCGTTGATATACAATGCAGGCAACGTTGTCAGACCAAGTTGGGGTTTGAGCGCTTGAGTGTAAAGCCAAACCCAAGAAGGCGAGAAGGAGCAAAAAAGGTCTCATACTTCGAAATTTATCGAAAGGTAGGCTAAAAAGAGTGAAAATTTAGGGGTAACTCTTGTTAATTTTAGCAAAGGAAAGGGTCAAATGCCAAATTCCACTTGAAATTGTCCGAGCCATTGATTGCCAGTATGGTTTAAATCCCATCGGGTTCCAAGTTGTTCATAGCCAAAAAAGAGTTGGGATTTAATGCGATGTCCTTTGATGTACCAATTGAAGCCCAAGCCGCTTTGGCTGCGTTGGGGATAAGACAGTTCGACGGCGGGATTGGGAACAAATTGGGCCCATCGAAGCACCAATTCGGTTTTTTTGCCCAGCATTTTTCCGGCCTGAACCAAGATGCCATGGCCCAAGATGGGCAAAATGCCGGTGGCAGGAAGGTTGCCGGTTTTGTAAATGGCTTCAGACATCAGAGACCAGCCCTTGTATTTGAATGCGATATCGGCGAAAAGGGACTGGAAGTCTGTAGCACTTTGCATCTCAATTCCATGGGTTCCAGCCTGCCGAATGGCCCACTGGTTAAAGTGCCCACCTAGGGCAATGGAAACTTTTGGTTTGTCTTCTTCTTCAAGGGCTCCTTCCGAGTAGTCTCCGCTGTTTTTGAATTTACCAAGCGGCAGCCATTCGGCGCGGAGGGTATAGGCCAGTCCGGCGTCCCTGGGAAGGGCATTGCGGCCTTCGCCCGAACTGATGGCTCCTTTAAAGCGAACTACCTGCTGGCCCAAAGGCAGGGTTGCGTAGAAAAAGACGCCCACATCGCGGTCAAGGGTTAAAAGGTTGTTTACGGGCGAGCGTTCGGGCAATTGCAGGTTTCCGGATGAAACCACCCGTTGCCGGTTTCCGGGGAGTTTGCTTTGGCCAAAACCGATGTAAAATTTGGGTGAAAAATGGTAGTAAATCATGGCATCGCGGATGGGTTCAGCAACATCGCTGTTGGTCAAACCCAAATCATTGCGGCTAAACGACAATTGAATGTAGTATGCCAGTCGGGGGTCGAAGAGAAATCCGTCGAGGCGAAAACGCAACCTGCGGACCAAGAAACCGAGGCTGGAAGGGCTCAGGTTTGCCCCGTCTTCGCTTTCATAAAAAAAGCGGTTTTGCATCCGAAACCGCATGTTTATCGCATACAAAGAGTCTTTTTGAAACCGAACTCCTTGTGTGGCGTTAAGCAGGGGGGCCTCATCGCTTTCGGTTTCGCGCTGTGCTTGAACGCTTGCAAGATGGAATAGGCAAACCAGGCAAAGTAGAACGCGTTTCATGGGAATAAATATACTTGGATTGGTCCGCATTCAACCGAATTCCCATGTTTGCATTGTGAAAGAAATGGAGGCATTAAGCAGCACATAGGGCAAGCCCTGGGTGCAGAAAAAAGTTCGCCTAGGCCCCTAGGGGGCAAAAACCAATTTTAATTGGCTTTCTGGAATCAATTTCCCGGTTGAATGCTAAAATCCACCAATCGAACAAACTGCCTAATGCGGTCGCTGAGTTCTTGAGGTTCAAGGTTAATGACCCGTTCAATCCCAAACTTTTCGACGCAGAACGAGGCGATGGCCGAGCCATAAATGACGGCTTGCTTCATGGTTTCGAAGTTGATTTCGGATTGGGAGGCCAAAAAGCCAATAAATCCACCAGCAAAACTATCGCCGGCTCCGGTTGGGTCGAATACCTCTTCCAGCGGAAGGGCAGGGGCGTAGAAAATTTCATTTTGATGGAACAGCAAGGCACCGTTTTCTCCTTTTTTAATCACCAAATAGCGGGGGCCCATGCTTAGAATTTTGCGGGCAGCTTTTACCAGGCTAAATTCCCCGGAAAGTTGCCGGGCTTCCTCGTCGTTGATGGTCAACACATCGACCATGGTAAGGGTGTCGATAAGGTCGTCCCAGGCGGAGTCCATCCAGAAGTTCATGGTATCTAAAACCACCAGTTTTGGGCGGCGGTTCATTTGTTGAAGTACGCTGCGCTGCAGGCTGGGCATTAGGTTTCCCAGCATTAGGAAGTCGCATTCTTTGGCGCTTTCGGGCAATACCGGGTTGAAGTCGGCCAGCACGTTTAATTGTGTTTCTAAGGTATCGCGGGAGTTCATGTCGGAACGGTAACGACCTCGCCAAAAGAACGATTTTTCGCCGGCTTTGATTTGCAGTCCTTCGGTTGAGATGCCCCGGCGGTGGAAGTGTTCAATTCCGCTTTCAGGGAAATCGTCTCCTACCACTGAAACCAGGTGGATGCCGCTTTTTAGAAAGTACGAGGCAGCCAAGGATACATAGGTAGCGGCTCCTCCAATAATTCGGCCTGAAGAGGCGAAGGGGGTTTCTACTTCGTCGAACGCCACGGTTCCAATCACCAATAAACTCATAGTGCAGTTATTTTGAGGCCAAAGGTAATAAAAGCGGGGAGATGGGTTTTGGGCTTAGGTTTTTGTGGTGATTGCCTTGTTTCCTGACTTCCGCGTTTTAACACCCAAGTCCAAATTTATTCTCAGTAAAATCAAGGGTTTCAGAAGGGCTTTTTAGTGGGTAGTTATTAGTGGGTAGTTATTAGTGGGTAGTGGGTAGTTCTTTGGTGCCATTCTCCTAAGCTCCCCGCCGCTCACCTTCCTTGCGCCAATCTAGCCTCAAAAACAAACCATTCGTGCATTCGTGGCTTTTTAGTGGGTAGTTATTAGTGGGTAGTGGGTAGTGGGTAGTTCTTTGGTGCCATTCTCCTAAGCTCCCCGCCGCTCACCTTCCTTGCGCCAATCTAACCTCAAAAACAAACCATTCGTGCATTCGTGGCTAAGCTACCCTCGGCTTAAATTCCTTGCGCCAATCTAACCTCAAAAACATCCCATTCGTGCATTCGTGGCTAAGCTACCCGCGGCTTAAATTCCTTGCGCCAATCTAACTTCAAAAACAACACATTCGTGCATTCGTGGCTAAGCTACCCTCGGCTTAAA
>Ga0247843_1008801_pt1 | contig 11562 bp, 10 predicted proteins | sample LaCruzMarch2017__FD_192420 | JGI IMG/M metagenome (GOLD analysis project Ga0247843, IMG submission 192420) | Freshwater microbial communities from meromictic Lake La Cruz, Castile-La Mancha, Spain - LaCruzMarch2017_8m | ecosystem: Environmental > Aquatic > Freshwater > Lake | place: Spain...
CAAGAACCTGTTTAGCATTCCCCGTGGGTCACGAATGGCAAACAAGAACCTGTTTAGCATTCCACGTGGGTCACGAATGGCGGACAAGAACCTGTTTGGCGATGCTGGAGGGTTGGCAATGGGCAACGAAGAATAAAGTGTCCGTCCCCGCCATTCCATCAGAGCCATCCCCTTATGACTATGGCACTCATGGGCTACGACGACCAAAACCGCCGTTATTGGTGAAGTGAGTGCGTCGCCGGAATGATGTGCCGAAACAAAGTGGCCCGCACAGAGGACTGTGCGGACCACTCTGGTGCCACTCCTTCCGCATGACATCATTCCGGCGACGACCCCCGCGCAGATATACAGAGTCTCACGACGCTCGGTTCCCGACTGACTGGCATCTCAGCCGCCGACGCGGGTCTTTTGGAAGGGGGCGCTATCGCAGATGGCGAGGATGAGTTCCTGGAACTTGTGACCGCTTGCTTTTGTGCGGCGCAGGATTTCCTGCAAGGCGGGTTTGTCGCTGTGCTCTAGGCCGCGACCGAGGGCGAAGGTGAGCAGGTTTTCGGCGAGGTTTTTCACGAAGCTGTCGCCCATGTCGCGCACGAGGATGGCGCGCAACTCGGCGAGATCTTTGAACTGCTGGCCGCGAATGAGCTGACCGGAGGCGTCAATGGGGTGGTCCTTTTCCTTGTCACGCCAGCGGCCGATGGCGTCGTAGTTTTCAAAGGCGAAGCCCATCGGGTCCAGGAAGGCGTGGCAGCCGGCACAGGAGGCGTTGGCGCGGTGCTCGGCGAACTGCTCGCGCAGGGTGAGGTTGGAGCGGCGGACCTTGCTTTCATCCAGCGGCGGCACATCCCCGGGCGCGGGCGGCGGCGGGGTGCCGAGGATGTTTTCCAGCAGGTACTTGCCGCGCTTTACGGGGGAGGTGCGCGTCGGCGTGGAGGTCAGGGTGAGGATGCTGCCGTGGGTGAGGATGCCGCCGCGCGAGGTGCCGGTGAGGGAGACCTTCTGATACTTGTCCCCCTTCACGTCCTTGATGCCGTAATAGCGCGCCAGCTTCTCATTGAGGAAGGTGTAGTCGGCGTCGAGGAACTCCAGCACGCTGCGGTTGCCGCGCAGAATGTGGTCGAAGAACAACTGGCTTTCTTGCTTCATGCCATAGGCCACGCCGCCCTTCCATTCGGGGAAGCGGCGGGTGTCTGGGGAGACGATGTCCATGTCGCGAAGCTGTAGCCACTGGCCGGCAAAGTCCTCCGTCAGGGACCAGCCACGCCAGTCGCCGATCATGCGGGCGACCTCGGCGGGGAGGTTTTTGCGCAGTTCCCCTTTCGCGGCCAGATCGAGCAGGCGGTCGTCTGGCGGCGCGGACCAGAGGAAGTAGGACAGGCGGCTGGCGAGCGTGTGCTCGTCCAATGGAGCGATGCCGTCTTTCACCTCACCTGCTGGCACTGGCGCGGCGCGGAAGAGGAAGGATGAGGAGACCAGCATCCCCTCCAGCGTGTAGCGCAGCGCGCCCAGGGGTGGCTCGCCCTCCTTCAGGGCCAGCGCGGCAAAAGTCTGCCACTTGGTCTTCTCATCGCCGCTCATCGGGCGGCGGAACAGGCGTGTGCCCATGCGCTCCACGAGCGTGGGCACCTCTGCGGGCTGGAGGCCGCCGCCCTTGTCCAGCGGGCCTTCGATCTTCAACTGGTGCAGCCAGAGGTTGCGGTCATCCTTCGTCTTCTCGTCGTAATAGTCGTTCATGAACCAGATCTGGAGTTCATGGCTGCCTGTAGGCAGGTCGGTCTCGACATGGAACCACTGGGGGGCTTGGTTCTTCGCTGTCACGGAGAAGGCACCGACGGTTTTGCCGGCCAGGCGGATTTCAAACTTGGCGGGTTCATCACCCGCCTGTTGTGCGCCTGCTTTGACCATCAGCCTGTGTTTGCCATGCTCCAACAGATCCACGGCGTGCTTCACATAGCCGCTGCTGGCCATCAGCATGGCACCGTTGTCCTTTTCGGCATCGCCTTCACCACGGTTGAAATCTTCACCGCTGAGCAACATCGCGGGCAGGCCCACAGGCTTGTCGCCGATCAGCCAGCGCAGGAACTTGCTGCCGCGCGGTGCCAGCAGGCCGAAGGGGCCTTGCACTTCGATCTTATCCAGCGCCACATTGCGCTCACGTTTGTCTGGGTCGGGGTTCAGCGGGTCGCTGTGGTCGTTGAGAAAGCGCACTGAGACGCGCGACTCACCCGCGTTGATCTGGACAGCCTTGGTGATCTTCTGCCACGGGCCTTCGGTGTTCTTCCAGCGCGTGGTGACATCAAAGGTGGAGACATCCTTGCCATTCACCCGCAGCGCGATTTTGGCCGGTTCATTGCCTGATTGCGTGGCGGCGATGTGGAGGGTCATCGTGTAGATGCCGCTGGCGGGCGCGTTGAATTTGCCCGTGGCCTCTGCCTCGCTGTGGAACCAGCGCACGCCGTCTGATTCCTTGGTTTCGCCCTGGCTGTTCCAGAACTTCTTCGCGCCCAGCTCGATGTCGGCATGGTCGGGCGTGGTCACAGCCATCGCGTCCTCGGCCACCTCGCGGGAGGCGCGCAGGTACTTCTCCATGAGCATGGGGGAGAGGCTGAGCACGTCGCCGATGTTGTCGTAGCCGTAGCCGGTGTCGTCGGGGGGGAATTCCTTCGCGGGGCGGGTGTCCACAAACAGCAGGTCGCGTACCGTGTTGTTGTACTCCGTGCGGTTCAGACGCCGCGCGGTGACGTGGCCGGGGTCGGGCCTTGCGGGGTCGAACCAGAAGACCGCGTCGTCTATCCATGCCACGATCTCATCCCGCTGATCGAGGCTTGGCTTGTCCTTCTTCTCCGGCGGCATCACATGCGTGGCGATCTGCTGACGGGCGAGATCCCAGAACTTCATGTCCCCGCGCAGCGCCTCGTAGTCCGCGTGCTTGTCAAAGGTGAAGTGCCCCTTGTCCATGCCGTCCGCGTGGCAGTCAAAGCAGTACTGCTCCAGCAGCGGTCTGATCTTTTGCTCAAAAGCCGCCTGCCCACGCGCAGCGGACGGGGGAGCGGCAGCGAAGGACGTGGCGGCGATGAGGCAGAGAAAGGCGATGGGGCGGGCGGCGGGCATGTTGGGGGTGCAGGACTACTCTACGCGCAGAAAGGGTGCCTGACTTGCACTGAGTATCGCCGCCACCGCTCAGCGCAGCCCAGCCGCACGCAGGCATTCATCCACCCACGCACGATCATCTTCAGCTATGGGCGGCACGGGATCAGCCCGGTAATCCCCCTGCCAGTAGCCGCCCATTTCATAGCAGCGGTCAATCATGGGCTGGAGATCGAGGATCGCATCGCTGTCCTCCGGCCGGAGCGGGATGCGGAGGGTAGGCAGGCGCTGGCGCATGGGGATGGGATAGACCTCCCGCTTCTCTGGCTGAGCCGCCCGCACCACACAGGCGTGATACGGCGCTGTGTCGGGCTGCTCGAACCATTCCGCAGGAAGCGGCAGCACGGGCACACCCGTCCGCAGCAGGTCAATTTCCACCAGATTCACCTGGCTGGAGAGGTAGTCGGCCTGCTTGCGCAGGTATTTGCTGCGGCCTGGAGTGCGCACCCATTTGTTCGTGGGGCTGAGCACTTCGATCACTGTGATGACGCGGCCATGCGGTGTCCTGATCTCAATCCAGCGCTCGGTGAATTCATCCACACGGATGATCTCTGGCAGAGTCGCCACGCCGCCGAGCGCGCTTTCAGACTCAGGACTCCAGATCGCCGCGCGTCCTTCACGCCAGCTTTCCACCAGTGCCACATCTGGGCGGTAGAGCGCGCCATCTTCAAATGACTCGTCCACCGACACACGCTCCTCCGTGCATGCCACCAGTCCCGAAGGGAGTTGCATACCGAGAGCATCGGCGATGTAGCCGACGAGACGGGTATGCACGTCATCCCAGAAACCTTCCAAATAGGGGTTCATGCCAGGAAAAGGATTCTTGCGCGAGATCATAACGCGTCCAGCCTAACGCATGCCCAGGCAGCCGACAATGCCGCGATTGCACCTCCGCACTGCCCTTGGCGCAAAGCGATAGACAAAGGCCAGGGGGCGCGTTAAACGGGCCAGCGCCTCTTTCGCCATAAACCACCGCGTTTTGGCGAACGCGCCCACCCACCACTACCGACCATGAAACCATTCCACGCCCTTTCCCTCCTCGTCGCCCTGGCCCTGCCTGCATTGGCGGAGGAAGTCAGCATCTTCAACGGCACCGACCTCACGGGCTGGGAGGGGAACATGACGCTCTGGAGCGTGAAGGACGGTGCCATCACCGGCATCACCCCTCCTGATCCGGCTGACCCGAAAAAAGGTCTCATCAAGCACAACACCTTCCTCGTCTGGAAAGGCGGCACCGTGGGTGACTTCGAGCTGACCTTCCAATACCGCATTGAGAAGGGGAACTCCGGCGTGCAGTACCGCAGCAAGGAGCTGGCCCCTGGTGAGTTCGGCCCCATCATCAGCGGCTACCAGGCCGACTTTGAAGCCGGCAAAACCTACAGTGGCATTCTCTATGAGGAAAAAGGCCGCGGCATCCTCGCCAAGCGCGGTGAGAAGACCGTCATCAAGCCTGCTGCCGATGGCGGCAAGAAGCCCGTCGTGGAGATCACCGGCAGCGTCGGCGACAGCGCCGCTATCCAGGCCGCGATCAAGGACGAGCAGTGGAACGACTACAAGATCGTCGCCAAAGGCAACCATGTGCAGCACTTCATCAACGGCATGCAGACCGTGGACGTGACCGACGAGGACGCCGCCAACGCGCCGAAGGAAGGGCTGCTCGCCCTCCAGATTCACCAGGGGCCGCCCATGATCGTGCAGTTCAAGAACTTCAAGCTCACGAAGTAACCTCGGCACGGTGCCTGCTTCCCCTCCGGTCATCTCCTGCTCCATGCCCGTCCTGAAAGCTCTGCTGCCCTGCCTCGCCCTCCTGCTGCTTACCAGCGCAGGCATGGCCCGCGCCCAGCAGACCGAGTACATCATCTGCTCCGGCGGACCGGCCCTGCGCGAGTGGGAAAACCTGCGCCGCTCCGACCAGCAGCATGACCGCTGGTGGGGGAACTTTGTCCGCACCGCCCGCGTGCGGATGCAGGAGTTGCAAAGGACGCAGCCGCAGGGCACGGTCATTACCTGGCTCGTCTATCGTGATGGCTACCTGCGGCGCTCCTCCGAGGACCGCGACCCACTCACCAGCCACGTCCAGTCCGTGCGCGACACCTATGGCATCAACCTCGTCTGGTTTCGCAGTGGCGATGACGTGATCCGTTACATCAACGATGGCGGCGGCACAGTCTCCCGCAGTCGGATGAAGATTTCCGGCTTCGAGTACTTCGGCCACTCGAACAAGTTCTGCTTCCTCTTTGACTACAGCAGTGACGTTTACGCCAGCTCCACCGCCTGGCTACACGAGGAGGATTTGCGCCGCCTGAATCGCAGCGCCTTCGCCCGCAAAGCCTACTGCAAGAGCTGGGGCTGCCACACTGGCGAGAGTATGAGCAAAGCCTGGAAAAAAGCCACCGGCGTGCCCATGATCGGTGCCATCGGCAAGACTGACTACTCCTTCATGCACCTGCGGAACTGGCAGGTCGCGCTGGGCGCGGGCGCGCGCTGGACGCAGTGACGGTCCAGGTCAGCGCCCCCTGCGGCGGCGGTGCATCTGCGTGACCGCCGCAGGCCGCGCACCGTGCAGCACCTTAAAGCCGACTGCTTCCACCACTAGGCTGGTGTGCTCAAAGGCCTGGCCCATGAGGTTCTCGTACGGCAGGTGCCGGTTTGCCACCAGCCAGAGATCGCCGCCCGTGCGCAGAGACTGCGCTGCCACGGTGATGAATTTCAGGCCCAGCATCGGGTCCGCATCTCGTCCATCGTGAAAGGGCGGGTTCATCACGATCACATCGTAAAGACTGCTGCCCAGCCCCGCCGTCACATCCCGCCAAAGCATGCGCGGGCGCACTGGACAGGGGATCAGCCCCAGGTTCCGCCGCGCGCACTCTAGAGCGACGGCATCCGCCTCGTAACAATCCAGGCTGCGCAGGTTCGGGCAATGGCGCAGCAGATGATCGCCCAGAAAGCCCCAGCCGCAGCCCAGGTCCGCCGCCGCACCGCTCAGAGTCGCTGGAAGGTGCTCCGTCAGTAGGCGCGAGCCTGCATCCACCTCATCCCAGTGGAAGAGGCCAGGGCAGGACCAAAAGCGCCCGTCCAGGATGCGCCGCAGTGCCGCCGCTGCCTTCCAGTCTGCGAGCTTCGCCGCATCCCACGCGCCGTTTTTGACCGCCCAAAAGACCCGGCTGTGATGCTTCGACACGCTCTGCACTTGCCCTGCAATCTCGGCGAGCTGCTGCTCCGTCCGCTTTGCACCCCAGTCATTGTGCAGCGCCACGACCAGCGTGCCCCCCTCCGCCAGCAGCTCATGCGCGCGGGCGATGTCTGCCAGTATCGTCTCCCGCTGCCGCTCCGGCAGCAGCAGGACGAGGTCATAACTCCCAGTGGCATCGCGCGTGACTGGCAGGCCCGCCGCCTCCAGAGCTACCGCCCGCGGCTTCCAGGTCTGCTCACAGGTCAGGCGACCCTGAAACCGCTCCAGCACCGCGTGCGGCTGCGCGCGCAAAAAGATCACCCGTCCGGTGCTGCCGAGTTCAGGCTGGGTTTCCAGGACAAAGGCGAGGGCGTCGAGAGCGTGCATGGGTGGGTGATTCAGGGCGGCTGGCCGGACCAGGAGGATTGCCAGTCAAAGCGCGGGCGCTTGAGTTTGTCGAGTCCGAAGGCAGTTCAGGCGTTCTGAACCTCAGGACTTAGGGGATAAGAGCCTATCTGGAACGAATGAAAGCGGGGATCACCGACAGCCAGAGCTTCAAGGGCGGGCAGCTCCCCGCCGCGAGCAGCGGCTACGACGCGGGCGAAAAGATCAAAGGCCGCAAGCGCCACACTTTGACCGACACCAACGGCCTGCTCCTCGGCGTGGTGGTCACACCGGCGAGCGTACAGGATCGCGATGGTGCCAAGGTGCTCCTGTGCTTCTTCTGCCACAGCCTGTTGAGCCTTCTGATGATCATCGCTGACGGCGGCTACGCCGGGAAACTCGAAGATCAGAAAGGCTTCATCGAGCTGCCCCGGCGTTGGGGTATCTAGAGGAGCTTCGGCTAGCTGGTCAAGCAGCGACGCCTCACACGCGATCACGATCGCGCGATGCGGGACGCGCCATCAAGAAGCCTTTGTTTCCATCGCCTTCATCGGCGTGATGACCAAGCGACTGACCACCGGTTCGCCCCCCCCGACAACACACACGCCCAAACCAACACTCCTCGCCTGGATTCGCCAACGCCAGACGGTTTCCAACTAATCATGGCTATTCACCGGATAGGCTCAAAGCCACGGAACGCTCATCACCGCAGGCGCGGTTCCGCTACGAGGTGGCTCAGTTCGAGCGGCCGAGGTAGCTGTTGTCCTCTGTCTTTACGCTGATCTTGTCGCCGGGGCCGATGAACAGGGGCACTTGAACGACTAGACCGGTCTCCAGCGTGGCCGATTTATAGACATTGTTCGCGGAGTCGCCCTTCACGCCTTCGGGAGCCTCGGTCACGGTCATGACGACGGAGGGTGGCAGCTCGATGCCTGCGACGATGTCGTCGGCGAACTGGATGGTGTACTTTTGGCCTTCGATCAGGTAGTCCTTAGCGTTCTTCACCTGGTCCTCCATGAGCAGCACGTCCTCAAAGGTCTCTGGGTGCATGAAGTGGTAGCCGTCACCATCCTTGTAGCTGTACTCGTGCGGCTCGCGGTTCAGGTTCACCGAGTCAAGCGACTCGTTGGAGGTCATGCGCAGGTTATAGACCTTGCCCGTGCTCAGGGTGCGGATGGACATCTGCACAAACGAGGCCATGCGCGGCGGGGTCTTGAGTTCAAAGTCAGAGACGACACAGACCTCGTTGTTGTGACGGACGGCGTGGCCTTTGCGGAGATTGATGACGGGGGTGGATGCCATAGGAGCCGGGCTGTTTAGGCGTGTTTGGGCGGAAAGCAAGGGGACAAATTTGGCGGGCTGGGCCACTGTCCCGACGCGATTTTTCCCCGCTGCATGGGGCGACTCAGGCCACCAAAGTCTGATCGCGGGAAGGCCCCACGCCCAGGAGGCTGATGCGCGCGCCGGTCAGCTCCTCCAGCCGCTTAAGGTACGCTTTGGCCAGGGGCGGCAAGTCGGCAAAGGCGGTGATGCCGCTGATATCCTGCCGCCAGCCCTCATGCGTCTCATACACAGGCTCGCAGGCTTCGATTTCGGCGATGGTGCTGGGCGGGTAGTGGATGGTCTGGCCGCGCAGTTTGTAGGCGGTGCATATCTGCACGGTGTCTAGGCCATCGAGGCCATCGAGGTTCGTGATGGCGAGTTCGTCGGCCCCATTGATCATGACGGCGTAACGCACCAAGACGGCGTCCAGCCAACCACAGCGGCGCGCGCGCCCCGTGGTGGCACCGTACTCGCGGCCCATGTTGTGGAGCATGTCGCCAATGTCCTCATTCTCGGTAATGAAAGGGCCACTGCCGACGCGGGTGGTGTAGGCCTTCGCCACGGCCACCACTTTGTCAATCATGCGCGGCGGCACGCCGGAACCGGTGCAGGCACCGCCTGCGGTCGTGTTCGAGCTGGTGACGAAGGGATAAGTGCCGTGGTCAATATCCAGGTAGGTGCCCTGGGCACCCTCAAAGAGCAGGCTCTTGCCCGCGCGGATGGCCTCGTGGCAATAGACGGTCGTGTTGGTGATGTGCGGAGCCAGGATTTCGGCGGCCTTGAGAACGTCGGCCACGGTTTCCTCAACCAGGATCGGCAGCAGCCCTGCTGCCACGATGGTTTCGTTGTGTGTGACGATGCGGGTGCGCAACTCCTGCTCCAAAATCTCCGGCTGGGTCAGTAAAATGGCGCGTAGGCCATCGCGCTCCACCTTGTCGGCATAGGCGGGACCGATACCACGGCCTGTGGTGCCGATTTTTTTGTCGCCGCGTCTCGCTTCACGGACATGATCCAGGGCTTTGTGGTAGGGCATGACGAGGTGGCAGGTCTCGCTGATCAAGAGATTCTCCGGCGTGATCTTCACCCCCTGGTCGCGCAGCTTGTCCATTTCGAGCAAAAGGCCCAACGGGTCCATGACGACGCCATTGCCGATGACGCACATCTTTCCTTCCCAGAGTATGCCGCTGGGGATGAGGTGCAGGATGTACTTCATGCCGCCATTGATGACGGTGTGCCCGGCGTTGTTGCCGCCTGCGGCGCGCACCACGACATCGGTGTTCTCCGTCAGGTAATCAACGATCTTGCCTTTTCCTTCATCGCCCCACTGGGCACCGACAACTATGGTATTGGACATCTTCTTTTCATTCGCGGCTCTCCGCCGCATCAGGGGTTGGACACAAAAGGCGCAGTCTGACGACATTCATGCCGCCAGGGGATCGCTAGACGAAGCGACCGCACGCCCCGGAAAGGGATCAGGGGGTGAGCTGGGTAAAGGAAAACGCCGCGTAGGCACACACCGCCAGCGCCAGCACGCCCAGGCCGATCAGCGCACCCGCGCCATTGCCTTTGGGCTTGGTCTTCGGGCCGAAACCGGTGCGGCGACCCCGGTCAATCGCCATTGCTCCATAGCCGCCCGTGCTGGTCATTGTCCGCGTCGGGGCGCTGTAGGCGGGGGCTGGAGCCGCCTCCTCAAAGTCGCCGATGAAAACGCACTCGACACTGCCCAGAGTAAAGCTGCCGCCATGCGCCAACTCGATGCGCTCCACGCGCTCGCCGCCGATCTTGGTGCCGTTGGTGGAGCCGAGGTCCGTCAGCACCCAGGCATCTCCCTCAATAGCGACCTCGCCGTGGCGGCTGGAGACCGAGGCATCGTCAATCACGAGCATATTGTCTTCAGCGCGGCCCAGCGTCATGCGCTCCGCAGTCAGTTCGACTTCGCCAGAGAGGCCTTCAGGGGTGGTGTATTGGATTTTTGCCATTGCGGTGTTGGTTTTAGCAGCAGGGCAGGAGGGTGGCAAGAAGCAATCTGTAGCTGCGGGCGCAAGCCAGTGGCTTCCGGGGACTTTACCTCTCTACTCAAAGTGCAGCCTGCCGATGTCGCTTCGCCGCTGCAGTCCGTCGAAGCCCACCTTCTGTGACTCCGCATACGCTTTCTGCCGTGCCTCTGCGCGCGTAGCCCCCTGCGCCACGATGGCCAGCACCCGGCCACCGTTCGTCTCGAACTGTCCCGCCGCATTCCGCCGCGTGCCGCAGTGGTAAACGCGCGCGCCCTCCACCGTCTCCAGCCCGCTGATGACATCCCCGCTGCGTGAGGTGGCGGGGTAGCCTGCGGAGGCGGAGATCAGGCAGATGCTCCAACCTTCGGCAAAGTGGATCAGGTCCGGCTGCGGCTCACCCCTGGCCGCCGCGAACACATAACCCGCGAAATCCCCGCGCAGCAGCGGCATCACCGCCTCCGCCTCCGGGTCGCCAAAGCGGCAGTTGTACTCGATCACCTGCGGCCCGGCGGGCGTCAGCATCAGGCCAAAGTAGAGAAAGCCCCGGTACCGCAGCCCATCCGCGATCAACCCGCGCACCGTCGGCTGCACGATCTCCCGCTCGATCTGCTGCATGACCTCTGGTTCGGCCAGTTCCCGGCTCGCCACCGCGCCCATGCCGCCGGTGTTCGGCCCTTGGTCATCGTCGCGGATGCGCTTGTAGTCGCGCGCAGGCATCAGGATGTGGCAGTGCCCCTCACAGACAGAGGCAAAGACGCTGATCTCCGGCCCGGTCAGGCACTGCTCCACCAGCATGTCCCCCGCGCCGAAGATGCGCTTTTCCATCACCTCGGTGATGAAGCTCTCCGCCTCCACGCGGTCCGCACACACGGCCACGCCCTTGCCCGCCGCCAGCCCGTCGAACTTCAGCACGATGGGAAACTGCGTCAGCGCCGCGCGTACGGCCTCCGCCGTCGTGCAGATGGAAAACGCCGCCGTCGGGATGCTATGCCGCTGTAAGAACTGCTTCGCGAACGCCTTCGAGGCCTCAAGCTGCGCCGCTTCCTTCACCGGCCCCCAGCATGGGATGCCCGCCTCCGCGCATAAGTTCGCCAGGCCGCGCTCCTTCACCAGCCATGCCTCCTCCCCTGCGACGCACAGGTCAATCGCGTTCGCCTGCATCCAGGCGATCAACTCCGGCAGCCCCGGCACGTCCACGCGCACCGCCAGCGCGGCAATCGCGTCGCTGCCAGGGCAGGCAAAGAGTTCGTGCGCGCCGGGGGATTCGCTCAGCGCCGTGATGAGGGCGTGCTCGCGCCCGCCTTTGCCAGTGACCAGGATTTTCATGGGCGGCCATTCATAGCGGGAAAGCCATGCGCGCCAATGCCAAATCACGCATTGCAAACCGAGAATCCTTCGCGGGCGCATTCAAGGCAACACATGGGCAGTGTTCAGCTTTTCGCCGCCAGTGTCCGCAGCTCGCGCTCGGTCTTTTCCAGCAGGGAATGCGCGTCCTCGTAGGCTTCCACCAGCTCCGTGAGTTCTCGGAAGTATTCTTTCTGC
>Ga0247843_1008802_pt1 | contig 11561 bp, 4 predicted proteins | sample LaCruzMarch2017__FD_192420 | JGI IMG/M metagenome (GOLD analysis project Ga0247843, IMG submission 192420) | Freshwater microbial communities from meromictic Lake La Cruz, Castile-La Mancha, Spain - LaCruzMarch2017_8m | ecosystem: Environmental > Aquatic > Freshwater > Lake | place: Spain...
GCACCCTCGTTCCGCCCTTTTCCAACGCCTCGTATATGCGCGAGCTGGTCGCCGACTCGTCCACGGTCTTGCGCAATGGACCCGCGTCGGTCAAGAATTCGAGTAACTCCGGCGGCATTTCTGGCATGATACCGGTGCCGTCGTTACGACCGCTCGCCGCCGCGGACATTTCGGCCGCGATTTCATCCCGACGGCGTCGATGACGCGCGGCCACTGCCGATAATGCCGTGGCCGCATCATCGATAATGGGTTCGGGTGTCGTTGTCGGTGGCGGAGCCTTGATCTTCCCCTGAGCAATGACGGCGGCGAGTTCGACGGCCTCGTGTCGTCGATGGTGTGCGGCCGCGGCCGAGGAGGGCGCATTGTTGGCGATGGCACGGCCGGCGGCCTTCGTCGCGGCTTGGCCCATGATATCGCCCTTTGCCCACACGCGTGGCCACTGTGCTGTGACGGTGTGTGTCGTACACAAATAGGCAGTGACAAGACTACTGACTAAAATACCGCCCAACAACCCTTAAACTCCCAACATCACATCCATCATGATCACCCTTCGTGGCAAACTGACGAGGACGCTCGTCGAGCGTACGGCGCCAAGTGGCATCATCGCGACATTCCCCCCCGTCGGGAGCGACGACGTGAGGAAAGAGGAGACGTCGACGACGATGGCAGTATCCGATACGACCAACGACGATAACAACGAGACCGCCATCACGCCCACACTGCCATCGTCATCGAGGAACGAATCATCGTCATCGTCCATTCATCACGATGATGCCGGCGTCGTCGGCAGTGCTGCTGCTACCACCGGAGGAATGGAGAAGAATTATCCTCACCCCGCATCATCGTCATCGTCGTCATCTTCGTCTCCCGTGGAAGTTTGGACGTGGCGAGGTGTATGGGCATTTGGTGAATTACCCGATGATGATGATGATGATGATGATAACGATGGCGACGTCCTGGCCGGCAGCAAACGAAACGATGGGGCGACCGCTCCTCTTCCTCCTCCTACTACTAATGTCGATAATGATAAACATGTTGGAACGATCACGACTAGCGATCGTGATACCAATACCGCCAAAGAGGGGGGCGGCGATGAAACGACAACGACGACGGCCGCGACGACGCAAAAGGGGGAGGAGGATCACGACAACGACGGCTTACCTAAATCGGTCGAAGCGGTCGACGATGCCACCACCACGACCAAGACCGAACGAGAAGGGGAGAGCAATGTTGCAGTGGTAGACGCTGGCACCGATGCAGGGGGAGGAGGAGCGGCAACGACCATCGTTCCGGAAAGGAAACGACCGGGTCGTAAACCGAAGAAGAAATCACAACGTGGCGATCGAAAGTCATCCGCCTCCGCCGGAGGAGGAGGGGGGGGCGGAAGTGAAGGACAAATGTCATCGTCATCGGTCAAGGCCACGACGTCGTTGACGGTCCAACGTGGTAGACCGTTTGAATATCAATGGGTTACTGGCGTGGATGCACATACCGTTATTGTACCAAGTTGGTTATTTGTTACATCCAAGCTTGACCCCTCCTCCTCCTCCTCCTCCTCCTGCACTGGTGATAAGATAATTGCTGCCGGTGGTGGTGGTGGTGGAGGAGGAGAACTGGCCGAAGATAATAAGAATGGGACCGATGATGATGATGCCGCGTTAGTCGTTGATGAAGATGGCAATAATAATAATAACAAAGTTGATACTGCTGCCAAGGTGGTAGCAGTAGTAGTGGAGGAATCATCTTTGCATCCTCCTTTGGTCATGACGACGAAGGACGAGTTATCATCGGCTTTGTCGTCGTCGTCGTCGTCGTCATCATCACCATCATCATCGTTGGTGGTTAGTAAACAAAGCTTACCACCATCCACGCACCATGTACTAACGTATGGTGAATCACCGTACACGGATGCACATCTTGCTCTGCCAATCAATACGTGTCCAATATCTGGTAAATGGGAAGGACATTTCGAGAATGTTTCCTCCTCCTCTACGAATAATTCGCACACGCGAAAGGATCGTGTACTTGAACGATTTTATTTATTCTTCAATTCGACACCATCGGTTACTGCCAATGTTGCATTCGTTACTACTGATACAACAATAATTGCAAATGATATGTTAGTTGGTGGTAAGGAGGTTGTAGATGTTGTGAATGATAATGGTGTAAGGAAGGAGGAGGAGTATAATAATAATGCCGACAACAATAACATTGGTGGTAGTAGCAATATTCAATCGACAAGTGATGACGACAATCGACGACTACCGGAAACGCACGTACATGTGCGTGGCTATGGCGTTAATCGATTTGGTACATTTGAAATTGTCGGTTCATTCGATCCCAACACCGGTATGTTGAAATGTCAACGTATGTACGTTCCGGCACCAACAGCCACTGACATTGCCAAGGTCATTGCTACCGCTGCGGCTGCGGCTGCGGCTGCGAGTAGTAGTACTGATCCTGCCACCTCTTCCGGACCACCGAAGTCGTTGGTATTGGACCTAACAGCCCCCGGAGAGGAGATACGACCACGTGTGGGTCGGAAGAGAGCAAGTTCGTGGAAGATGCGTGATAATGATAGAAAACGCTCTCGTTCATCTGTCATGGATGGTAGTGGGAGAGACCGATCAACAACATCGAGGCAACCTCCTCAGTGTCGTGGAGAGGGGGGAGCCGATGATGGTGGTCTATTATTGGACGCAAGTGGTAGGAGTATCGGTGGTTTGACAAAGCCTGCATCATCCCCCCGTGGTTCGTCGTTGTCGTCGTTAACGGGAGGGGGGAAGAAGGATAAGAGGAAACGAGACAGAGGAGACAGTAGGGGGGGAAAGTCGACGGCGGGGGGAGGAGGGGGATCAAACAACCGACCTCGATCATCCTCGTCTAATAGTAGTGCTGTCCCACCGGGTGCGACCTCCCTTGCTCCGCTTCCATCATTGGCCGTCGTACCGACATTACCCACTGCCGGTGATCCTTTCCTTGCACGTTGGCGTGCGGCGCACTACCTGTATTACCAACGTGTGGAGCAGGATATTGAGGGTGGTGATCATCGTGCCATTGGTCCATACTCGGGTGGTGGCGATGTAGGATCAAGGACGGAAGTTAAATTCAACTATGTGGTGTACGAAGGTGAAATGCAGGATGGGTTGCGTGATGGTCGTGGTATATGTTTATACAATAATAACACATTGTATGAGGGTGAATGGAAGAAGAATCGAGAACATGGTACTGGCAAATTAATGACATCTGATCGAGCACGTATCATATATGAAGGTTCCTGGGAGAAGGGTAGGATGCACGGTACCGGTACGTACTATTACTATACCAAGGTACGTGGTGGTGAAAATAATGATGGACGAAGGGGTGTTGGGAGAGAGAAGTATTCTACTACCACTACCACCATTATGAAGGAGAATGGGAAATATGTTGGTCAATTCCGTCAAAGTTTACGTAATGGACGTGGCGTGTACACATTGCCTGACGGGGCTGTCTACGATGGCGAGTTCCGTGACAACATCCAGAATGGCTATGGTATCTTTCACTGGACTGATGGGACAATTTTCGAGGGGCCATGGCGGGATGGCAAACGCCATGGTCATCATGGTATACTAGTTGCAAGTGATGGATTCCGATATGAAGGAAGCTGGGTTAACAATTCCATGGAAGGTCGGGGCGTAGCGACTTATCCTAAGGGGCAGGTGTATGATGGTACATGGGTTGCAGGAAGGAGGGAGGGTAGAGGAACGATCCGTTTTACGAATGGGGCTGTCTACGAAGGTCGGTTTAAGGATGATTACATGGAAGGACAGGGTACCATGAAGATGGATTGCAATGTAATAATCCCAAAGCTTGTACCCTCCAGTGAAGACGAGAAACAATCCGCTAGTAGTAGCAAGGAGGGGAGGGAGGATTCGAATGTGGCGCAGCCGCTATTGACAAAAACTGACGACAACAACGCTGTCATTCGGAAGCACGATTGGATGATCCCTTTACAGTTTCAAAGCGATATTTCTCACATTCATCAAAAGGCTGGATTTACCCAAATTGGGTTCTAAAAGTGTGTTGCAGCTATTTAAATATATAATCGATCCTTTTTCATTGAACGTATTATTAGTCGAAGTCATTTACAATACAGTAGAGAGACAAATCAACCATCAACTACACAATACCATTCCAATTAGTAGGGTCTATGGTAAATAATTTCAACTCTGTATCATTTAGATCCTGTTTAGGCTTTGTCATTTTCCATCCTTGAATTTTTCTGTTGCAATTACCTCTAGGTGATTCGGCTGCATTCTGGTTGCTATATTATTCCGGGATGTGCATTCCTCCCCATTCTAGAACATAGAAGTCAGAGCTTGGTCGGATTATATTTCTTTTGGACATACTTTTGGATGATTTCGCTGACAATTGGCAGCGGTTATCGATTGGTCTAAATAGCATAAACACCCGCAACATGTCCACCTGCATTGGACGTGGGTTACTATGGATAGCAATCGCAGCGTACTTATCAAGAACACTCTGAGGCAAAAAGTCCACCTGTACAAAGGGCTTGGATGTCAGCTGAGGTAGCCAATAGGTGAGCATCTCGGTGGCTTCAACATACGAAAGACCTTGAGCTAGAAGCAAGTCTAACGCCACAGTTCCCAGCACCTCTTGTCTGGTCAGACATATTGTAGTGTTCATGTTGAGAGCAAAGAGCGGCGACAGCTTTGGTGTGATGCACGCCTCCCAGTACAAGTAGTCAACTTCACCCACTTGGTGATCTAAGCGTGAAAAAAGGATTCTTGAGCTATGCTGTCCCATGGTCGAATCGATACCTGCTAAGTGCCACGTTAGTTGCTGATTGGCTGGTTGCTTAAGCATTCTTTGCTGTGTTAATGTCTGTGCTTCTACCATTCCTGTGTTGACGGTAGTAGCAGGAAACACCAATACATCGTCGTGAAAATCCACCAAAGTTAAAGAGACAACCACATCTACTATTTTTTCTCTTGAGTAAAAGCGAATTACAGGCTTTCCTGCCACCTGCACAATTTGAAGATGAATCACCGGAAGCTCGTTGTTATCACTGTGCACTTCTTCTCTGCTCTCGTATTCTGGGTAATAGAGAGATAAATAGTCATGCAATGTCATATCTTGACGCTGATGGATATTCACAGCACCCGGAGTACCGACGACACGCAAGGAATTAATTGGCAACTGGTGGCTGATGCACCAATAGTCCCTGATTTCACTTACTTTAATATCACCTTCAAACTCCACCAGTTCTGCATGGTCAAAATCACATCCTTTGACAATCTGGAACCGTATACGAGTAAACTGAGCAGTATGAGAGAGAGAGGAGGTTTCACCTCTGGCATTCTCATTTCTGGGATAGGACAATGCATGAGTGGACGAATTGGCACTGGTGGCAAGCTGCTCGCTGGCATCATAATCGAACAGCATGTCTCGTGCAAGATTTTCATCAGCCCATGTTTTTGCAAGGCGGCAACATGCCTCTTTGGAGCTCAAATGAGATCTCAACAAGTTCTTATACAGCGTCAAATCTGGTGCCGACGACACCACGTTTCCACTCATATGACAAATTGGACATCGACTAAGCATAGGCCCGGGACCCCGCATAGGCCCTCCTTGCCTTTTTGCAGCAACTGAAAAATAGTGCTTCAAGCCACAGATGGTATGGATGTCATCGGTTGGCTTCATCGCCCGCTGAGTGATGGGGCAGATGAGGTCCCTAGATATGTCTCTGATGAAGGGCAGAAACTCGTCAATCTTGCTGATCTCTGAGGAGGGTAGGCGACTTAGTAGTTTGTATTCCAGAAAATTTCCATTGAGGACTTTCCAATCGATCAGGGCAATAAGATGGAACTGTTCTTCTTTGGTTAGTTGCAATGACATGCCTCTTCCTACCATATCTGGACTGTTACCGCGGTCGATGTAAGTCAATATCAAATCGCCGAAACTATTTTCACTCATTTCTCCAAAAGGTATGGACGCCACCAACTTCACAAAGTAATGCAGTGAGAGATTCAAAACATTCGGTATGGTCTTCAGTCGAGGACCAGCAATCCCGGCTAATATAGGGAGCGCTATTTGAATGAGGGCATCCTCGCAATAGTTTAGCAAATCGAGTAATGCTGATATGATATAAGCGTAAGTGTCAACCTTTGCTATGACCGGAGACGTTTCTTCCATGCAGTTCAAGGTGTCTGTTATCGCCAGTGCTGTTATGGCTGTTAAATCTCTATCATAATCATCATCACCGCCAAGATGAAACGAAAATATTTGTTTCAGAGGGGAAACAACTTCTAAAATACAGCATGCATAACTCTGTAGCTTGCCCTTTGCACGCCACATTTCATATGCATGAGAAAAGTTACCAGGAGGATGTTGACTCGATCCAATATATTGATGTGAATCCAGCCCCAAATATTTCGCAAGAATAGTGAATGAAATGTAGGCTTCTGGATTAGCAACCATGGAGTCGACAGTAATGAATCCATTGTACATATACTTCAAAACAGAAGGAAACGCAATCAAAGTACCCCTCGGTAAGATAACCGGAATGCAGTTAGCTGTGGCCTCTGACATGGGTCTTTCGGATAGAAACATACTCCTAAAAAATTGAGAGTGGTATACAAGTCTTTCCTTGTGAGCAGTAAAGACAGAATGGGCATTTGATCCTGTCATCGAATCGTTCAAGATGTCATGAGAAGTATCACCGGCATCTTCCGTCTGTGCCTTAGAGCTAGAGTTCCTTTTTTTATTTTGATCTGACGGAATTTGATGATTTCCTCTTTAAGAACTCATTCGTGTTGGCGATAGTCTGATCTTTACTAGCGGTGGTAGCTGTCACTCCGCTGCCATCATGGTTAGTCGTCGAATAATTAATATATTCCATTTCTTCTGAGACCATCAATGTGATATCAGGAAAAACGATGTATTTTGCATAATTATCGCTTGTGTTGCGAATTTCGATAGGTAGACCGTCGATATTGGCCAAATCCATCGTGGCATCCGACGACATATCGCCCTACTTAATATTGATGAGACAACCTAACGAGCGTACGACGTGAGTTTGGCGGCGTAGGGTGGCCACCTCACGGTATTTGCATGTCCACTGTCCAGTCCCTCCACTCCCGAGACCAGTTTAAGGTAAAAGAAGTGGGTATCATTATTATTTACTCTTACTCTAAATTTCACCACACAGCTATGAGATCCGCCAGAGTGTGGGTGTATCAGTGTGTACAGTTGTTAGTTGATGTATTATTAAAGAATCAATCTACCTTGTCTAGATATGTTGTTAAGGTCAAGCTGATATGATGGCTGAGGACGGTTGAAGACCATTCCACACAGAAGAAGGGTGAACAATTAATTGACATTGATGGCAGCGATATAACTTTTGCTTGCTTCCAAGGCTCAGCAAATAATATATATCCACACCATCGAAGACACTAATATCTACCAGACCGTGCCGGATATGACATACCTCCTCCACCAACAAATGTGTTATTATCGTCTTCATCACCCCTCCAATAGAATGACGACTCAATGATATTATCATTAACAGCCTCCATATCAGCAAACGATGAGTACAACATTTGTTGCAACTCCATCTTTGGGTTGTGCCTTACGAGTGAAAGAGGAGGAAGGATGGCATTTTGTTTCCTGCACGTTTGAAGTTGCTCGTACGGATTACGGTCAACCACACCAAAGTATTCCGTGACATCATAATTAATGCCATCATATCGATCGTGGGTGATGTAGCAGTCGGTATCATTATTGCTGCTAAGCCGAGGTGGTTCGTAGACGTTGTGAAGCTCAAGCAATAAGTCACGCTCGTGAATTTCAGAGTATGATGAAGATCTTGAATGGGCATGATAATCTGATTGTCGATACGATGATTGTCGTGTTGGTGGGGGTAGGTCGTTTTCGTAAGAGCCGGATTCGAATATCGACAAATGGAGGAATGTGTGCGACGAAACATCATCTGGATCAATACAATTTCCTTTGTTCCAGAAGAACGCATCGTTGACACTACCTACCAAGTGGGTCTCAGCAGCTGGAAGGTGACAATCCTGTTTGGAAAAACTCGACAGCCCATCATCATAATCAGTGTATTGTTGAATGGCATGCCCCAGGTGAGCAGACTCGTTGTTGTAATCGCGGACACACAGTGTGTTGGAATAATGCTCAATTTCATTGTAAGGTAAAATTGTCATCTTCTCTGTCCTGGAGTCTTTCATGAAGCGTCTCACACCTTCATCTGCTTTCGTCTTGTCGACCTTTGTCTCTTGCAACATGACAGATGCTGCTTGTTGATCCCAAATCGTTTGAACATACTTGGCCGATTTCGAGCCATCATTATCCAACCTCCTCCGTTTACGAGATATTGGATTAAATGATCGTCCTACTAGTCTGGATGCGTATTCATTAAAGTGTAGTGGGACATCTCTGTGATGCGGTGGTGGGACGTAGCAATTGGACTTTGAGGTAGGCTGAGGAATATCACTATTGAGACCGACACTAATCACCGGAAGAGGCGGAAGAGCATCCACCATGTCATCCATTCGGTTCATATTCTTATTCTTGGGGAAGAAGCTGAACATATCTCGCTTGGACGGTAAATTATCTTGAGCCGAGGGCTGTTGCTCGTCAAATTCATCATTGAAAGTGTTGCTGCGTCGAGTGTCAACAACCGCAGCTGGTTTGTCGTACACCAACGAATACCAAATGTTAGATTTCTGCTTCTCATTGTTGTCGTTATTCTTGATAGCGGCGACGACACGATGATTCCGAGTTGACGTGGGGTGATGACGAATCATAGATGTCATTTCATCATCCACTTTGGTTGCTGAAATAGTATTTTCACCTACTACTTTCAATGCTTCGTCCCAAGGAATATGCAGCTTTGGGTGAAGAGTTCCATCGGCGATTCCTTGTGCAATGTTTGGCTCAATGAGCCCGCCTAGGAATGGCCACTTTTCTTCGTTTGGGTAATCGTTGACGCTAGTGATTGGCCAAAGCGTTTCTATCTGCTGCTTCGATGGACAAAAGACTCGTTGGTGGCGAAAGGTGCGAAATGCAATGAAGAACTTCTCCTCAAAGTCGGGTGGCATCCTGTTCGCAGCACGCAGGGCATTGAATATCTTCGATGGAGTACGGTGGACTCGGACAATCTTGTGAGCAAGTTTGATACCGATGCCAGGTACGCCCTTGCAGTAATCACAGCCGGAGATTATACACATGAAGACAAACATGTCATGCGTCCAGTTCCGAAACGAAGGTGTGATGTTATCACCCAAATTTTTCATCAGCTGGATCTCTTGTCCTTGGTAGGTTGAGAAGTCAACCTTGAATAATGCTCTCGGGCAGCCGTACACAAGTATATCAGAGTCCTCGGTGATGACAAGATCAACGATGCCGGTTTGTGCCAGCCTTGCCATTTGTGCGTCTGCCTCAAAGGGAGCGACAATGAAAGAAAGTCCCACCTCATTGCATCGTTGGATGAGAGCATATCTCATCTCGTGCGTGACCGAACAAGACTGAGCGTACAATCTCCTCGCTGTTCGACTGTCGTTTGCCTTGTCGGCAGCCAATGCCTTCTCAAATGCCATATCACGATCCTCGCGTCGTTGTGTATTTTCATCGTCCTTCGATGGCAAGGCATCACCGTCAATCACCAATAAGACCTCTATACCAAATTTCACTCTTAATATCTCCGCCTTGGAGATGGTATACTCGATGCATTTTGATGACGGTGATGATGACGACGACGACGACGACACTGCATTGACTCTTGGTCTATTATCACCATGACCACCACCAACACCACCACCACCACCACCATTGCAACCAAAACGTTGACTTTTTGCCAGCACTTTCACATTACATGCAAATATTCCTTTGTGGAGCCATGACATAGCGTCGACCGCCACTGTTAGACCACGGTACCGTTCCAATGACACGACGGTGGTGATTTCTTGGAGGCATGGAAGCAGACCCGTGACGCCCATGGTCGAGATATTGTTTTGGTGATGTATGAGGCTTTTAGGGAGATGGATTGAAAGTGACTGATCGATCGATCCCTTGCGCGCCTGTCTAAAAATAAGTATTTGTGACATTGGGGAACGGAAAGGAGTGCCTCCTCTCATTATGACTAGCAGTGTCAATAATGTACTGAAATCGAAACACCAGCGCATATATCCCATGAAAACATGGTGAAAAGTACCTAACCATTGGTGTAACACTCGAGAGTTCCCCGGCAATGATATCATTCCTTCTGCTCAATATGTTAAGGCAGTAAACCACGGTCGTATCTTACTTGAACATTGAGAATGACAAAGTCTCGCTAGAAATGAACTGCTCGGAACTCCAATCGCCGGGAAGGCAGCGCACTGGATTCATCTCACCATGAAACACGATGCACCACAACAAATGACTGTGGTGCCATTATGTTGGATCTGCTTGGGTGACGAAAGCGAAACTGTGGAGTGTCTACGTCGAGACTGTTCGTGCAGAGGCACTGATGCAGGATATGTCCACCAATCGTGCCTTGTCAAGTACGCTGAAAAAAAGAGTGAAGAGATGGCTAGCCGAGACCCATATAACCAAGATCATTATTTGTTTCGTGAACCTTGGGAGGTCTGCCCTAACTGCCATCAGGACTATCAAAACGATCTTGCAGTCGATGTATCAGCTAAATTTGTATCATTTGTCCAGAGAAAGCACCCAAATGATCAACCGAAGCTAGTTGATGCACTCAATCTGAAACTTTGGCTTCTTGTATCCATGATCAACTCTTCTGAACAAACACTGAGAATAACCGAGGCCAATGCAATTGCATTGCAAGTTCTAGCTTTGATTCATCAAATGAAAGCAGAAACACCAAACCTACCGACGAGGTGCATGCAATGTGAAGCCCTCACACACAACGATCTCGGTTTGATTGCTCTAAACGAAGAATCGGAAGAGAGTGCCCGGGAGGCTGTGCTTCACTTTGAGAAATACCTGACTCTCAGCAAATCCATTGACTTCAATGTGGGTATTGCCAACGCTGAGTATAACATTGCTTATGCAAAATCGAAGTATGATGAAACATCGGATATTTTTAAGCAAGAGGAGGAACAGTTGAAGAAAGCACAAGACTTGTATGAATTACGAGTAGCAAAACATGGCGAAGGAGATACTCTCGCATTACACGAGGGTATCAACCTTGCTATGTCGTTATGGAGAACAAATCGAGCAAGCGAAGCCGAACGAATGTTATCAAGATTGGCCACAGTTAGCAAACAAATTCATGGATCGCAGCATAAGCTCACCAAGAAAATCGAAGCAGAGCTGCATGACTTAAAGCACGAGACGAATTCCTGAAATCCCCGTTACACTTAGTGATTTAGCAACTTGTCTTGTTCGTAACATCTCAATGATACAATTGATGATTTGCGCTCGGGAGAAAACATTCGCATTAGATTCAACTTGCCAGCGCCAGTGGGTATTAAGAGACTTGTTATTGTATTGTTGGCATTATGCTCGTGATGGAAGAATCATGATAAGTTGTC
>Ga0247843_1008803_pt1 | contig 11559 bp, 9 predicted proteins | sample LaCruzMarch2017__FD_192420 | JGI IMG/M metagenome (GOLD analysis project Ga0247843, IMG submission 192420) | Freshwater microbial communities from meromictic Lake La Cruz, Castile-La Mancha, Spain - LaCruzMarch2017_8m | ecosystem: Environmental > Aquatic > Freshwater > Lake | place: Spain...
GTCTCCGACTCCTTTGGACTTTTGAAAGCTCTGGTCTCCGACTCCTTTGGACTTTTGAAAGCTCTGGTCTCCGACTCCTTTGGACTTTTGAAAGCTCTGGTCTCCGACTCCTTTGGACTTTTGAAAGCTCTGGTCTCCGACTCCTTTGGACTTTTGAAAGAGACAAATCCAACTACCCCTTGGACTCCCTTTGTTGTGAATGAACGAACAAAATCCATCTTTTCCGACATCAATCTTAATTTTTCTTCATAGTTTAGGTTTTCTATCCGCGATTTAATGTCGTGCAGTCTCAATCTTTGTTCGTCATAAATTCTCTCTTGTATCGTTGTCAATAGATGAGGTCTCACGAACTGAGGATCTTTTCTAGTCTTTTTGGTCATTTTACGACTATCTCTAAATCTTTTTATAAAATCTCCTCCTCTTTAGTTAACGAATTGTCCATTTTTTAATATTTGCGAATATTAAAAACCTATGAGTATTTCTAGATTTTTTATTCCCGAGTGTATTAAACCTACGTTTATGTTATCATCTGAAAAGAGTGCGGGAAAATGTGGATTTACAAGTGGTATAATTTACGGAATATTATTGAGTATAATAGTAATTATAATAAGTTTAAAATATTATCTCAAAGAAACAGACGACGACATGAAACGTAATATAAAACTAATTGGGGGAGGGTTGATAATATTTATTTTGTTATCGTTTCCTCCTTTATTTTCTCACTCTTCTAAAAAATTGTGGGGAGGATACGATAATACGTCTCGTGAATTACGATCTCAAGGATACGATAGAACTGAAATATTTAATATACTTCAATCATTTGATGGAGGAAAAACATCAATTAATGTAGGAGGATTTGCTGGAATCATGATGGGTAGAAATGAAGAAAAGGAAAAAGAAAAAGAAAAAGAAAAGAAAAACAATATCAAGGAATAAAAAGGAAAAGGAGGAAAAAGAAAAGGAGGAATTTTTCAGATAGACAAAAATACAAGTTAGTTATAAATAAAAATGATTAATATTTATAACAAGAAGAATGTATATTACATTACATAATACACAATAATACAATAATACAATAATACACAATAACTTTACCTTTGAAATATCTTACACAATGAGTTCCACGAGTTCCACGAGTTCCACGAGTTCCACGAGTTCCACGAGTTCCACGAGTCTCGACGAAGATTCCTCCTTTTCACAAATAGTTCTAAAGAGTATTTCAGGAGAAACTTTCATTTTATCTAGAAGAGATTGTTGTATTTCTGATCTAGTTAAAACTGCTGTTGATGGAGATTCTCAATGTTCTGAAATCCGATTGAATGTAAAGAAAGAAACTCTTGAACTTATCGTTGAATACATGAAGAAGAAAGAGGGAGAAACATCAGTATGTGTATTAAAACCTCTTAAATCCAGTATGAACGATTCTTGTCTCCCTTCTGGAAAATGGGAGGCTGAGTTTATTGACAGAGTTTATTTAAATAAGGAGAGACTTCACGATCTTGTTCTTGCGTCTAATTACATGTCAATCAATCCTCTTCTTCAATTGTCGTGTGCTCGAGTAGCACTCGGTTTAAAAGGAAAGAGTAAGACACAGATGGAACAGGAGTTGAGAATTCTGTAAGAGTGTAAGAGTGTTTACATCGTTAAATGTTTATTAAAAATGATTTAATAAACATATTTTTTAATAAACTAATAATAAGTAAGTAATATTAATTAATCAGCTATGTCGTCTTCCGAATTATTTACCGATCGTCTCTCCGCTCTCTCCGATTCGTTCATCTCTCCTCTCTCCTCCATTCCTGATAGAAAGGAATGGAGAAATGTTCAAAGAGAATTAGAGGAAGAGACAGAACTCCTAATTTCCCCCTCACAAAAAAGAGAAAGTCTTTATCCTATTAGAAGTAAAGGAATGTGGGCTTATTATGAAAAGCATAATGCTGCACATTGGGTAGCTACTGAAATTGACCTGTCAAAAGATAAAAGCGATTGGGCATCATTAAAAGAAGATGAGAAGTTCTATATTAAAAATGGGTTGGCTTTCTTTGCAGGAAGTGATTTTATTATAAATGAAAATCAGGAAAAGGATTGTCAAGAGGTTACAAGTCTAGAATATAACTTTTTTAATCGAGATAAGATGGCTAGAGAGGATGTTCATTCCATTCAATATGCAAATCTTTTAGAAGAGTACGTAAAAGATCCTGATGAAAAGGAGAGATTAAAGTCCGCTGTTTCTTCAGTAGCTTCTGTAAAAGCAAAGGCTGACTGGATGCGTGAATATATTGCAAATGGAACTTTCGTTGAACGACTTGTAGCTGGAGCAATTATGGAGGGAATCTTTTTTTCAGCTACTTTTTGTGGTATTTTCTGGTTAAGAAAAAGAGGATTAATGTCTGCTCTATGTGATGTAAATGAATTTATTGCACGAGATGAAGGATTACATAGAGATTTTGCGTGTCATGTTTATCGTGAGGAAGTTGTAAATAAACTTCCAGAAGAATATCTAATTGAGATGATTAGACACGCAGTAAAGATTGAACAAAATTTTGTTCGCGATTCACTTCCTGTTTCACTTATTGGAATGAATAATGAGTTGATGTGTCAATATGTTGAATACGTGGCTGATCATCTCTGTCTCAATTTAATTAGTCGACGAATTTTTAATCGTGAAGATCCTTTTTCGGACTGGATGACTTCTATTTCACTAAAAGTAAAGACTGATTTCTTTGTACATCGCCCTACTGCTTATGGAAATTCCACAGTTTCAGCTTCAAAGGAAGATATTAAAGTTCGTTTTGATGATATGTCTTTTTAAAGAGTTGGATAAAAATAAAATGTTAAAACTACTAAAAAATTAATGGATCAACTCTCAACTCTCTCGTGTAACGTTTAGAAATTTCTTAAGAAACTTTAGTTTTTTGTATAAAAAGATTTAAATAAATCACTTATTAATATGGACGCGCGGATGGTTCCGACTTGGTTCTTATAAGGCTGATGAAGGGGTTCAATTCTCCCTCGTGTCCATTCTTTAATAAATTTATTAATTTATTAATTAGAATAAATTAATACTATCACATTGTTACTCAAGAAAATTTATAATCTGTAAATCTTTTATATTATTAATAGTTAAAACGTAACAGGTTTATAAAATAATGTCGTTTAGAATCCGAAAAAATTATGAAAAAAATTTTAAAGCTCAAGTCGTCGTAGATGAACAAAAGAATGAAGAGGATGAGATTGTTTTTTTCGTTGATGAAAATACTGGAGAGATTTCTGAAAGTCGTTCTCAAACAAACAGCGAAACACAAAATACACAAAACACACAAAATACACAAAATGTACAGACTACACCAGCGATTAAAGGTTTTGCAATGAGAAAGAACAGTAAATCTAGTTTTATGTAAGTTTACTGGTCTTTCAGGGTCTTTCTCATTTCCTCTTTCTTAATTTTTGAATATTTTCTCTCTTTCTTTGTTCTCTCTTTTTTGAGTCGTGAGATCTTCCACTATCACTCGTAGTCGTTCCACTCGTAGTCGTTCCACTCGTAGTCGTTCCACTCGTAGTCGTTCCACTCGTAGTCGTTCCACTCGCAGTTAAAGGATCTTCTCCCGCTTTTAATCTCGTTATAACATCATCTCTCTCTTTTTTATCTCCTATATATCTTTCCAACATTTCCAAATCTTCTTCTTTTTTTTCAGATGATATCGCTTTCATGCATGCTACACGTCCAATATTCATCTCTTTTATCCTAGAGCATACATCTGCTAAAAGATTCCATCTACAATAATCATATGTACGCCTCTCGACGAAAAGAATTGCGTTATTAGGATATCCAATTTCACAACATCTTTTAATATATAAAAAACTCAATTGTGGACATCTTTCTTTATAATAGTGAGCAATTTTAAAAAGAGGTTCAGCACGAGGAATATCAAAATTTTGAGCTGAATATTCAAAGGCTTTAATATACCAAAGAAATGATTCTTCCCAATCGTGATTTAATATCATAGACAAGTCTCCGCAACGATAATATGCGTGATAACGTTCTTCATTAAACCCTTCCAAATCACATCTTTCCCGATAAAGTCTATAGGCTTTTTCATGTTTTCTAAGACACGAACATGTTTGTCCATAGTAGAAAACTGTTCTTGAATCCTGTGGTATTATTTTATTCTCTATGTTACTAGTGTATTCTGATTCAAATACCTTCTCGTCTCGTTCGAATCTCTTTGAAGTTTTATCATCGTCTTGAGTTCTATCTTGATAGAGAACAAATCCAATAAGACGACATACCATGGAATCCCTTTTTATTGTATCTTCTTCGTATTTGGGATTGCATATATACTCATGAATTGCACCCTTGTATATCCAACCATTTCCAGATCTTATCAATCTAATATTGTAATATTTATCAAGAGAACTCCCATTCCACCATTCTTGACAAATATGAAAAGCTGTACATTTCCCTGAATAATTTCTGACAAAAGATTGTAATTTTTCTCCATCTCTTAATTCATCGTTACAATCAAGAAGTAGGAGAAAATCAGCCTTATCATCAGCAAATTCCAGAATCGCATTTCTCGCTTTGGAATAATGAAAGGGTTGAGGAAAGGTTTTTTCAAAAAGAAATAATTCCTTTTTATTCTCTTCACAAAAGTCTTTTATAATCTTTATTGTATCATCTTCACTTCCTGTATCCATAATAACAAATTTATCTACGAAATTTTTAACAGATTCTAGGGAAATTTTAATACGTTTTTTTTCATTCTTTACCATCATAACAAGAGCTAAGGATCCAGGTTGACACGTCGTGTTACTCGTTGTAATACTCATCTCAATATATATTTATAAACAGAGTTACATTTTTAAATAAGAGATATTGAAAGAGATATTGAAAGAGATATTGAAAGAGATATTGAAAGAGATATTGAAAGAGATATTGAAAGATAAAGTTGAATGTCTATAATTAAAAATAATCTATCTATATAAATATGCCAGATATGACTTTATCAAGTTTGAACAGCGGAAGTGGAGTGAACAGCGGAAGTGGAGTGAACAGCGGAAGTGGAGTGAACAGCGGAAGTGGTTCATCTAGAGGAAAAAAGAAAATTAAAAAAGAAAATCTCTCCTTAAAAAATCATAACCATTTAGAAACTAGTACATTTAAGACTGGAAAAAATGTTGTTTGTCATCCAATCTTCCTTCAATGTTGTGAACATACAACAGATGAATTTTGGAAGAATATATTTGAATCGATGAGTTACGGAAATTGTCCGAGTTGTATCTACATTTCAAAGGATACAATATATTCTTCAAACAAAAAGAAACCTTTTTCATTTATTATTCCAAAGGATAAACAGTCTGTCGATGTTTACAAAGAGGTAAAAGAACTGTTAATGAAAAATACTTCACTATGTTCTGTTGCTGATACAATAGAAAAGAGGGAGAAATTGATGAAGAAAGTAAACAAGGATGATATTACAGATACTACATCTTGGACTGAAATAAGAAAGAAGAATACGAAAGAGATACTTATTATTAAGTTTGTAATTCGAATGAAATCAAAACACGGTTTAACATGGGATGCGACAAGGCATTTATATAGCTTAATTCAAGTTGGTTTCTTGTGTAAAACTCAAATATCTAGAGATGTTCATCTTGAGAAAAAGAGAATAGAATCTATAGATGGTATTAAATATGACTCTGATACGAAAAGGTTTTATAATGAATATATAAATAATGATATTCAGCATGAAAAAGAAGATGAAGATAGTGATGTAAAATATCTATATTACTATTGGAATAAGTATGTATTTCAAGTATCCAAATTAGTGTAAATACAAGTATTTAAAAGTTCTCTCGTTCCTAATTTAAAATTGATTTTCTATATGGTAAATATAGAAAATCCCACATTCTCACTGTTAGAAATTTTAACAACCTCACAAACACTCCTAAATCTGATAAAAACAAAATGTCTAGTTCAAAAATTGAAAAGAATATCATTCTAAAAAACCTAAACAAAAATGTGAAACCAAAGAAGATAATCACGATAATTATGGAATCAGATTCGGAGGACGAGGGTACTACTGCTTCGGTCACTACTGCTTCGGTCACTACTGCTTCGGTCACTACTGCTTCGGTCACTACTGCTTCGGTCACTACTGCTTCTGGTGTTGAGATTAAAAGAAATTTAACGACTGAAGAAATGTTTGAAGTGACAGATTTTTTACAAATAGATGAGAATATGGACTGGGAAACGTCAATTGCTGTAATGGAAGAGAATAGAAATGATTTATTCGAACAAATGAAAGATATTAAAATCTATCCAAGTAAAATTCCTAAACTTAAAATGATGTTAAAGAAATATTATGAAACGTCTAAAATTGAACCAGGAACAGCTGTTGGATGTGATAGTTCACTTGGTATTGGAGAACCCACAACACAAATGTCTCTACCACACGATATAAAGGTTCAATTACGAAGAGGTGAGAAAATTTTTTCAACCACAATTGGACAGTTTATTGACTCAGAAATAACAAAGTCATGGATGGTTGTTGAAACGAATAAGTCGTACATTGTACCAAAAGAGTCTTTTGAATTTACTGAAATTCTTTCTGTTTCAAAGCAAGAACGAGTTTCGTGGAAGAGAATTACAGAATTATCAAAACATCCAGTGAATGGTGAACTCGTAGAGATAACAACATCTACAGGAAAAAAGACAACTTGTACACTTTCCCATTCTTTTTTATCTAGAGATTTCAATGGTGTCGTCGCGGTTAGAGGAAGTGATATAAAAGAGGGAATGTGGGTTCCAACTTTAAAAGGTCAAAATCAATCTAATACAGGGTTAAATGTAGTCCCATCTGTAGTCCCATCTGTAGTCCCATCTGTGGTTCCGCTTTTAAATAAAATTATTAATAAATTAAATCTCACTGGAGGAAATATTCCTGAGACAAACGTAGTACAAAAGTCAGACATTCAGAAATATATTTCCTCTTTTACAAAAGAGGACGAGTGTAACGAGGTCTCCGATTATATTAAACTTCTTCATCAAGCGCAAAACGGAGAAGTCGTTTGGGAAATGATAACAAATGTACACAGATTCCTTCCAGATCAGACTGATTCAGTTTACGATTTTTCAGTCGACGAGAACGAAACTTTTGCTACTCTTTCAGGTATCTTTGTGCATAACACTTTAAATACCTTTCACCTTGCAGGAGTTTCCTCAGCAAACGTAACTCTCGGTGTTCCTCGTACAAACGAAATTCTTGACGCATCCAAAAATCAAAAGACAAATGTGTTATCAGTGAGTCTTCTTCCTTCAGTAGTAGATCTTACAAATCTTCAAATGGTTAGAGATAAGTGTCGAGTTATGTTTGAAGAGAGATATATAGATCAATGTATTTCAGGACATGAAGTATTACAAAGAAGATACGATTCTCTCCCTCCAGAAGAGATGGTTTGGTATAACTTTTTTGATAATTTTTATTCCACAACATATAGAAATTGTGAATGGTGTATTCGACTAAAATTAAACAAACTTGTAATGTTTCAGTACAAATTAACTTGTGAAAAAATATCTAAAAGAATTGAAAACGAATACAGAGATTGCCGATGTGTCTTTTCACCAGATCATATAGGAATAATTGATATTTACATTGATACTTCAAACGTTGATGTTCCTAGTGTAATATTGGAAACCCGAAAAAAAGGTAGAAAACGAGACGATGAAAAGGATGAAAAGGAGAATAAAAGTCTTATTACCGAAAAAAATAAAGATTTCTATTTTGTGTCACGTGTAGCTCTAGATTATATTATGGATATTAAAGTTAGTGGTGTTGAGGGAATTACAAAAGTCTATTATCAATTGGACAATAAAACAAAGACATGGAAGATTGAAACGGCTGGTACAAACATGAGAGAGGTTATGAATAATCCTGAAGTAGATTTTCGGCATGTAGTTTCAAACAATATGTGGGAAATCTTTGGGATACTTGGAATTGAAGCTGCAAGAAAGTTTTTAGTTTCTGAAATTTCGTCTACTATTTCTTTTGGAGGAACATTTATAGACCCTGTACATCCTGCTCTTTTAGCCGATTCAATGACAAGCACAGGAACAATTACCTCTGTAAATAGATATGGAATTAGTAAAAGTGTAGTTGGAGTGTTTACACCAGCTTCTTTCGAACAATCCCATCAAAATATGTTGGATGCTCCTGCTAAAGGAGTAACAGATGATTGTTCAACTGTTAGTGCTGGTATTATTTTAGCGAAACATGTTAAAATTGGTACAGGATATTTTGGACTGATGACTGATAGAAAAAAGATAAGAGGGATGAAAATTCCACAAAATAGTCATAGAATATTAAAGACAATTGAAGAGAAAAAGTGTGAAGAGAAAAAGTGTGAAGAGAAAAAGTGTGAAGAGAAAAAGTGTGAAGAGAAAAAGTGTGAAGAGAAAAAGTGTGAAGAGAAAGCAGTAAACGGTAAGATACCAAGTAGAGATTCTGTCTTTCCTACTTCCTTTGCGGTTTTTAAGTCAGGAGGAAAGGGACTTGTAATTGAGAAACTTGTGACCGAGAAACTTGTGACCGAGAAACTTGTGACCGAGAGCCTACATGAAAATATTGAATACGTAGACTTTTAAAAATCTACCTAGGTCCAAATGTTTTAAATGTTATACAAATTAATTATGAGATTGTCATAATTAATTAATTAAAAAATTTACAAGTCCTTTAAAGTTTCAGTCCATTTTTCTCCGTACACTTTTAAAAGAAGATTCCTCTCTGTTTCTGATAATTCTTCCTCTCCGTAATCTCTTACTGTATAGAGAAGTTTTTTAGCCAATAAACGGTCACCTTCTTCATCTACTCCTGTTGATAAATTATTGTATTCGCAATTCATCAAGGAGTCTCCTATTGCTTGATATTTCTCATACTTTGCTGGATCTTTTGCGCGAAGAAAATCAACTTGCGCTTGAAGATCGTTATTGTACTTACGAGACGAGGAGGAGGATGACGATGACGAGGAGGAGGATGACGATGACGAGGAGGATGACGATGAGTTGGAACTTTGAGAAGGTGTAGTTTCCATTTCTTTAATATTTTTAATGCTTTAAAGTTACTTTTTCAAAAGTAATTCGCGAGTTTTTCTGACTGGGAGACTCGGAAGACGAGTCTCTAATTTTTGCTGCAACTCTAATATCTCTTTGTCTATATGTTCAGAAAAAGAGCTGGATGATAAGGGTGTATTCTCTATTATCTTCTCTCCAAACGACGTTTCCATAATTATTCGACAATCCTGAACACGTTGTCCATGTAAACACATAAGACATGCAAGTATCCCCCTTTTAATTTCGATTAAACTTCGACCTTTAACTGTAAGTTCTTCGCTTTCAGAGTCGTAATATATTTTTTTGTGAATATTTATTAGTTCTTTTATTTTATCTGTTGGAGATCTAGGAATATGAACAATTACTGTTGTGTAAACACAATTCCCCCCTTCATCTTTGAGAATTATAGATTCGTATGGGCAATCTTCAAACACTTTCGAAGGAAACCACATCACGAATCCTCCCTGTTGGTTGATAATTATCTGAGGAGACCCAAATTCGTTTACAAGAGAAATAAAAAGACGTTTAGGATGATCGTTCTTAAACTGATCGATATTTTCAATTAATTCTTTTCTACAACTAGAAACGTAAACGATAAGAGAGAGTATTAAAATTACCACAAGAAAACAAATCATAAGAGATTTTTTCATCCTTTTTACGTTATGAAAAGAGAAAATTAAAAAGAAAATCCTCTATTTTCAGAATTCTTATAACGATTAAACCAAGGATTTCTATCGTTGTCGACAAGGTCTTCTCGTGTTGTTTGGTAACAGAGTTTGTTGTGCCAATTTAAAAGGAGTATAATGAGAGTAATGAAAATGATGGTGTAAGCGAACATAAATATCATAATACAAATATACTAACTTATTGAAACAAAAGAAACAAAAGAAACAAAAGAAACAAAAGAAACAAAAATTCATAATTCATAATTCATAATTCATAATTCATAATTCATAATTCATAATTCATAATTCATAATTTTATTGAGTAAAGTTATCAAAATTTTAAACGTGTATCCTTATCCACCTCACAAAACTATTCCCAATGGTCAAAATTCCTTTCTTTATAGTTAATTAAATATAAAGAAAATATAAAGAAAATATAAAGAAAATATTATACCGGTTTATACCTTTTTTATATCGCTATATAATTGAAATCTATATTAATTGGATTATCTCTAATAAACTTCAAATCACCATTTGCACCATCCCAATAAGAGACGGATGCTCTTCCTCCCACAACTTGAAGAGAAGTGGAGACTGATCCCGCAACAGATCCAATAGTTCTCCCCACACCCCATCTTCCCCCTGTTGAATCAAGAGCTCGAATAAACTTTAAAGTTCTTGCGGTTGTTGTGTTATCAATATAAGAAATTGCTGGAACTCCATCCACAACCTGAAGAGATGCCCATAATCCAACGTTCCCTTGAGTATCAATAGTTTGTCCTACACCCCATCTTCCTCCCGTTGAATCAAGAGCGCGAATAAACTTTAAATTATCATTTGTAGAATCCAGATAAGAGACGGCTGGATTTCCTCCCACAACTTGAAGAGATGTATACAGTCCAACGAATACACCTCCAGTTCCGTCAATCGTTTGCCCCACACCCCAGCTTCCTCCCGTTGAATCAAGAGCACGAATAAACTTTAAATCCCCATTTGTTTGGTCCCAATAAGAGACGGCTGGATTTCCGTCAACAACCTGAAGAGATGTGAACAATCCAACAAATCCAGTTCCACTATCGTCAATCGTTTGTCCCGCACCCCAGCTTCCTCCTGTTGAATCAAGAGCGCGAATAAACTTTAAATCCCTATTTGCAGAATCGTAATAAGAGACGGCTGGATTTCCTCCCACGACTTGAAGAGATGTGTACTGTCCAACAGATCCAGTTCCGCCACCGTCAATCGTTTGCCCCACACCCCAGCTTCCTCCCGTTGAATCAAGAGCGCGAATAAACTTTAAATCCCCATTTGTAGCATCCGTATAAGAGATGGCTGGATTTCCGCCGACAACTTGAAGAGATGTATACAGTCCAACTTGTACACCACCAGTACCGTCAATTGTTTGTCCCGCGCCCCATCTTCCTCCTGTTGAATCAAGAGCACGAATAAACTTTAAATCCGCATTTGTAGCATCGTAATAAGAGACGGCTGGATTTCCACCTACAACCTGAAGAGATGTAAACTGTCCAACGTTTCCAGAAGAGTCAATAGTTTGCCCCCTTGAATTAGAAGAAATATTTGAAATTTTATAAGAGAAGTCATTCGTGGAAACTGATCTTGTAGATACTTTCCCTGACAATTCATTCGAATTAGTTCCGTCTAAACTAACAACTACAGTTGGTGTAGATTGAAAAGAAGTTCCAAATTGATAGGTTCCTGTAATATCTGATGTATCAAACACGCTACTTAACCTTTGTATTTTTCCTTTTTGAATAGGTGGTCCACCAA
>Ga0247843_1008804_pt1 | contig 11559 bp, 9 predicted proteins | sample LaCruzMarch2017__FD_192420 | JGI IMG/M metagenome (GOLD analysis project Ga0247843, IMG submission 192420) | Freshwater microbial communities from meromictic Lake La Cruz, Castile-La Mancha, Spain - LaCruzMarch2017_8m | ecosystem: Environmental > Aquatic > Freshwater > Lake | place: Spain...
ACTTGGAGAATTTCTATTTCGCTTTGGAGGATCGTGAGCAGGCGTTCCATGCGCGACACGGGATCGACGAGTTCGAGGAGGGCTTGCTTGTCTTCCGGTTTGATATTGAGGTTCGAGGCGATCGTGTCCGCAAGGCGCGAGGGGTCGTCCATGCTTTGGATCGACATCAGAAGCTCGGCTGGGATGCGTTTGTTGAGCTTCACGTAAGCTTCGAAAGTTTTGTTGAGGGACCTTAGAAGTGCTTCGGCTTCGGTGGGGCTCTCGATATTCTCCAGCAGTTCTTCGACCTCGACGAGAACGTAGTCCTTGTCGTCGGAGAGTTGCTTGATCTGAGCGCGCTTTTTTCCTTCGACGAGAACCTTAAGGGTTCCGTCCGGAAGTTTAACGAGTTGAATCACGGACGAGAGACAGCCGACCGGATAAACGTCTTCGAGACCGGGAGCGTTGTTCTGACTATCGCGCTGAGTACAGAGAATGATGTCGGTCTTGTCGGCCATCGCCGCTTCAAGCGCATTGATCGATTTTTCGCGTCCCACGAAAAAAGGCACCACCATGTGGGGATAAATCACGATATCGCGAAGAGGAAGCATCGGCACCACTTGGGTGTTCACGACTCCGTCGGACGAATTCTCGCTATCGGATTTCTTTTTGGTTTTGCGTTTCTTGGGAGCAGCTTTACCTGGAGACATGGCTCTATTGTCGCAGAACTATGCGATGCGGCGCAAACGACTTTCGTTAGAATTTCGAATTTTTAAGAGTGGGTCATTTTTGGCATATGCCGCAAGAAGAAGAGTGTTGATTTCTTCTACGCTGTCGATTTTCTGAAAAATTCGGAAGACGAAATCGATCTAGAGCAAATCTATCCAAATGGTAGATAAGACAGCAACGGTTTTAGATAAAGAGGGAAAGTTTTGCTCATGTATAGCAATGCTATAGGTGGTGTGGGTTTACTCTCCCAAAAAGAAAAAAGCATCGAGCGGTTTGCGCTCGATGCTTAAAATACAGGGACTTGTCGAAAAGGCGCTAGGCGCCTTTTTTGATGCCGGGGGCTTCGGAGATTGCGGGGGCTGGGGTTGCGTCGCCTAAGGCGATGCGGGGCTTTTCGCCCTTGGTGATCACTTCTTCAAAGACGGTGCAGGTGCGCGCGCCCGAGAGAGAAGGAATCTCGAACATCACGTCGAGCATGGACTTCTCGAGGATCGAGCGAAGACCGCGGGCACCGGTCTTTTGCTTGATCGCTTTTTGGGCGACGGCGCGCAGAGCGGCGTCTTCGAATTCGAGTTTGCATCCTTCGAGTTCGAACATTTTCTTGTACTGCTTGGTGATCGCGTTCTTGGGCTGAGTGAGAATCGAAAGGAGTGCTTCCTCGTCGAGTTCGCCAAGAGCTGCGACCATCGGAAGACGACCGAGGAACTCGGGGATAAGTCCGAATTTCACGAGATCTTCCGTTTGGAGGTTGTCCGAGAGAAGCGTGTTGCCTTGCTTCTTACGAGCGTCCTGGATGTTCGAGCCGATACCGACGGTACGAGCGGTGAGACGCTCGCTGATCATCTTGTCGAGGCCGACGAAAGCGCCGCCCACGATGAAGAGGATGTTGGTGGTGTCGACGGGAATGTATTCTTGCTGAGGATGCTTGCGACCACCCTTAGGTGGGATGTTTGCGCGCGTTCCTTCGATGATCTTCAGGAGCGCTTGCTGAACGCCTTCACCACTCACGTCACGCGTGATGGAAGGATTCTCGGACTTCTTCGCGATCTTGTCGATTTCGTCGATGTAGACGATACCGCGCTGAGCTTTTTCGACATCCCAGTCTGCAGCTTGGAGCAGGTTCAAGATGATGTTTTCGACGTCTTCGCCGACGTAACCCGCTTCAGTGAGTGAGGTCGCGTCCGCGATTGCGAACGGAACTTTCAATACGCGAGCGAGAGTCTGGGCAAGAAGAGTTTTTCCCGAACCGGTGGGGCCGATAAGGAGAATGTTGGTCTTCTGAACTTCGACGTCGTCGGGACGCGAAGTCTTAGGAAGCATGATGCGTTTGTAGTGGTTGTGGACGGCGACAGCTAAGACCTTTTTGGCTTGGTCCTGGCCGATGATGTAGTCGTCGAGAATGGCTTTGATCTCGTTCGGTTTAGGAACCGAGGTCAGACCTGTCTTGACGTCTTCTTTGCTCGCCTCTTCCGCAATGATTTCGTTGCAGAGGGAAATGCACTCGTCACAAACATACACCGAGGGCCCGGCGATGAGCTTGCGAACTTCGCGCTGACTTTTGCCGCAGAATGAACAGTAGAGTTCTTTTACAGACATGCTCTTATTATCCTACCCTTAAACTTCACGACGGTGGACGATGATCTCGTCAATTAAGCCCCAGGATTTCGCCTGTTCGGCTGTCATAAAATTGTCACGATCGGTGTCTTTCTCGATTTGCTCCAAGGTCTGTCCGCAGTGTTTGTTGTAGATGCCATTGAGGAGCTTCTTCATGCGAAGAATATTTTTGGCAGCAATTTCGATGTCTGTCGCTTGGCCTTGAGCTCCGCCTAAAGGTTGGTGGATCATGACTTGCGCGTTGGGGAGGGCAAAGCGGCGACCTTTGGTGCCGCCCGCGAGAAGGAGCGAGCCCATGCTCGCGGCCATACCGGTGCAGATGGTCGCAACGGGGCATGTGACATACTGCATGATGTCGTAGATGCCGAGTCCGGCGGTAACGCTACCGCCGGGACTGTTGATGTAGAGACTGATTTCTTTATCGGGGCTCACGCTCTCGAGAAAGAGGAACTGGGCAATGATCGCGTTTGCGACCTGATCGTTGACCTGGGTGCCCAGGAAAACGATACGGTCCATGAGGAGCCGTGAATAGATATCGTAGGTACGTTCTCCGCGTGGAGTGTTTTCAACAACAAAAGGAATGTTCGCTACGATTTCGTTCGTCATGGGCCCCTTCTTTACGACATGGATTTATCGAGTAACCAGTCGAGAGCTTTGAGTTCTTGGATCTGTCTCATAAAGCCCGCGATCATGTTCTTCTCTTGCATGTCTTTCACGATATCTTGTGGATTTTTACGCATTTGCGTACCCATCCGACCGAGTTCTTTACGGATGTCCTCATCGGTGACTTGAATCTTTTCTTGTTTGGCAATTGCGCCGAGCAGCAATGACGCTTTGACCTGGGTGCTTGCGCGGCTGGTCATTTCGTCGCCCCACTCTTTAAGGCGCTCCTCGATCTGTTCTTGGGGCAGGCCCATGTTTTGGAGCTGCATGCCCGCTTCGATCGCGAGGTTCTGGATCTGTTGATTCACGAGGGTCTCGGGAGCTTGAACGGGATTTTTCTGGATCAGCCACTCGATCGCTTTCTCTTGAACTTCGCGGCGGTGAGCCTGTTCTTTTTGTTGCTTCACGTCTTCCGAGACGCGCTCTTTGAGGGCGGCAAGATTCTCGAAGGGACCGACGCGTTTTGCGAACTCGTCATCGAGAGTCGGCAAGCTCTTGGTGAAGACCTTTTTTACAGTTGCCTTGAAGTGGAGTTTTTTGCCCGCGAGAGGATGGGGCTCGCCGCCTTCATCGGGCGTGAGGGGGAATGTGGCGTCGAATTCTTTGGTGTCGCCTTCTTTAAGGCCGATCACATTGTTGTCGAAATCTTCGATGAGTTGGCCGTTGCCGGGCTCGATGAACGCATCGACGGCGCAGGTGCTTTCGACACGTGTGCCGTTCTCGGTTCCTTCGTAGTCCATCTGGGCGACCATGCCTTTGGTGAGGGTCGCGCCTACGGGAGCAGGCTCAAGCTTGGACATCTGCTGCTGGATATTCTTGAGGGTTTCTTGAATGTCGGATTCTTCGACTTTGATTTCTTTTTTCGTAGCTTTGAAGCCGGTGTGGTCTTTGAGTTCGACGGGGGGAAGATTTTCGAAAGTTGCGGTGAAGGAGAAAGGAGCGCCTTCGAGAACGGGCTTCTCGAGGTTGATGTCGGGACTTGCCACGGGAGCGAGCGCGTTGTCGACGATCGCCTTGTTGAGGTACTCGTTCACAAGATCGCGCGTGATGCGGGGAGTTTCTTGGGGTCCGTAGGTCTCACGGACAAGATTCATGGGAGCTTTGCCCTTGCGGAAGCCCTTAAGGGTGGCTTCGCGTTGGATGCCTTTGAAGTGGTTATCGATGCGGCTGGAGATGATGTCCGCAGGGATTTCGATATTGATTTTTTTGAAGTGGCCGTTCAGATTTTCGATTTCGACTTTCATAGTGGGAAAGTTATGCTGCGGGCGGGGGCCAAAATCAAGCGATAGTGGGGCTTTCGGGAAGATTTTGAAGGGCCCTCCCCTGGGAAAATGTGGGGCATCGCGTAGTGGCGACGATTTCCCAAGCTTTTTTCGAAGGGTCCGCTACGATGAGCTTCGTGTTATTTGAAGACGTCACAGCTACATGCCCCTATTGTTCCGAGTCCATCAGCATTCCGATCGATCCCGGTGCTGGAAAGATTCAAGAAACCACGGCAGACTGTGAAGTCTGCTGCAAGCCGATTCTGGTCAACGTGCGTTGGAACGAAGAGAACGAAGAATTCGACGTCGAACTCGATCAAGAATAAGCCCCAGACCCAGCGCGAAGAGCGGAATCGCGATCCACTGCGAGGTGCTGAGTGGACCAAAGCTCCCCCGTGTAAGGTCGCCGCGGAAGAATTCAAGAATGAATCGGATGGCCGCATAACTTGCGAGATAAAGGCCCGAAGTTTCATTCGAGACGAGCCCCCCCAGGCGCCGACTTTCGTTTTTCCATAGAAATAATCCGAGAACTGCGAGCGCTGCGGATTCGTAGAGTTGCACCGGATGCACGAGGTCCTTGGCTGCGGCGTTGTGCACGGCCCATGGCAAATCGCAGTGGGTCCCGTAGCAGCAACCCTCGATGAAGCACCCGATTCGGCCCGCTGCATGCGCAAGCGCGAGTCCTGGCGCGAGCCGGTTCAAGACTTCGATGAAGTCGCGGAGCTTGAAGCGCACAAAGACCAGCAGAAACACGAGAAACCCCAACAGGCCGCCGTAAAACACGAAACCCTTTTCGAGACCCTGGATTCGCGCGAGCCCCGTTGCGCCGAGGAAAACCGCAGCAGCCGATCCGAGTATAAATAATCCGAGCGCGAGGCGCGACCGAGTGGAAGCCGCCCCAAAGAGCGGCGGTTTCTGACGCGCGAAATGTGCGAAGCAAAGAATGGCGACGTATGAGGCGATCGCGAAGAAAAGCTCGTAGTACGGCAACCCGCTCACGAGGCTTTAGTTTTCTCCGAAGCCGAGCTGCGGAACGATTCAATCGCAAGCAACACGACCGCGATCGAAATCGCGGAGTCTGCGATGTTAAAGACGGGCCAGTGGCAGCCCGTTCCGGCCTGGTAGTAGAAAAGTGGAATGCAGGATCCGTCGCGCGAGGGATAGAACCAGTCGACGAAGTCGATGACATAGCCGAAGCGCATGCGGTCGATGAGATTTCCGATCGCGCCGCCAAAGACGAGGCCCATCGCCAAGGGTGCCAGGAGCTGATCTTTTTTGTAGTGACGGACCATCGACCACCACAAGATCGAAAGGACGGCGAGAGGCATCAGCAGGAAAAAGCCGACACGAACGCTGTCCGGAAGCGTGCGCAACATTCCGAAAGCGGCTCCGTGGTTATGGACTAAGGTAAAACTGAACCAGCTCAGGAAAGGGATACTTTGACCTTCGAAATGGAGTTTCTCGAGAGCTAAATATTTGGTCCACTGATCTGTGGAAATGACAAAGGCTCCGAGGCAGAGAATAATGGCGTAAATGCGGGACATCTCAATGAATGTATTCTCTCGGAAGCTCGAGAGCAAGAGGCGCGGCTTGTGATCGAAGAACCTGAAGACACGCCTGAGCTTTGGTCTCGCTTGGAGCGATTGCGCGCCGTATTTCTCGCTCGCGAAGCGTCGACCGGACCCGCTGCGGCGTATTGGAAAGATTTTGGTGATCTTGCGGCTTACGACTCAACTTTCGCCAGACGCATCGCCGTAAAGTGGGACGCGGTTCTGGATAGCATCGAGGGTGATTTAAAGAGTCTCGGTCTCAAGACGTGGTTCGATTGGGGCTGCGGATCGGCCGTGGCGTCGGAGCGTCTCTTTGAGCGTGGCTTGCTCGAAAAAAGCTTTCTTTGGGATCATTCCGCTTTGGCACGCGACTATGCGGCGCAGAAGCTTCTCAAAATGGGTGTCGCCGCTGTCGAAGCTCTCGACCGCGACCGCGTGAGCTATGCGGGGTCGGGTGTTCTCTTGAGCCATGTGCTCAACGAGATGTCGATGGGCGATATGGGCCGTCTTCTTGATCGTCTGGGAAGCGCGGAAGCTTTCGTCTGGGTCGAGGCCGGCTCGAAAGTGACGAGTCGCAAGCTTTCCGAGTGTCGAAATATTCTTCTCAAGAAGGATTGGGGCCTCAAGCTTTGGGCTCCTTGTCCTCATTCTGACAAATGCGGCATGATTTCGCAGGAAGAGCGGGAGGGCGATTGGTGCCACTTCTTCGCCGATGCCCCAACCGAGTTCCATCAAAGCGGTTTTTGGCGTGAGTTTTCGCGCAAGGTCGGCGTCGATCTCAGGTCTTTGCCACTCAGCGTGCTCGTGATGGCCAAAAAAGACCGGCCTCATAAAATCGACGCTGAAGCTCACCGCATTGTGGGCACGCCGCGCGTTTATAAAGGCTATCTCAAACTGCAAAGCTGCCATGGACGAGAAGGCGTTCAGGAGTATATTCTCCCCCAACGCGTGGACAAGAAGCTCTTCAAAAAGCTTTCGGATCCGCCGGCGATGGCTTTGGCTCAGTTTGAGCTCGACGACGAAAAAAAGAAGATAGTGACGGGTGAATTGAAATGAGTTCGGCAAGATTTTTTCCAGAGTACGGCGGCGATTACTCCTTCTCGAGTTTCGAGGAGAAAGTTCTCGGATATTGGACCGCTGGCGGAATTTTCAAACGCTCGCTCGAAAACTCAAAAGCCAAGCCTCAGTTCTTTTTCTACGACGGGCCCCCATTTGCGACCGGTCTTCCCCACTACGGCCACCTCGTAGGGGGCACGATGAAAGATCTCGTGCCGCGCTACTGGTCGATGCGCGGTTATCATGTCCCTCGCCGCTTCGGATGGGACTGTCATGGACTCCCCGTCGAGTTCGAGATGGAAAAAACTCTCAACCTCAAAGGCTCTCTCGATATTCTCGACTACGGCGTCGCAAAGTTTAATGAAGCCTGCCGTGAGATCGTCCTTCGCTATACACAAGATTGGCGTAAGGTCGTTGAGCGCATGGGCCGTTGGGTCGACATGGACAACGACTACAAGACTATGGACCCGAAGTTCATGGAATCGGTGTGGTGGGTTTTCAGTGAGCTGAGTCGCAAGGGCCTTGTCTACCAAGGTAAGAAAGTCGTTCCCTATTCATGGCGACTTACGGCTGCACTTTCGAACTTCGAAGCTTCGCTCAATTATAAAGATGTCCAGGATCCTGCGATAACGGTGCTCTTTCCTCTAAAGGGCGCGAAGCTCGCCAAGACGGGTCTCGCTGTTTGGACGACCACACCTTGGACTCTTCCCTCGAACCTCGCGGTCGCCGTTCACGCCGACAGTGCGGTGGTGGATTATGGCGTCTACAAACTCGACAAGCCCGTAGGAGATCTGGAGTTCGCGGTGATCGCGAATCCTCTCGCCGAGCGCGCTGGACTCACAGAAAAAGTTCGCGACATTTCCGCCAAGGAACTTATCGGCGAACACTACCATCCGCTTTTTTCGAGTTTCGACGATGCCGACCGTAAAGCGCAGAATGCTTTCCGTATCATCGACGGATCGAAGTTCGTCACAGCTACCGACGGTACGGGTCTCGTTCATATGGCCCCTGCGTTCGGCGAAGACGATTACTACATCTGTATGGCTGCGGGCATCCCAGGCGTCGACCCGACCGATGTCGAATGCAAGTTCACTGAGGAAGTCGCAAAAGACGCACGCCTCAAGGATATCGTAGGCCTTTTCGTAAAAGACGCCGACAAAGCGATCATTAAGGTTCTCAAGGACTCGCATCGTCTGGTGAAACAAGACACGCTCCAACACAGCTATCCGTTCTGTTACCGCTCCGACCAACCTCTCATCTACAAGGCCATCTCGAGCTGGTATGTCAGCGTCGAAAAAGTCAAAGAGCAGATGCTCGCCAACAATCGCGAGATCAACTGGGTTCCCGATCACATCCAGCAAGGACGTTTTGGCAAATGGCTCGAGAACGCTCGCGATTGGTGTGTTTCACGCAATAGGTTCTGGGGCACTCCAATTCCTGTTTGGGTCAACGAGAACGATCAGAACGACTGGTTCGTGATTGGTTCTCGCGCAGAACTCGAAAAGTTTGCAGGCAAGTCGATGCCTGACCTTCACAAACATTTCGTCGACGACATCGTGATCGAAAAAGACGGCAAACGTTATCGCCGCACGCCCGAAGTTCTCGACTGCTGGTTCGAGTCGGGCTCGATGCCTTATGCTCAAGAACATTATCCCTTCGAAAACAAAGCTTCGTTTGAGAGCGCCTTCCCAGCGGACTTCATCGCCGAAGGTCTCGATCAAACGCGCGGCTGGTTTTACACGCTCACCGTTCTCTCGACCGCACTCTTCAACAAGCCCGCCTTCAAGAACTGTATCGTCAACGGCATGATCCTCGCTGAAGACGGCAAGAAGATGTCGAAGAGTCTCAGGAACTATCCCGACCCCAACGAGATCTTCAACAAGTACGGTGCTGATGCGCTTCGTCTCTATCTGATGCAGTCGCCCGCGACTCACGCGGAAGAACTGCGCTTCTCTGAGCGCGGTCTCGTCGAGCTCATGCGCGCCGTCATGCTTCCTCTGTGGAACGCGTACAGCTTTTTCGCTTCCTACGCGAACATCGACGGGTGGAAACCCGAAGAACTTAGGGAAGCCCCTGACGTTAAAGACCGTCCGCGTCTCGACCAGTGGATTCTCTCGCGCGTGAAAGAAGCGGAAATCCAAATTCACCAAAAAATGGAAGCGTATCGTCTTTATGAAGTTGCTCCGATCCAGATTCAGCTCATCGACGATCTTACGAACTGGTACATCCGCCTCAACCGCGACCGCTTTTGGGTCGAGCGCGACACTTCGAGCGAAAAAGACAAGCTCGCAGCTTACGCGACTCTTTGGACGGTGCTTGATCGCCTGACGATGCTTCTCGCTCCTGGTCTTCCGTTCATTGCGGAAACCATGCATAAAGCTCTGCGTGGTCATGCGGTGGGAACTCTCGACCGAAATCCGAATCTCTTGAGCGTTCACGAGCAAGATTACGGCGACACTTCGAAGCTCTCGCTCAGTGAGGCCGAGCTGCGCACGCTCTCCGAAACCGATCTTGCCAAGAAAGTCATTCTTCTGGGGCGTAGTCTTCGCGGCGAAGTGAAGATCGGTCTGAGGCAGCCGCTCAATTTGCTGAGAGTCGCCGGTCTTTCCGATGCTCAGCAAAAGCACTTAAGCGCCGTGAGGGATCTCATCTGTTCCGAGGTCAACGTGAAGTCGCTCGAAATGGTTCACAAGGCATCGGACCTTGTCGAAGAAAGCGTGAAAGCGAACTTCCGCAGTCTCGGCAAAAAAGCCGGGCCGAAGATGAAAGACGTTCAAAAAGAACTTCTCGCGTGGACGAGCGAGCACATCGCAGCTTTCGAAAGTACGAAGACCGCCACAGTCGTCGGCGTCGAATGTGGAGTCGAAGATATCGAGATCGTGCGCAAAGCAAAGGCAGGCCGCTCTGCCCTCGCGGGCTACGGCCTTGTCGCCGAACTCGACACCACCCTTACAGATGCACTTCTCTTTGAGGGCATGCAACGTGAGGTCGTGAACCGCATTCAGCAACGCCGCAAAGAAATGCAGTTGCACCTTGCCGACCGCATCGAGGTTTTGTGGAAACTTCTGGGCGGCGATCTTCTCGCGCGAGTGCTTAAGGGCGAAACGACGAAGGCGGGTCTCGTGAGCGATGAAACGCTTGCCTCGAAATTCGTTGAGAGTGCTCAGCTGAGTGATACGGCCACGACTGAGATCGGTGACGAAGGACGCTTCGTGTTCGAGATTCGAAAAGTTTAGAAAAACAAACCCCTTAGCGGGGATCGAAGATGTGTGCGAGCTGGATTTGAAATCCATTTTCTCGGGGACTAAAGCCGAAGGAAATCTTCGGAGTGATTGTGAACTGCTCGGCATAGAAGCGCCACGCGAGCATCGCCCCAAAGCTCAGCCCCCCCCCGCCCTCGGCGGTGATTGTCTCTCCGTTCTCAGCGTCAACGCCCGATTGCGACTTCACGATCGTATATTTCAGGTAAGGTTCGATTCCCATGGCGTAGGGGAGAGTCTTGAAATCGTAGTAAGCCGAGCCAAAGCCCGAGAAAGTGTAGAACGGCGTCGTATCTTCAAAGACCAAGTCGTTGTATGTAAGTTCCGTGTAAGCTCGACCGTAGGCGGCGGCGAGTCCGCCTCCGAGGTACCACTGCTCAGCATTGAGCCGCTCCAACCCAAAACCAATTCCGTATTCATTGAACGAGGCGGATGCTGTGGCTCCGTCGGCTTCGGCCGCATGGGTGGTGCGACCGTAAGACCCGAACGCATAGGTGTGAGTCTCGCCGAGCTTGGTCGACTCTCCGGATTCCTCTTCTACGAGTTCGTTCCAGTTTTCTTCACCTGCGAAACAAGTGCGTGCTGCGAGAAACATAAAACGGCTGTCGCGCGTGAGCTGAAAGAAGACGACGTCGGGACGGCGAGGGTTGATGGCTCCGATGACGCTTCTCCCAGCGGGTAGCGAATCTTTGAAGTTGGCCCATTCTCCGTTTTTGTCGCGCACTTTCAGGGGGCAATTGCGCGCGATCTTCATGACTCGGGGTGCGCTGTCCGACCAAGATTCTTGTGCTTCGGAAAAAGTAGCGGTCGTGGCGAGCGCCAAGATCAAGAGAGATGTTTTAAACCACGAATGATTCTTCACGACTTCGATCATAAGGGACTTTCTCAAAAGTGTCTTTAGCCGCAGGCTTCAAGTTGGGTTCCGGCCTTGAAGATTTCCCAAAGCACTTTCTTTCCGTCGTTCTCGAAGACTTCGGGAGGGGGCGTTGTAGAAGTGGGAGCATTGAGTCCCGATGAAGAGCGTTCGCATCCGGTGTCGGGATCGATGAGTTTCCATTCAATGCCTTCGGGGTGGGGCCAGGACCACGTTGCTTCAGAGAGTGCAGGGTCTTTCAGGCGACTGCGCACCCAGGCTGACACAAGAGGAAGTGCGCCGGTGGCGCCCGTGAAGCGAGTTTCCTTGTTGTCGTCGCGTCCGACCCAACCCAGAAACACGAGATCAGGTGAGAGGAGTGCATACCAAGAATCGCGTTGATCGGAGCTGGTTCCGGTTTTTCCCGCCCAGGTTTGAGTGGTAGGAAGTTTTGACCCGAGCGCGACCGATGTCCCGCGGCGAAGCGCGCCTTCAAGCGCTGCGATGGAAAGTCGTGCACCCGCCTGTCCATAGGGCACGGTGTCGAGAGCGGCGGGAGTAGTGGTGGGAGTCGCGGACTCTTCGAGGGTCAA
>Ga0247843_1008806_pt1 | contig 11554 bp, 11 predicted proteins | sample LaCruzMarch2017__FD_192420 | JGI IMG/M metagenome (GOLD analysis project Ga0247843, IMG submission 192420) | Freshwater microbial communities from meromictic Lake La Cruz, Castile-La Mancha, Spain - LaCruzMarch2017_8m | ecosystem: Environmental > Aquatic > Freshwater > Lake | place: Spain...
CATATTAGGGAGGGGCTGTATCGAAGCGCGGCGGTAGGTTTACACGGCATACTCGTTTAAAGAAATCAAGGAATTATTGAGGTCTCTGATAGGTTAAACACGGTACATAATCTGATATCAAAATTGAGTGTAGGTAGTTTGATTAACAGTCAACAATTAAATAAAAAACAACACTATTGAATTAACTCACAGTAAATGGCGAAGAACCATATTAATGAACGACATAGTTCCGTTGGGGGCTACTCAGCGACCGGGCTGTTAAACCTGATATATTCAGGTTTAACGGATTTTCTAAGTTTGGTTAACGAAACACTATTTAATGAGCCTTAAATCTTTGACACTAAAATTTCTGTCATATAAATAATCCTTAAACCTACTTGATATGGCGAAGACCCAAATTTATAAGCAATCTCACTCCCCCCGCTTCCAAAACACCACTCCCTCCTGCTCCACCACCTTCAAAAAACGCGCATCTCGAATCTCCTTTCGATCTGTTATCTGAATAAAATAAGGCAACAACAAATCATCTATTTCCATATCCATTTTACTCAATAATCTGGGCGTAATGCTTGACCCGATCAACATAAAATCAATGTCAGAGCCTTTATGAAAATCTCCCCTGGCGCGTGAACCATAGAGCATAACCTGCTCCACCTCAGGTACACTCGTAAAATACGAACGCAAACTGATGAGTGTTTTTTCACTTAAGCCAAAAGACAGGGTTGGATTGGATGTGTTCATCTGGTGGATGCTTGAATCTTGATCATCTGTTCTTGAAAGACAATAAATTCTGGATAATAGTCATTCACAATATTCCAAAATACCTCGTCTGCTGTTTCTGCATGATAGGTATGACTGGTTTTATTTCGACTGCGAATCATATCCATCCAAACTTCAGCATTTTGTAAAAGACCGTTCTCATTGGCTGCCCGTATAGCGTCTCTAGGACCCATTACATTTTCAATTCCGGAATAGTTGAGAAAATCCTTCATTACATTCCAAGCCAATTCATGTGTGTATTCAAACCGTTGAATAATCCCTTCCTTGATAACGTCATCAAAAAACGAATCCGAATGAATCGACCCTTCAGGAAGACTGCTGCTTTGAAGTGCTACCCATTGTACTCCTTCAGACAATTTCTCTAAGGCCTTCTCATAGTTACTCAACCTCTGTTCCCAACGATTTTCCATATCTAAAACTACCTATTTCTCTGCAAACATACAAGAGCCCAAAAAACAAATACCTAACAGGAGTGTTTGCCAAAGTAATGCACTTGATCTTATACCCCCCTACTATCTTAAGGGTTGGCAGAGGGAAAGGGGCAAAATAAATCGCCTCACTCCATGCCTGTGCCGAAGTGTCAATCCTTTATACACCTTACAGAGAACCCATTGCCCCGACTATTGGTGAAAAGATAGACAGTGGTACTATTGAAGCTCAAAAGGCGAGCATTGGCACCAGAACTCGTAGCAGACCAATAGTTGCCGTTTGAACCTACAATCTCGAGCGCCCCACTGAAGTTGCTGCGGTTGCCACCCAAAGGCAAATGTCGGAGAGACTGCATTGCCCCTGTTGAGTTATTGCTAAACCAGCTCTTTCGCTCTACCTCCCACTCTGAGTCAGTGGGCAATCGATAGCCCATTGGGCAAGGATTGTTAATGCCATTCACGCCCTTCCAAAGATTATCATTTTGACGGGAACGCCAATCATAATTACTATTATTTGATCTAAGAATAAACTTCCCATGCCCAGGCGCATCCCTGCTACTGAGTTCCGTGGTAGTAGCAGAATTTCTACACTGATGCCCATCCGCAAACCGCCCCCACTGGTATAAATCTCCATAAGCAGCTTCATCCGTAGCACTGGTAGCCGCTCTGCTTGCCCCCAGATTCCGATCCATCCATACTCGCCCGGTTGTGGGATTGCGCACTTCTACAATCTCAGTGGGTATGTTGTTGCAATGTACCATGCCGGGTCTCCATTCTGCACCCGAGATGCTTACCCGAAACACGATGCCCTCTCCAATAAATTCCGGTACTTCTTCCAGCACTCTCCAAATAATTTCTTTTGAGCCGGCGGTAATACCCTTACCTACCGCTCCGCTCACTTGCTTTAAAGGGCTGGAGAAGGTCTTGCCCAAATCTTTGCTGTATGTGACCTGTATCTCCACAGGAGTGGATGTTTGCAATTCATAGACAATACGAATATGCTGCCCCTCTTGAAAGTGATCTACACCGGAGATGGATTGGGCATGTAAAGACAGAACTCCACTGAGGATAAAAATGAAATAGCCGAAATAATGTTGGAGGTAATTCATGGTATAAATTTAGGGAAATATGTAGGCATAAATGAATAATATAAAGAAAGCGCTCTGTATCATGCTTAAAAACTTATCTGTCGCTTCACCCCACGATACACCCTCTCGTAGTCCGGCAGATCATGAATTTGAGCTGCCAGTTTTTTATCCCAATCTCTCCTGAATGCAGTTTCCTTTTTCAATAAGACCTCTTTAATTCGATTCGGATCCTGACCTTTGTTTATTGCTTTACTGAGAAAAGAACTCCAAACATCAGAAACCTTTAACCCCGCGACTTCGGTCAGGTACCAAATATCATAAAGATCTCTGGGCTCTGTTCTGCCTATAAGGGCAACCAACTTTTCAATCAAAACTTCAGCCAGAGAATAACAATATAGAGTAAAATCTTCTGACAAGTCGGAATAATTACGAAAGATTGAAATCGTCTCTACCGGTGTTTCCAATATTTCTCCACGGGTGATATCAATTTTCAAATCGCGACTCCCCAAACTACCTTTGAGTGGAGCAACATAATCAATGTAAAATTGAAGGGAACCATATTGTTTAGATTTCTTCGGATCTATTCTTAAATCTATATTTGATGCTTCTTTTACAAATTCAAATAGGGAATGGAAAGCGTCTAAAATCTGATCATTTGTGCAGGTACCCTGAAGAAGCGTAAAATCTAAATCTTCAGAGAAGCGATAATCATCGAAATAAGCCTTCTTTAAAACCGTACCGCCTTTAAACACCAATGTCTCTCTTAAAAAGCTATTTTTTGAAAGCCCCAAACAAAACCCAGGATAATACATAGTCCTTCTCAATTTGTCGGTCGCTGACACGATTTAAGGTGGCTCGCCTGTTGATTTCTTTCGGCTCTATCATATTTAACTGTCAAGAGGTGAAAGTAACGAATCCGTATCAATATTTTGTTGAATCGCCCAACGGGAAATCATTTTTCCTTCTTTGGGATAGGATGGATCCAAAAGGACAAATGACTTGCTTATCCGCTTTTGCCATTCTTCAATAACCGAATGCTGAATGCCTAGTAATTCCAGTAAAAAACCCAAACGCTTCATCACTGCCTGGGACTGAAATTGCCGGGTATATTCAAATAATTTCGGATAATCTAAGCTGTCTTTACTCTTGTAGATTGCCCTGGTAATTTCTGTAATACCTCCACCATATTCCGGTTTAAATAAACAATCTATAAGCGTCTTTTCTATATCACTGCATTGTACTTTATTAAAACTGTCAACCCAGATTTTTCTATACCCAAAGAAATGTGAAGTGTTATGGTAAATAAACTGAAAAGGAATGCCTTTGATATGTATTGTAGCGGGTTTGATTTGTGTATCCACTACAATTTGCTCCCTTAAATTAGGCTGGGTAGTTAGCCCATGAATTTGAAGAGCAGTATAATAGCCAAGGTAGTAAGATGCCTTCCCTACGAGGCAAGGCGCAAGCACATGCCAGTCAGGCATAAATGATTCTGCGTCTTGTTCATATGGAATTACAAAATACAAGGCTTCTTTAACCCGCATCAACAAGCCCCGCTTAGTCATCTCACTCAGCAGTTTTTTGACAGCATCACGAGTAGAACCCGGTAAAAGGCGATAAGCGGTCGCAATATCAAAACAATGAATATTCCCCTGGTGAAGTTGAGCTAAAAGATGAGCAGATTGTGAAGATATATTTTTATGTTTTATATCCATATAGTGGCTTTTAAAATCACCAAAAAGATACAATACATAATTAAAATTCCCAATTTATGGTACCCATTGAGCATAATAGGGCCACTGAAAGGAGTTGGAGTTATTTGCCATTGAATAAGGATTGGGCAGAGCATTTTCAGAAAGCGTTATCACTTTCCAGTATTGATTTATCGGGATGTTTTATATTTCGATGTGCAAGGAAGTTTAATTAAATTGCTTAAAAAATCCTGCCTGTCATCCCATTTGATTTCTATATGATTATGCATCAACATTGATATTGGCTGAAAAACTGCGTAGTGTAGTTTGGGTTATATTCTCAAGAATTTACCCAGGCCAATGCACAGTCAAACAACTTTGACATCCCCAAACGATTCGATACAGAGTCATAAATTACCGGATTATTCTTTACTTCCTATGGAGGCCAATCCTAAAACTCGTTGTCCGGCATTTACATCATTGCGAGCCGTAGGCGAAGCAATCCAGAAAAGCAACAACCAAATAGAAAGTATTGGTTCTTTGCCATTAATTGTGGGTTATTGACAATTGCGGTTAAAGATGCCGATTAAGGAAAGCCATATTTAAAGGTTTCAAACAGAATAAAATCTATTATAAAACAGCCGGTCGCTGAGTAAGCCCCATTGTTGATTTCTTGGTAAAATGCATGTATGGGAGGGGCTGTATCGAAGCGCGGCGGTAGGAATGCATGGCATCCTACTTCAAGGGATTGGTCAAGTTTATGAGTGCTTCAAAATGCTTCCAAATTCTAATTTCATGTTTCAATAAGAATGAATAAGTCTTTATGAAATCATAATTAAAACTTAAATCTATTATTTTAACCCACAGTAAATGGCAAAGAGCCAAAGTATTTGAAGATGCAATAGAGTTGAATCCATTCTGGATTGCTTCGGACGGAGCCCTCGCAATGACGTGAAAAAATAAGCAGTGTTACAGTCATTTACATCACGTGAAAAATTCTGACAGCAGCATGGTATTCATGTTGATGCGCATGAAATCTCAAAATTCCGTATACATAAAATAGGTGCTTTGCTATTTTAATTGTGGTGATGTAATTAGGATTGCTTTCTAAGGAAACCCTATTTAGGGCTTCCTCAGAAAGCGTCAGCCCTTGTTAATATTAGGTTTCAACGGTATTTGATAATTCTATGTGCAAGGAAATATGACTAAAGTGTTCAAAAAAGGCACATGTCATTCTCGTTGAAATCTATATTTTCAGGCCTCGATTTTGACAATGTCTGATGTCATGCACATACGCGTTCTCAATCTCGTTCCCGTTTTGCGGACCACCCCGCCCGTTGGGCACCCCTCCAATGGAGGGGAATTTAAAAATAGATGCTATTTGATTAATATACAATGAATTAAAAATTGACAATTAACAATTGACAATTGACAATTAATCGGTGCGACATATCTTAGCGAGGCGGTAAAGCCCCTCGCAAAATGCAGTTCCATGTTGTACTTTCTAAGGAAACCCAATTTAAATTTCCTGCTTCTTATTTTACCTAAACCTAACCACTACCTCCCACAGCATTTTTTATATTTCATCCCACTACCGCAGGTGCAGGGAGCGTTTCTGTCAATCTTCTCGGATACCATCGGCCTTGGGGGATTTATCAATCGCTCAACATCGGTAATATCTTCTTCTTCCTCAGGTTCAATCCCCACAATTACATGCCAACCCTTGCTGTCGCAAAAGGTTAAAATCTGTTCCGCCCTTTCCTGTGTTTGTACTTTAACAATGGCAGGTCTTTCTGTTGTTCCTAGTTTTTTCATGTGATTGCATTTGATATTCTATACATTTGCGAACCTATCAAAAATCAATTTAAGATTTTACAAATTAGGCTGAGCCACTTCATTGAATCAATGAAGATTGTTTCCAAATGTAATAAGATTCTGAAAAATTTCAATATCCAAGCACTCAATTATACCTGTAAGCAATAATAACTTTTTCCTTTTGCCTCAATACCCTCAAAGTGCCGAATTCCTAAAATGCATTTACCCCCTGCCCTGTTTACAGGGCAACCCGCGAGAAGGATCCCCGAATGGTCGGGGCAGGCGTACCGGAAAGGCCGGCACCTGCGGTAGCAGGAGTCGGACTTGAGAGGGGAGAGCCTGACCCGGTTTGCCGAATGGCAATTACCGGGGCTCGCCCAAATATATTCACAAATCATCAGGAATACCCGAAATAAACGCAATACAAAAAAATGTGCGCCTACATTACATCCAGCCGGTAATCCATAAAAATCCACGAAATCAATGACATCCACAAATCAGCGTAATCCGTAAAAATCTGCGATCAGATTTTATCCTCCAGATGATTCATCATCGTATTCAACAACTCCTTTGCTCTATGCAACTGCGCCTTTACAGTACCGAGCGGTATCTGCAACTCATCCGCAATTTCTTCGTAACTCAACTCATTGAAATAGCGCAGCTCGATTAATTGCTTATATCTGGGTGACAATTTCTCCACTGCTGTGCGCACATACCGCTTGCGCTGATCTGATAGCATTTGCTCATTCGGATTCATGGCCTCATCCCGAATATCAGAATACGCCGCAGCATTGCCCTCGGAATCCTGGTTCTGATGTATCGAATACGTCTGCAATTTCTTCTTGCGAATAAAATCTATGCAGTTGTTCGTTGCAATCCGAAATAACCAGGTAGAGAATGAATATTTCGCATCAAAATTATGAATGCTACCAAATGCCTTTGCGAATGCTTCTTGTGTTAAATCCTCGGCATCATCCTCATTACGCACCATCTTCAGCAAGGTGTAGTACACAGACTTACGATAGCGTTGCATCAATTTCTCGAATGCCTTAGCCTCACCATTGCGCGCAGCAATAATCAGTATACGGTCTTCTTCAGCTCTCGGCGATGCGGGGGGTACTAATTCCATTTGGGGTTTCGTATCAAACCTGCTACCGGTATTACCAAAACGTGATACAACAGCAACAAGCAATCTAATAACGGCAAAATTACAAATATGTTGGATACTTTCCGTTCTTTCTGACCGGCAATGTATAACATGTACCCACGCAGCACTAAAAAAATTGCCAATATTCCAAAACTCGCAAGTGAAGCACTCGCAATGGCAACCACCCATACCCCAATCCAACTCAGTAGTGCTACACTGCTGTACCGCATACTCCCTGACCGATACCACTTACCTGCTTGCAAATGCCGCATCTTCTGACGATACCAGACCTTCCAGCTTCGTTTCGGCTCCGAATATACCAACACATCCATCAAGACCCGAGTACGCGCTCCGACTGCATGGTGATTTACCAATAAGTCATCATCCCCGGATAAACTCTCTATGCCGGAAGCAAAGCCCCCTACCCTTTCAAAAAAGGATTTACGATACGCGAGATTTCTACCCAATGCCATATACGGATTCCCCATCTTCGCTCTGCCCAAAAACCAAAAGGCGGTATGCAAAGTCTCATACCGAATCAGGCGATTCAACAAGCCTGGCTCCGCATGATAAGGGCCTGGACCCAATACTACTTCCGTGTCTGTATCAAAGGCAGAAGCCATACGCACCACCCAATCCGACGATACCCGGCAATCGGCATCAGTGAATAATAGTATTTCCGAAGTTGCGGCTGAGATGCCCACGGTTAAGGCATGTTTCTTCGGAGGCATACCCTTAGGTACTGCATCTATGCGGAGCACTTGCAGATTGGGATACTGACTTACCCATTGCCTCAATATTGCGGGACTATCGTCGTCGGAACGATCATCCACTACAATCACCTCATACCCGGGTGCGTAAACATTGGCAAACACATGCGCCAGGCAAGCTTCTATATTCTCTGCCTCATTTCGGGCAGCAATGATTATGCTTACTTGAGCCTGAACGCCCGATAATTCAGGCGCATAGCTTTTCCAGGCGCGCCACACCCGAAACATCAGTATCAGATGAATGCCGGCAAACACAACCGAAAGTATCAAAAACACATCAGTCAAAACGCAGAGATTCTGATATCCGAATGCTGCCAATCACACGGGCCGGCAACAATAAAAATACAGCACACACCACAATGAGCCCCACATTAATCAGCAAAAACTGATCCCACACAAAAGCGACCGGTACCTCCGACAGAAAGTAGGATTCCTGATCTAACTTCATCCACCCAGTTACCTCCTGCAAATACAAAACGCCCAATCCCATGAAATTGCCAATCAATACCCCTCTCACCACGAGAAAGACCCCATTCCAGATAAATATATTCCTGAGCGTTTTATTACCGGCGCCCAAAGCCTTTAACACCCCAATCGTACGGGTACGCTCCAAAATCAGAATCAGCAACACAGAAGACATATTGATGACCGCAATCAAAATCATCAACACCAAAATGAACAACACATTCTGATGCTGCAAGTTCAGCCAGGCAAACATCTCAGGATGCATCTCCCGAATGGAATAGGCCATTTGATCAAAATCAGAATACTCCCGGACATACTGCGTCATTTCATCAAGACGACTAAAATCGTGTATACTAATTTCATACATCATCGCCTCATGGGGCTCCAAATCATAGATGCGACGCAGAAATGCTGAATGGCATACTACGGTTACCGCATCAAATTCCGCAAGACCGGTTTCATAGATGCCAGCAATACGCACCGGTCGAATCCGAGGTGGATCCAGCAAAAAATACATGCGTGCCTTATCGCCGGTCTTCAACAACAACTTATCTGCTTGCTTGCGAGATATCAATATATCATACAACCCAATAGAGTCTGCATGCATGGGCACTTGACCCTCACGCAAAGCCTTGGCAAAAAAGGCCATGTCTTCTGTGCTTTCCATGCCTTTTAAACTTACCCCCTCCAGCGTCTCATCGCTTTGCAACAATCCATACCCATTGGTGATAACCGCCAGTGACTTAACCCCAGGTATAGACTTCAAACGCTCTACAGTACCGGGGCGTACTTCCAGCAGAGCTCCCTGTCCCTCTTGCATGCCCACAGGTAAAACCCGCACATGCGATCCAAAGCCAATAATCTTATCCCGAATCTCGCGCTCAAATCCATGCACCACCCCAATCGCAATCTGCATGACCGCTAAACCCATGCTGATACTGATCACCGCAAGTATAACTACCAGCCTCGAAACGGAACGAGTGTTGCGAAAGGTAATGCGGCGCGCAAAGTAATACGGGAAATTCAATTTTAGATTCGGTAAATTTGTTGTAAAAATGGGAAAAAGTACGCGAACATCTACGGTAATTCTTTGCACACTCAGCATCTGCTTGGTGCTAACCACAGCATCTACCTGGTGGGCTTGTGGCCAAACTACCAGACCTATATCACAAGATACCCCTCAAATACAGTACGGCGCCGAAATCCTGATTCAACAGAAAATCAATCTCATTCAGCATAAAAAAATCGCCATCGTTACCAATCATACCGGACGCGTATTCGAGCAAATACACCTCGTAGATACCCTGATGGCACTGAATCTTAATATCCAAAAAATCTTCGCACCCGAGCATGGCTTCAGAGGCGAAGCTGAAGCCGGTGCGCATATTCTGGGCGGTAAAGACATGCAAACAGGCTTACCCCTCATTTCCCTGTATGGTGATAATAAGAAACCCTCTGCTCAGGACCTGAAAGATGTAGACCTCATTTTGTTTGATATTCAAGATGTTGGTACCCGATTCTACACCTATCTCAGTACGCTGGTCTATGTGATGGAAGCCTGCGCCGAAAACAATGTGGCGCTATGGGTACTCGACAGACCCAATCCCAATGGCTGGTACATCGGAGGCCCTATGCTCGACTCAGCCTATGCCTCATTCGTAGGTCTGCACAATGTCCCCGTAGTGCATGGCATGACCCTCGGCGAATATGCACGCATGGTGAATGCAGAAGGCTGGCTCAAAGGAAACATAAAATGCAGACTCGAAGTCATTCCCTGCGCTGGATACCGGCATGACATGCGATGGGCTGACCTCAACAGAGCCTGGGTGCCGCCTTCACCAAATCTGCCCACGGCACTATCCGCTGCATGGTACCCCGTATTTTGCTGGTACGAAGGTACGCCTGTAAGCGTTGGCAGAGGCACAGATGCGCCCTTCGAACAAGTAGGTGCGCCTTGGCATATCGCTTTTAAACGCAGAATCAGAACTGACTCCGCAGAGGGAAAGTCCGTGTATTCTGTCTACGGAAACACCTTTCAACCTGCAGCATTCATGCCTATGCCCATTCCCGGAAAAGCATTGCAACCCTTATACGAAGCCCAAACCTGCTATGGCGTGCGCGCCCTCGATCATAACACATCCGGCGACTCCATTTGGCTCGCAGGCCTGCAACTACTCGGGTCCTTTCATCAAGAATACAAACAGAGCGGCAACCCTAAACCCTTCTTCCAGCCCTTCTTCCGAAAACTCGCCGGCAATGCCACATTAGAAAAAGACATCGAATCCGGCAAAACCACCGCCAGCATTATGGCAGCATGGAACACAGCACACGCACCTTTCAGAGGTTTACGAAAAAAATACTTACTATATCCTTAAAAAGCAAAATATGGGCGAGCCCCGAATCGGCAGGCGCCTCTCGGGGTCGGGCTATTCGTTACAAGTCCTCGTCAGGGCTACGGCTTCGCCTACACCCTGCCTGCGGGCTTTTCACTGCTATCCCTCTCGCTTACTGCTATATGTTTCATTTCTATACGACCGCTGCATGATACAAAACTTGCGCACGTAAATGCGAGGGGCTTCACCACCTCGCTAAAATATTACGCCCTTTCAGGACTGTAAGAATAAAGCCTTTAGGTGATCAAATTGTATGCGGTAAAGACCTCTTTTATTTTTTCTCTGCGACCTCTGCAGTTAAAACCTTTGCACCCTTTGCGTGATAAAATTGCCACAGTAGATACCTCTTTTATTTTTTTTCTCTGCGACCTCTGCGCTTTTTTTCTCTGCGCCCTTTGCGTGATAAAACCTTTGCGCCCTTTGCGTGATAATACTGCCGCGGTAGAAACCTCTTTTATTTTTATCTCTGCGACCTCTGCGCTTTTTTTCTCTGCGCACTCTGCATGATAATACTGCCGCGGTAGATACCTCTTTTATTTTTTTTCTCTGCGACCTCTGCGCTTTTTTTCTCTGCGACCTTTGCGGTTAAACCTTTGCGCATTTTCCGTGATAAAAAACTTGCGCGCTTAAAAGCGAGGGGCTTCACCGCCTCGCTGGTATATTACGCCCTTTCAGGGCTGCAAGGATAAAGCCTTTGCGTGATAAAATTGCCGAGGTAAAGACTTCTTTTGTTTTTTTTCTCTGTGACCTCTGCGCATTTTTTTTCTCTGCGACCTCTGCGGTTAAACCTTTGCGCCCTTTGCGTGATAAAAAACTTGCGCGCTTAAAAGCGAGGGGCTTCACCGCCTCGCTAGAATATTACGAACTTTCAGGGCTGTAAGGATAAAGCCTTTGCGTGATAAAATTGCCGAGGTAAAGACTTCTTTTGTTTTTTTTCTCTGTGACCTCTGCGCATTTTTTTTCTCTGCGACCTCTGC
>Ga0247843_1008808_pt1 | contig 11551 bp, 11 predicted proteins | sample LaCruzMarch2017__FD_192420 | JGI IMG/M metagenome (GOLD analysis project Ga0247843, IMG submission 192420) | Freshwater microbial communities from meromictic Lake La Cruz, Castile-La Mancha, Spain - LaCruzMarch2017_8m | ecosystem: Environmental > Aquatic > Freshwater > Lake | place: Spain...
TGTTATTTCTATATTATTTTGTAGGTGATTATGGCCAATGTTGGCTAGACGTAGTATTGGTGCTTGTGACATAGTCTGTTTTACTTAAACTTTAAGTTAATTATTAATATACACAAATTTATATTTATAGTCTTTTCTTAGTTTCTATCTCAAGATTAAAATTCATTGCAATTATTGGCTCGATAGTATATTCATACAGTACATGGTTCAAGCTTTGATTTAATTATGGCAGACATTATTCAAGAAATTACAGAAGATATAAAAACAGAAAAGTTTTTATATGTCATTAAAAATTTTACTAAGATCTTTATCATTATCTCTTTAGTGATTTTATTGATAACGTCTGCGGTTGTTTATCGTAACTATAAACATGAGCAAAAACAGCTAGCTTTTAGTATTGATTATTTTAGGTTAGTTAATGCTAATATAGATGCAGAGGGTTATTCTGATTTATACAAAAAAATTACCTTAGGTAATTCAGAGTCTTATGCCTCTATGGCATTGATTTCTTACTCTAAGGTGTTGATTTCACAGAAAAAATACAATGATGCTTTTAAACTACTTATTGATTTATATAATAATAAAGGAAACGATATTGTTTTTAGAAATATTTCTAGAATTTTGATTATGTCGACAATTATAAGCCAGGACTTCAAGGACTTTAAAGGTTATGATCAATTGGGCGAGGGTAGTATTTCTGAACCTTTTTATGGTATGATAAAATTATTATATGCGCAGGCTTTACTAGCTAAAAATCAAGATGTGGAAGCAAAAAATATTTTAGTGAATTTAGTTGGAAGCTCAGGAGCATTTGATAATATAAACTCTCTGGCTAATATGCTGCTTAATGATATTGGTAATTAAATAAAGGAAATTATTGTTATGAATAAAGTTTTGAAAATATTGCTATTATTTATAATGATAGGGTCTATTTTTGGTTGCGCCAACAAGGATAAAATTAAGAAATTACCAGGAAAATATATTGAGTTGATGCAAGAAATTGAATATGCACAACCAGACAAGGCTCTTGCTGGAAAAGCTATTGCAATTCCACACTCACAAATAAATGATAAGTGGTTAAATAGTAATTTTTCTGTATCTGCTATGCCAGAAAATATCAAAATACCATCCGAGCTCTCCTACAAGATTAGTAATTCAAAATTAGCGCATTCAAATAATCTTTATGGTGTGAGTGTTACACCAGTTATATTCAATAATATACTTTATAGCTTTGATAATCAGGGATATGTTGTTGCATATAATGTTAGCAATTTTTCTAAGCCAATATGGTCAAAGAAGTTATTTGCCAAAGAATTGGCAAAAGATAGCATTGGTGGAGGTTTAGTTTGTGATAAAGACTTCCTGATTGTAACGTTTGGGAATACCAATCTTATTGCTTTAAATAAAGATGATGGCTCTGAGATCTGGAGATATAGTCTTAGTAGCATTGCAAGATCTACGTCTATTATTAAAGATGACAAGGTTTTTACTTTAACAGTTGATAACAGGTTATATTGCATAGATTTGCGTACAGGAAAACTTTTATGGACTCATGAGGGTGCCATTGAGCAGTTTGGAGTATTTGGATCTGCCTCTCCTGTTGTTAGTGGTAATTTAGTTATTGCTCCTTATTCTTCAGGTCAGTTGAATGCTCTAAATATTAATACCGGAGAAGTTGTGTGGCAGCTAAGTTTGATTAAATCTACTGGTAATAGTACTATGTTGTACCTAAATGATATTGATATGACTCCTATAATTAACCAAGGTATCCTTTATGTATCAAATTATGCAGGTACGATGTTTGCAGTAGAGGTCAGTACCGGTCAGATAAAATGGACTAATGACTCTGTTGGTGGGAATAAGTTTGCTTGGATTGCCGGGAACTATATTTATTCTGTAAATAAATATAGTCAGCTTACTGCAGTATTAAAACAAACAGGACAAGTTAAATGGGTTAGTGATTTAGCAGAAAAAATCACTATAAAAAGCAAATCAAATAAAGATAAAGCTATCATCAGTGGGCCAGTTATGATTAATAATATGCTTTATCTAACAAGTTCTGATGGGAAATTAAGTGTTTTTGATCCAGCAAGCGGTATTAAGCTTAATGAGTATCAAATTTCTAAAAATGTTTATTCACCACCTATTTCAGTTGGAGATAAAATATATTTTATCAATAATTCCGGAATATTATCGGTAGTTAGGTAAAATATCATGTTTACTGTTGTAATAGTTGGTAGGCCTAATGTAGGCAAGTCCACTCTTTTTAATCGACTATCAGTTTCTAGCAAAGCTATTGTGCATGATCTTCCGGGCGTTACTCGAGATGTAAAAGAAACAATTGGTGTATTAGGGGAGCTTACTTTTAAGCTTTTTGATACTGCTGGTCTTGATTTTCATACTAAAAAAAGTCAATTATTAATCAAGACTATCTCTCATACTGAATTAGCTATAAGTAATGCTGATATTGTTCTTTTTGTAGTTGATGGTAAGGGTGGTATTGTTAATGAAGATAAGGTTTATGCAGATTGGTTACGCAAAAAGAATTTACCAGTAATTTTACTAATAAATAAATGTGATAATAAAATAGCACAGCACAATATTAGTGAGTTTTATAAAATTGGTTTTAAAAATGTTGCTTCTATTTCTGCTGAGCATAATAAAGGCATGGGTGACTTGCATGTTTTATTAGCTGAAAGTTTAAGATCAGAACAGGCAGAAATTCCTGAAGAAGTATCTGAGGATGTGATAAAAATTGCCATAGTTGGTAGGCCTAATGTTGGTAAATCTACGTTTATTAATAGATTGCTTAAACAAGAGCGATTATTGACTGGCCCTGAACCAGGCCTAACTAGAGATTCTATTTCTTTAGATTGGAAATACAAAAATCATAATTTGCAATTGGTTGATACGGCAGGAATTAGAAAGAAAAGCAATATTTATCAATTTTTAGAAAAACTTTCTACAGGGCAATCTATCCAATCAATTAAAATGGCAGATGTTGTGATATTAATGGTTGATGTTACTATGCCTCTTGAAAAGCAAGATCTTACAATAGCGAATCTGGCCTATGAGGAAGGTAAGCCAGTTGTTTTAGTAGTTAATAAAGCTGATCTTATTAAAGATAAGCAAGTTGAGACTGAAGAAATTATCTTTAAAGCCCAGCAACTGCTTAATAATCTAGGTTCAGCTCGTATTAGTTTTGTATCGGCTTTATATAAAACCCATCTTGATCAAGTAATGGATGTCTGCGTAGAGCTTTATGAGAAATGGCAAATGCAGATTCCTACATCAAAGTTAAATAAATGGTTAGAAGTAGCTGTTTCAAAACATGCTTTGCCTTTACTTGAAGCAGGAAGAAAGGTGCGTATCAAATTTGCTAATCAAATTAGAAGTAAGCCTCCAACTTTCCAGTTATTTACTAATCGTCCTGATAAAATAACTAAGAGCTATAGTAGATATTTACATCATTCGATATGTGAATATTTTGGCCTAGATGGGGTTCCTATTAGATTTAAGCTGAAAAAAATACATAACCCATATACAGATAGAGATTAATTTGGTTTTTTATCCGACAGCTAGACTTTATAGTTATTATAGTTTAGTATAGCTTAAGATATTATTAATTAGTGTAGATGATTGTGTTTCAGATAATTTTTTCAATATTTATATTATTTTCGTTGAATGCATTTGCTGATGCAAAATATATTGATTTGCAGATCATCGATCACAAATTTGTACCAGATATTGTTCATGTTCCTGCTGATACAGTCATTAAAATTAGAGTAGAGAATCTTGACCCAACTGTTGAGGAATTCGAAAGTTTTGATTTAAAACGTGAGAAAATTATTCCTGCAAAAGGTAAAGTTATTGTTATAGTTGGTCCACTTTCATCAGGTGAATACAGTTTTTTTGGTGAATTCCATCAAGAGACAGCGCAAGGTAAATTAATAGTTAAATGATATGTTACAGATTTTTATTATAGTTTTTAGAGAGATATTAGAGATTTCAATTATTCTTAGTATTATTTTGGTTGCCACAAAGGATTTAAAGAATCGTAATATGTGGATAGTTAGTGGAATTGCTTTGGGTGTATTTGGTTCGATATTAATTGCTTTATTTACTTCTGTTATTTCTAATGCATTTGATGGCCAAGGACAGGAATATTTTAATGCTGTAATTGTTTCTATTACATGTGCTTTTCTTGTCTGGACTGTAGTTTGGACGAAGAGACAAGGTCAATTAATATCAAAAAAGATAAAAGATGTAAGTAATGAGATACATGCAGGAAGATCTTCTTTTGTTTCTTTGATGATAATTATTGCAGCTACCATTTTTAGAGAAGGTTCTGAAATAGTGCTATTTACTTATAGCTCTTATGCATCTCATAAACTGCCTATGGTTTCTATATTTAGTGGTTGTGCAGCTGGTTTTACCCTAGGAGCTATTATAGGCTATGCTATTTATCATGGAGTTATTCGCTTTGCAGGAAAATATATCTTCCAAGTAACTTTTTTGTTACTAAGTTTGATTGCGGCTGGTATGGCGGCTCAGGCAGTAAATTTTCTGAATGCTAGTGGTCTAGTTACAATGTTTTCATATCCTATATGGAATAGCACGGCACTTTTATCAGATGCTAGCATAGTAGGGCAGATTCTTAATGTTTTAATAGGTTATAATGCCCAACCGACATTATTGCAGTTAGTAGCTTATGTTGGCACTTTAATGCTAATATGGACATTGACTAAGTTGCAGAAGCCTTGCTAGTGTCTACTACTTCTTCTTTCTTTTGAGCTAGTGATTCAAGAAGTTGTTTGCCAATTTTGTTGTCGTTATTTGCGCTAAGAGTATACCATTTTAACGCTTCTTGTTTATTTGCTTCTACACCTCTTCCATGCTCATACATCGATCCTATACTAGCTTGTGCAGAGCTTTCTCCATTATTTGCTGCTAGTGTGTACCATTTTAGTGCTTCTTTATAATCAGCTAGCTTATTATCATATTCACTGTCGTACATATTTCCTAAATTATACATTCCTGTAGGATTACCAGCTTCTGCAGCAAGCTTATACCATTTTAGCGCTTCCTGTAAATCAGCTGTTGTGCCTATACCATTTTCATAAAGAGCACCAAGATTATTTTGAGCATCGGAGTTGCCTTGTTCAGCAGCGAGTTTAAACCAGTAAAAGGCTTTTTCTTCATTCATTTCGACAAGATTACCGGTTGCGTATTTTTCTCCCAAAGTCATTTGCGCATTGGCATAACCATTTTCAGCAGCAAATTTATAACATTCAAAAGCATATTGTGGGTCTTTTTCAACACCTATACCATTTTCGAACATTAATCCTAAATTATATCCCCCTTCGGTATTTCCTTGCTTGGCAGCTGTATAAAAGCATTTATATGCTTCTGCTAGATCTTCTTCTACCCCCCTGCCATTAAGATACATATACCCCACACGAACAAGAGAGCTGGTATTACCTTGCTCTGCTGATAATTTATACATTACTAATGCTTCTTGTAAGTTTTGTGGAACAACCAAACCAAGCTCATATATATAGCCTAAATTATATTGGGCTGCAGCCTCCCCAGACTTAGCGCTTTGTTTTAAAAGCTCCATTCCTTTTTCTATGTTTTGCTGTATATAAATACCTGCAACTAAGAACGTCCCTAGCTTAAACTGAGCCTTAGGGTTGCCTTTATCAGCGGCCATTTTATAGTTATTTATTGCTTCATTTTCATTTTGTTCTACTCCCAAGCCTTGCTCATACATTGCTCCAAGAGCGTATAACATTTCTTGATTTCCTTTTTTTGCTTCTTGCGAAACGTACGGTAAGGAGTTTGCTAAATCATTGTTTTCGTAATTCTTCTTAGCTTGCTCGTATGATATTTCCATAAAACTACCTCATAGCTACTTTATAAGTATTGTACCTTTGTTAGCAAACTAATCAATAATTTTTAGAATTATCAGTAAAATATAAAGTTTTTTGTGAGTTTGTAGCAATTTCAGCAAGCTTTAGGAACATTTCTTTATTACCGGCGAATAAAATATGTTTGATTTTTCCTTTGAGTGCTAAGTGGCATATTGCTGCATTGTCTTTGGTGTTTAATATAAATCTTTTATAAACATCTTCATAACTTTGAGCTGCTAGTTCAAGCATTTGTTCTATGTATAATAAACCCATATAAGATATGGCATCTTCAGGGGTGGTAATGATTGTGTTATCAGCTTTTTTTAAAGCAAGTACCAGTTCGTCAAAGTTGTTAATGATAAAGGCATGTTTAATATCTTGTTGATTCATGGGTTATTATATAATACTTCTACGCCTGGTAAAGTTTTACCTTCCATCCATTCAAGGAAGGCTCCTCCTCCAGTTGAGATGTAGGTGAAATTATTGCTAAGCCCAGCATTTGTTACAGCAGATACAACATCACCACCGCCAACTATACTAATTACTTTATTTTCTATAGTTAATTCAGAGATAGTTTGAGCAATAGTTACAGTTCCTATATCAAATGGTTTATGTTCAAAAGCTCCTAAGGGTCCATTCCATATAACTGTCTTATTTAGTTCAAGTTGTCCAATTAAGTGCATTATTGTTTTTGGGCCTATATCAAAAATAAGATCATCGTTTTCAACTTGATCTAGCTTCGTTACTTTGTATTTAGGTTCGTTACATAACTCTTTGGTAGTAACTACATCTATAGGCAGCATTATGTTACAATTTTTCTTTTCAGCTTGTTTTAAGATATTTTTTGCAATTTCTATAAAATCTGTTTCAATTTTTGATTTTCCAATATTATGACCTTTAACATGTAAGAAGATATTAGCCATGGCTCCAGCTATAAAAATACTATCAACCTTTGAAATCAAAGAATTAAGTAAGTCTATTTTAGTTGATACTTTTGCTCCACCAACAATAGCAAGAACTGGATGTATAGGTTCTTCTAAGTATAATTTTAAATTATCTAATTCTTCTTGTAGCAATAATCCAGCTCCGCTTGGAAGAAGTGTTGCTATGGCATGTATAGAAGCATGTTTTCGATGTGAGCATGAAAAAGTATCATTAATATAAATATCACCAAGTTCTGCAATTTTACGAGCAAACTCAATATCATTATTTTTTTCTTCAGCATGAAATCTTAAATTTTCTAATAGAATTATTTCTCCAGGATTCATCTTGGAAATAGTTTCTTTTGTAGAGCTAGACATAATATCAACGCCGAATTTTATTTCTTTCCCGTTTAATATACTACTCATAGCATCTGTGAGGGGTGATAAAGACATATCAATGGTAAATTTGCCATCAGGTCTCCCATAATGAGACAAAAGGATTATCTTTGATTTTTTTGCAATAAGATATTTAATAGTTGGTATAACTCTTTCAATACGGCTTATATCAGTAATTTTGCCCTGCACTATAGGAACATTTAGATCAATGCGCAGTAAAACAGTTTTGTTTTCTAACTCAAAATCTGATAATTTACGGAAACTTTTCATTTTTAAAGTAAGCTATTAAATAATTTAGCAACATCAAGCATTCGCGCAGCAAAGCCCCATTCATTATCATACCATGAAACTATCCTTATCATTTTATCTGATACTACATGTGTTTCATATGGATCAAAAATTGAACTATTGGGATTATGATTAAAATCTATAGACACCATGGTGGTTTCAGCAACTCCAATTATATTTTTAAATTCTTTGTTTGCTGCATCGATAATAAATTTATTGATCTCTTCTTTTGTGGTTTTGCGACTAGCATTGAAAGTTAAATCTATCAATGAAACATTAGGGGTAGGCACTCGTATTGCAGATCCAGATAATTTTCCTTTTAGTTCTGGCATGACTAGGCCTATGGCTTTAGCTGCGCCAGTAGAAGTTGGTATCATTGATAAAGTACATGCTCTTGCACGTCTTGGATCTTTATGTCGATTATCAAGCAGATTTTGGTCATTGGTGTAAGAATGGATGGTAGTCATATAACCGCATTCTATTCCAACATTGTCATTTAATACTTTAATTATAGGAGCAAGAGCGTTGGTGGTGCATGAACCTATTGATATTACGTCACAATCTTTATTTAGTACATGGTTATTTACACCGTATACTATTGTAGCATCAGCGTCTTGGCATGGGGCAGATACAATTACTTTTTTTGCACCGGCTTTTATATGTTTTTCTGCATCAGTCTTATTTGTAAATTTTCCTGTGCATTCTAGGACAATATCCACGTCTAATTTATCCCATGGTATCAATTCTGGATTCGATTGTGATAGAATTTGTATTTTGTGCTTACCAATATGTATGTAGTCACCTTCGCATGTTATATCTCCTTGATAAGTACCGTGAACAGAATCATATTTTATCAAAGGCACATAATCTTCAGGTTTTGCAGTGCCATTAGCAGCAACAATATGAATGTCGGCTTTGTTTAACTCTATTGCTGCTCTAATAATGCAGCGACCTATTCTGCCTAGGCCATTAATTGCTACTCTTACCATGTTTACGAATACTCCTTGATTTTATTTTTTTAATGACTTGTTGTACCACATTATCCGTATTAATGCCAAAATAATCAAATAGTTTTGGTGCTGGTGCGGAAGCGCCAAAATTCTGCATTCCAATAAATATTCCGTGCGGACCTATATATTTATCCCAACCAAATGATATAGCTGCTTCAATTGCGACTTTAACACTATTATTACACAAAATCTCAGTTATATATTCAGAAGGTTGATTGTCAAATAATTCCATACATGGTATTGAAACAACTCTTGTGCCAATATTTTGCAGCTCTAAAATTTTTTGTGCATCGATGGCTATAGAAACTTCTGAGCCAGTAGCAAATATTGTAACATCCAGATTTAAGCTGGATTCTGAGATTATATAACCGCCTTTGTTTACGGAGTTTTTTTCATCGTATACAGTACGGATAGGAGGTAGATTTTGTCTAGTAAGCGCAAGTATAGATGGGGTGTTTGTCGATCTAATTGCTATATCCCAACACTCTATGGTCTCAATAGCGTCAGCAGGGCGCATTACTTGTAAATTAGGAATTGCCCTAAGTGCTGCCAAATGTTCTACGGGCTGATGAGTTGGCCCATCTTCCCCCAATCCTATAGAATCATGAGTAAGCACATAGATAACCCGTAACCCCATTAATGCCGATAATCTTATTGCTGGACGGGCATAGTCACTAAAGACCAAGAATGTACCACCATAAGGTATTATGCCACCATAAACTGCCAGACCATTCATGATTGCTGCCATTGCATGTTCGCGTATGCCATAATAAATATAATTACCACTAAAATTATCTTTAGTTATAGGCAGAGTTGAGGTTGTTTTTGTTAAATTTGATTCGGTTAGATCTGCTGATCCACCGATTAATTCAGAAATTTCTTTGGTTAGATACTCTAATGTGGTGAAAGAAGATTTTCTGGTTGCCTCATTTGTTAAGTTATCAGAAGCGATCTTCTTAGCTTGGCTTATGGCATGTGTAAGTGCAGGCGGTATATATTGTTTGTTAGCCAAATTTTTAAGTATCGTTTTTTTACTTGCTGGCAAGTTACGCGTAAGTTCAAGCCAGTTATTATAAATAATATCAGATTTATTACCAATATCTCTCCACATACCCAATAATTTATCTGGTATATAAAATGGTTCAATTTTATTCCACTCATAAGATTCTTTTATTATTTGAATTTCATTTGCACCTAAAGGACTGCCATGAGCTTTTGCAGATCCTGATTTTGTTGGAGCTCCATAACCTATAATAGTTTTGCAGGCGATCATAGAGGGAAATTTGCTAGCCTTAGCATTCTTCAACGCTTGACTAATTTGTAAATGATTATGTCCATCAATTTTTTGTACGTACCAGCCAGCTGCTTTAAATCTCATTGCTTGATTTTCTGAATCTGCAAGATTTTTATCACCATCGATGGTGATACTATTATCATCAAATAGCACTATTAACTTATTGAGCTGTAAGTGACCTGCAAATGAAATTGCTTCATGAGAAATTCCTTCCATTAAGCAGCCATCACCAGCAATGACGTAAGTGTAATGATTTATTATTTCGTTACCTAACTTACTTGCTTGTATTTTTTCTGCCAGTGCTATACCTACGGCATTTGCCAGACCTTGTCCTAACGGTCCAGTAGAAGTTTCAACCCCCTCAGTGTGCTTATATTCTGGATGACCAGGTGTTCTGCTATGTAATTGTCTAAACGACTTTATATCCTCTAAACTCATTTCTTTATATCCAGTTAAATACAATAACGAATAAAGAAGCATTGATCCATGACCGGCAGAAAGAATTAGGCGGTCACGATTTAGCCATTCTGGCTGTTTAGGAGTGAAGTTAAGGAACTCTGCAAATAATATTGTTGCCACATCAGCCATACCCATTGGCATGCCAGGATGGCCAGAATTTGCATGCTCAACCGCATCCATTGATAAAGTCCTGATACAATTAGCTAGATCTTTATAATGAGTAGAAATTTTATTCATAATAAATTGCACCAATGCGGCTATTAAAGTAAAGTAGCATACAATATCTGCCAAATAATTACAATTAGTTTGGTCTGGCTTATCTAATCTCATCTAAGGATAGGAAGTAGTTGTGCAAAAATTATTATCACTCTTAAAAATCATATATTTTTCGTTCTTTTCTAAGGCATTTTACAAAGATGTCTACCATAATTTGTATGGCAGGCAGATAGGATGTTTGATGCGCATTGCTGCTCTTATAGCAGTTGTTATCTCTGCTGCTGAAAGCTATAAAATCTGGACGTTTATGAATAAGTTAGCTGTCGATCAAGTTATTAATTACTTGCCTTTAATGACTATTAAGAATGATGAATTACAAGTTGTTGGTAAAGCAGACGATAAGCCAATTTTTATACGCAGTGATAAAGGCAAGGTTTTGATTGTGATTGATGACCAGGCAAAAGATAATAAGTATCAATCAGAACGAGCAGTTGTGGTAGTTGTAAATAATGGTGTGTTTTTAAATGATTCTTACAAATTTAGATTTAGCTCACTTTTCCAGGATCAAGATATAAACCTAACTCATGATTTTATAGAGCAATATTGGAAAAATTTGCTTAGTATGATGAAATTTACTTTACCTTTTTTCATGTTTGGACTTGCTTTCATAGAACTAGTTATTCAAGCTATAATGTATTCTGTGTTTTTTGGAATGACAGTTGTGGTGTTACATAAAATTACTAAGAAACAAGAAATAAAATTTGAGTCTTTATTCCGCTTGGGTGTATTTGCTAGTTTACCAGCAATGGTTTTCTCGCTTGCGTTACCAGCAATTTTAGTTGATTTTATAGCGTTTTGTTACTTTATGTTTGCTTATTACAATGTGATTTATAACAGCTCATCAAGAATTTAATTGTTTTGAATATTCTTTGCTGAGTAGCTTTACATCAATAATCCATATTAATACCACAATAACAAAAATAGTCATTAATAAGGTGGAGATTGTTAGGTAGGTAGCTGCTGGTAATATAATAAATAGCATTGATTGTAGGA